>Ga0255766_10000639_pt1 | contig 31976 bp, 34 predicted proteins | sample 071ome_23_FD_179966 | JGI IMG/M metagenome (GOLD analysis project Ga0255766, IMG submission 179966) | Coastal salt marsh microbial communities from the Groves Creek Marsh, Skidaway Island, Georgia - 071403BT metaG (version 2) | ecosystem: Environmental > Aquatic > Marine > Intertidal zone >...
ATACTAATGCCTGCAACCACTGTCAGTATTGTTGCATTGGACGCCAACTTGAAAATATTTTTCTCAGCACTCAGAGCATCCTTTGGCTTCACTGCCAGAATAATTAAATTAAAATCTATCAAGGATATTTTTTCTAACTCAATTATTTGTAAGTTCTGTGCTCTTAGCAACTCAGCCCTTTTTTCATTTCTTTCAACGCAGGCAATATTAGATGTTGCAATGCCACTTTTTAAGAGCCCATCAATAATTGCTTGGGCAATATTGCCGCAGCCGACAAAACAAATTTTCACGATCTTTTGCCTAATAGGCTCTCACCAATTCTAAGCATCGTCGAGCCAGCTAAAATAGACTCTTCGAAGTCATTTGATGTCCCCAATGATAAATGAGTGCAATTTGGGAGATCAGATAATAGAGATTTGTGAAGACCTGTGATGCTTTTCATGGTGTTCATTTTAGCTTGTTTTGAAGCATTAATGTTCGGCATAAACATCAGACCTTCAAGTATCAAGTTTGGATAATTCTCAATTAGATCTCTGGTAAAGCTATTTATTTCCTCAGGGAGAATTCCTGATTTAGATTCTTCTCGATCAATATTAACTTGAACTAGGGCGTGAATTTTTTTCCCTTCAGTCTCTAATGCGGCATTTAGCTTTCTTGCAATTTTTTTTCTGTCTATTGAATGCACCCAATGAGCATGCTTTGCAATTAAACCTACCTTGTTAGACTGTATGGGGCCAATAAAATGCCAAATAATATCATCTGGACAGGCTAAGGATTTTTCAGCCAATTCCTGCGCATAATTCTCTCCAAAATGATTTATCCCAAGCGCGTAAGCCTTTTTTATAATTTCAACTTTTTGCAATTTGGAGACAGCTATTATGCTTACCCCCTCTTCAGAGCGTTGAGCTTTATGACATGCAGCATGAATCTTCCGATTGATATCGAGGAATCTCTCTTCTATACCGTTGTGCATTTTTTGTAGATTAAAGGCTGTTTGCCGTTTTTCATGAGCAGTTCTCTGGCATTATTTACCTGAGATTTATTCAAATATGGGCCTGACATCACCCTAAACAATGGTCTGTCTGGTTGCTTCGAGCTAAAGGTTTTTTCAACATAGGATTCTAAACCCAAGGAAAGCAAAGAGCTAAGTTGCTCCTGGGCATATATCCTTTTCCCATAGGATTCAATTTGAATTAGATATTCACAGTTCTCTTCAACAACTATCCCTTCTAGCTCAATAAGCACGGTATCCGTTGCTAATTCTATAGGATATAAAATTTCTACAGTCGGGCTGCTTACATCACCTCTAATACTTACTACATCGGTTTGCAGTATTATGTTTGATATAAATAAAAGCAGGGCGCTCATGGCTGCAATAGCAAACAAATGCTTAATCTTAAGTGGTTGATTGAGCTCTCTTTTTGCGCGCAAAGAGGTCTTCACTCTTTTATTTTTTGATTTATTGATAGGATGTGTTTTGGCAAAATCTTTCATATTAACTACATCTTATTTAAAGGTTCGATGCCTAATAATTTCAGCGAAGAGGCTATGACAGATTTAACAATCATTAAAGATCGCACAATATTGTTCTGCTCTGATTTTTTTGCATTTAGTACATTCACACTGTTATAAAACTGATGAAAGCTTTGCGCAATATCTCTGAGATAATAAACAACAAGATGAGGCTGCAAGTTTTCGCCAGCACTTTTAATAATAAATTGTGCATTAAGCGCCATTTGAAGCAGCTCATCACAACCTTCAAAGCTATCAGCATTAAATTTTTTGGGCAAAGATCTTCCTTGTTCTAGGTATTTTTTCTCCACAGAGCAAATCCTTGCATGGGCGTATTGGACGTAATAATAGAGATTGTCCTTAGAATTAGATCGAGCAATCCCAATATCAAAATCTAGATGCTGATCAGCTTGCTTTGATAAATAAAAGAATCTAGACGCATCAGATCCAATATCATCAATAAGTTGTTTTAATGTATAAAAATTTCCACTGCGGGTGGACATCTTAACTTTTGAGCCATTTTCAAAAAGGTTGGCAAATTGCACCAGCTGAACCTTCATTTGTTCTTTGTTGTAACCCATGGCCTCAATGGTGGCTTCAATACGTTTAATATAGCCATGATGATCAGAGCCCCAAACATTTATAATGGTGTCAAAACCTCTATCTAACTTGTTTTTGTGATAAGCCAAGTCAGCAGATAGATAAGTTCCTCTCCCATCTTCACGAACAATGACACGATCTTTATCATCTCCAAATTTTGTAGACTCTAACCATATTGCGCCATTCTTTTCATAGGTATGTTCCTTTTTTACTTGATCGAGTGCTGCTGTAATTTCTGATTTATTATCCGTAAGCTCACCCAGCGAAGATTCAAAAAACCAATTATCAAAAGTCACTTTAAATTCAGTTAAATCTTCTTTAATAGATTGAATAACATAGCTAAGACCATGGTCTCTTATTAAAAGCCAGCTATTTGGGTGGCAAGTCTTGATGCGCTTAATTAGCTCATCTATTTTTTTTTCATCATCATCTGGAAGATTTTCTACAATTAAGCTTTTTTCAGATTTATTCAAAACCAGATTGAGGTCTAAACTTTCGGCTATATCAAAAATATAAGATCCTTTATATGCTGATTCTGGAAATGCGTTCACATCAAAGCATTTAAATTTTCTTAAAAAAATACTGCAAGCCAAAATATCGATTTGTCTCCCCGCATCATTCACATAATATTCTCTTGAGACTTCACACCCAAGGTGTTGCAAAATTCGACCAATGGCATCTCCATAGGCTGCACCTCTGCCGTGACCTACATGTAATGGGCCGGTGGGATTGGCGGATACAAACTCTATCTGTATTTTTTCTTTAGATTTGGAGGAAGAATCAAAAAAATAATTTGAATTGCCCTCTGCATCATCAACTTGTTGCAAGAAGGCTGCTCTTGACAGGAATATGTTTACAAAACCTGGGCCTGCTAACTCAACTTTTTCAATCTCAGGATGACTTTCTAAATTAGGTATAAGTATTGAAGCTATTTCACGAGGGTTTTTTTTTGCAAGATTTGATGCAATTAAACATAAATTGGTGGTCCAGTGACCCTTTTGCAAAGAATCTGTAAGAGTTAATTTATGTTTCTTAATTAGGGTATTTTTTTGGTCTGAGTCAAGAAATAGCTCATTATCAATAAACTCATTTAACGAAGATAAAATTTGTTTATACAAAGTCTAGACGCGCCCCGAATACTCAGCTGATCTTGTATCTACTTTAATTTTTTCTCCTTCTTCAACAAATAAAGGAACCTGAATGGTAACCCCCGTTTCTAGTTCAGCAGGTTTTGTTGCTCCAGAAACAGTATCACCCTTAATGCCTGGATCTGATTTTGTAATATTCAACTCAACAAATGGTGGAGCTTCAACGGAAATAGGCTCATCATTCCACATCACCACTTCGCAATTTTCTTGGCCGATGATCCACTTTTTTGCATCACCTACAATGTCACTATTAATAGCAATTTGTTCATAATTAGTAGAATTCATAAAATGCCATTGTTCTCCATCTGAGTAAAGATAGCTCATCTCAACAGTGAGCACATCTGCCTCTTCGACAGACTCGCCTGATTTATATGTTTTATCTATTACTTTTCCAGTGATTAAATTTCTAAATTTTACCCTCATCACAGCTTGCCCTTTACCAGGCTTATGAAACTCATGCTCTAAAATTGAGCAGGGCTGATCATTAATAATTATTTTCAGACCATTTCTAAATTGGCTTGTTGATATTTTCATATTGTGATGTACTCTTTAATTGAATTTAAAAGGGGTATTTTCAATGTATAAATTTTTATTATCTACTGTTTTTCTTTCCATCCTAGTTCTTTCTTCTTGCTCCAAAGAGCAACCAAGTGCTCTAACTGAATCCGATGTAGAGGCTTTTCTACAAAGAGTTGAGCTTGAAGATAAAACCCTAGGCCCTATTGTAAGCTCTGCCTATTGGATAGGATCTAATTTTATCACTTATGATTCACAGAAAGTAGTTGCAGATTATGGCAAGAGATATCAACTACTTGCTCTTGAGCGAGCTCGTCAGGCTTCTGCTTTTGATGGGGTAGAAGTTTCAGAAGAAAATCGAAGAAAGCTTAATCTCATTAAGAGCTCATTTGTTATGCCTTCCCCCCTAGATGATGAGCTGGCTGGTGAAATTTCTGCAATTAGCGCAGAGCTTGATGCGATGTATGGCAGTGGGCAACACTGCTTTGCAGATGATGATTGTTATGACTTGGAGGCATTTGAGAACATTATTGATAATTCCAAAGACCCAGCTGAGCTTTTGAAGGCATGGGAGGGCTGGAGAAATATTGGCAAGCCAATGAAAGAAATGTATTTAAGAATGGTTGAGATTGGTAATCAGGGTGCAAATGACCTTGGCTATGATGGTTTAACAGACTTATGGTTTAGTCAATACGACATGCCGGCAGATGAGTTTTTAGACGAGACCGACAGAGTATGGGAGGAACTTAAGCCTCTTTATGATGCCTTGCATTGTCATGTCCGTGATGAACTTTCAAATTATTATGGTGAAGATATTGTATCCAAAACCGGTAGTCTTCCTGCTCATGTCCTTGGAAATATGTGGGGGCAATCTTGGTCAAATATTTATGATCTAGTTTATACCCCTAGCAGCTCATCTAACTCGAAAATAGATTTAACTAGCATTCTTAAAGAAAAAGATATCGATGAGATAGAGATGGTAAAAATTGCAGAGAATTTTTTTATTTCCCTAGGCTTTGAGCCTTTATCTGAGAGTTTTTGGGAAAGGTCACTATTTGTAAAACCTCAAGATCGTAATGTGGTTTGTCATGCCTCTGCTTGGGATATTGATTCCGAGATCAATGATTTACGAATCAAAATGTGTATCGAAAGAAATGCTGAGGACTTTTCAGTGATCCATCATGAGCTGGGCCACATTTTCTATTATCAAGCTTATAGCCATTTACCAGATATTTTTCAAAGTGGCGCAAACGATGGCTTTCACGAAGCAGTAGGAGATTTATTAACATTATCCATTACTCCAGACTACCTAAAAAAAATTGACATGGTGTCTGAGGAGGAGGCCCGGCAAGCAAACGCAGATCCAATCTCTTTATTGATGCAACAAGCCCTTGATGGTGTTGTGTCTGTGCCCTGGACTTTAATGTTAGATAAATGGAGAGCAAAAGTATTCACTGGTGAAACTAGTCCAGAGGAATTAAATAATTCTTGGTGGGAATTACGAGAGTTTTATCAAGGCATTGGAGCCCCACGTGATCGTGAAGCTGATGCATTCGATCCTGGTGCAAAGTATCATATTCCTGGCAATACACCCTACACGAGGTATTACCTTGCAAAAATTCTTCAATATCAATTCCATGAATCTCTTTGCACTCAAATGGGATTTGAGGGACCGCTTCATGAATGCTCGATATATGACAATGAGCTAGCTGGAACAAAATTAAGAGCCATGCTTGCGCTAGGGCAAAGCCAAGATTGGCAAACTGCATTGGAAGCCCTAACTGGAACCAGGGAATTAAGCGGAAAATCTATGTTGAATTATTATCAACCCCTGAAAGATTGGCTGGATATTCAAAATGCTGAACGTACATGTGGATGGGAGGGATGATGAAACATTTAATTAATTTAGCTATTGCTGCTGGAGTTTTTATTTTTACAAAACTTTATGCAGATGCAATCTCTTTTAATAGTATTGAACTATCGGGAGTGAATCTAGTTGGCCATCTTCTGGTTATGATCTTTGTTATTCAATGGATTGCATATATACCAGCCTTTATATTCAAGACTGAAAAATTTTATGATTTAACCGGTAGTCTTACATATATAGCAGCTATTTCGTTTGCGCTATATTCTACAAATAGCCCTCAGAGCCTTGATCTTGGAAGTCTTATAATAGGCGCTGCAATAATTATCTGGGCCATTAGGCTTGGATCATTTTTATTTACTAGAGTCCATAAAGACAAAAAAGATGGCAGATTTGATTCTATTAAAACCTCTTACTCTCAATTTTTTATGACATGGACCTTGCAAGGCATGTGGGTTTTCATATGCTCATCAGCAGCTTTGGTTGCTATTGCTAACCCCAATGGTGTTGTTGTAAATAGTGTATTTGTTTTGGGGCTTGTTATGTTTGCCTTTGGATTTGTGGTTGAAGTCATAGCAGATAACCAAAAAACTGCATTTCGAGCAATCCCATCGAATAAAGACGCATTTATAAACGAGGGGTTATGGTCCAGATCTAGACATCCAAACTATTTTGGTGAAATTACACTTTGGGCAGGGATTACAGTTATGAGCATTTCTACATTTGAGAGCATGAATTATTTAGCAATCTTTTCTCCCATTTTTTCTTATTTGCTTCTCGTATATGTCAGCGGAGTTAGATTGTTGGAACTTAGAGGGCATAAAAAATGGGGCCATCTTGATAGTTACAAAGATTATAAAAAGAATACCCCAAGATTATTGCCTAAAATTTTTTCTTAAAATAGGATCAAGCATCCTATGTATATATTTTATACGCATATAAATTCTTTCACCTTGGTCTATTTTTAGTAAAATTATGTACAATTTGAATATTATTAAATGTTTGAATATTTTCGCTACGCTGTTAGACTAGTGAACCATTTTTTAGGGAGAAAAGAATGATAAATAAAAGCTTAGTAGTTCTTACCATGTTGACTTCATTTGTAGCAGCAACAGAAATGGAACTAGTTCTAGAAGTTGGAAGAGATAACACTGAGCTGTCTGCTCAATCTCAAGCAAAAATCGATGCAACTGAATCAGCTACAGACAAACTGATCAATGAATTTAAGGTTGTGTCAAAACAAGTTGAAGGCTTGAAACTTTACAACGCTCAAAAAAGGATTCAAATCCAGGCTCAATTAGATTTAATGGATCAATATGATGAGCAACTAGTCCAAGTTGTTGTCATGCAAAGACAGATTCCTCCATTGGCTCAAAGGATGTTAGAGGGATTAGAGAAGTATGTGAGCCTTGACACCCCATTTCATATAGAAGAAAGAAAGCAAAGATTGGATCTCGTTAGAGCATCTTTATCCAATCCAAAAGTTACAGCTTCTGAGCAAGTACGACAAATTTTAGAGGCTTATAATATTGAAGCTGAATATGGCAGAAAGCTTGATGCCTATGATGAAACCATTGTTCTTGATGGTCAAGAAGTGGTTGTAAACATTCTTAGGGTTGGAAGGCTGGGCATGTTCTTCCAGTCAAAAGATGAAAGAAAGACAGGATATTACGACAATGAAACCGGCTCTTGGGAAGAATTGCCTGGAGGTTATAGAGTTACTGTTAGAGACGGGATTCGAATGGCTCAAAAACTAGCGCCGATGGATATTATGATGCTGCCGGTTGTCTACAGAGGAGATGCTTCATGAAAACTTTAAATAAATATATTTTCTCTTTAGCTTTAATCGCATCAGTTTCTACTTTTGGCCAAGACACGAATGAAGGCGAGCCAACTACCATTCAGGGATTGCTGCAGTTAGTTGAGCAAGGCAGAACAACTGAGCAAAGTGTTAATGCAAAACGAGAAGCAGAATTTCTTGCTGATAAAAACAAACAAGCAGCTAAATTAGCTGCTGAAAAAAGAGAGCTAGCTAGGCAAGAAAAAATTGCTGATGAGCTAGAAGCTGAATACAAAAAAAATGATGCAATTCTAGTGGTTAAAGAGGCTGCCTATAAAAAAGAGCTAGGGTCATTGACCGAGCTCTTTGGTCATCTGCAAAGCTCTGCAGGAGAGGCCAGTGCTCTATTCGCAGATTCATTGACTTCTGCTCAATACGGAAGAGAAAGAGAAACATTCTTAAATGAGCTTTCTTCAAAAATGTCTAGCGCTACGGTGTTACCAACTATTAGAGAGTTGGAAGGTCTTTGGTATGAGCTGCAAAGAGAGATGGTTGCTGGGTCAGAGGTTGTTTCTTTTAATGCAAGTGTTATCAATCTTGATGGTGAATCAGAAGATTGTGTGGTTACCAGAGTTGGCCTTTACAATGCCATTTGTAATGGTAAATATTTAGAATATATTGGCAGCAAAGGTCAATATGCATTTCTAGGAAAACAGCCAGAAGGCCGTTATGTAAGTTCGGCTAAAAAATTATCAAATGCTGAAGTAGGAGAGGTAGTAAAGTTTGGCGTAGACCCAACCGGTCCTGTTGGCGGAAGTTTGCTAGCCAACCTTATACAAAATCCAAGTTTAATGGAGAGAGTTAATCAAGGTCGAGAAGTTGGTTATATTATTATCTTTGTAGGTCTGATTGGTATAGCAATCGCTTTTTGGAAACTATATACCCTATATACCATGGGTGTTGCTGTTGCTAAGCAAGCGAAATCAAAAACTCATGATAAATCTAACCCATTGGGAAGAGTTCTTGCCGCGGGCGAAGAGCACATGAATAAAGACATTGAAACCTTAGAGCTGAGACTTGCTGAAGCTATCATGGCTGAAAGGCCCGCAATTGAACGAGGCATTCCGGTTGTAAAAATTATTTCTGTTGTTGCCCCGCTTGCTGGTTTATTGGGTACAGTTACAGGTATGATCGTCACCTTCCAACAAATTACACTATTTGGTACTGGTGATCCTAAAATTATGGCGGGAGGTATCTCTCAAGCCCTTGTTACTACTGTGCTAGGATTGGTAGTTGCTATTCCAACAACGCTTTTACATTCTTTTGCTAACTCATCTGCAAGAGGAATTATTAATGTTCTTGAAGAACAAAGCACTGGAATAGTAGCAGAACATTCAGATTCAAAGTAATCAGGTAATGTTTTACGCGATCACTGAAGCATTCAATACTCTCAGGGACTTTATGTCTGCTGGGGGAAGTGTGCTTTGGCTGATTGCAATTCTTGCTGCTTTTATGTGGGCAATCATCTTAGAAAGAATCTGGTATTTTAATGCTGGGCATAAGGTTTATATGAATGAATTAAAGGCTGAATGGGATTCAGTTTCAGATCATGCATCATGGAAAGGTTCGGCAATTAAAGAAAAATTAATCTCTCAAGCTAGAGGTGAAGTTAACAAATATCTGCCTTTAATTAATACCTGCGTAGCTTTGGCGCCCTTATTTGGTCTGCTTGGAACTGTGACCGGCATGATAGAGGTTTTCCAAGTAATGGCTTTCACTGGTGGTGGCGATGCGAGATCAATGGCTGGAGGAGTATCAAAGGCAACTTTACCAACTATGGCCGGAATGACCACTGCTCTTTCAGGAGTATTTGCTACTATATACTTAAACGCAGCAAGAAACAGAGAAGAGACTTTTATTAAAGAGATAATTAGAAACTAGTTTATAGGAGAAAATTGTGAGAAGAAACGCTATATCAAGTGCAGTTCAGGAAGAAGAAGCGGAAATTAATATGACACCTATGCTTGATGTTGTTTTCATCATGCTCATTTTCTTTATCGTGACGGCAAACTTTATCAAGGAGCCTGGACTTGAAATTAATAGACCAGAGTCTGACACATCAGAAACTCAAGAAAATGCCGCAATATTAATTGCTATCGGAGCATCAGGAGAAATTTGGATGGATGGAAGGAGAATTGATGCAAGACAGGTAAAAGCAAATGTTGTAAAGCTGCTTGCTGATAATCCTCAAGGCTCAGTTGTAATCCAGGCCGATGAAAAAGCAATGGCTGATACAATTATTAAAGTTATGGACGGCTCTAGAGAAGCTGGCGTCTTTAATATTTCATTAGCCTCTGAACCTAAATAGAGGAATATCTTGAATACTGCTAATAATAGTTTATCCACCTTTTACCAAACTCTGGGTAAGGCGTTTGGGCCATTAGCAGATCTATACTATAAAGCATTTAATTATAATAAATATCTTGCCGGAACCGGCTTTGCCGCTTTTATTACGCTAGGCTTATTTTTCTTGATGGTTGCATTGATTAATCTTGGAGATGATAGTTTGCCTACTGATAATTCTAGGAAATTAGGCGATGTAATTATGCCTGATCGAGATATTGATACTTTGTTTGATAACGTTGATAAACCAGAAGAGCCAGATGAGCAACCAGAAGATATTGCTCAACCAGAACTAGATTTAGCCCCATTAGCTGGGGTTGATGTGAGCGTCCCAAAACCAAAAGCTAACTTTGCTGGTGGAGGTTCTTTTTTTAGGGATGGAGAATACATCCCTTTATTTAAGGTGACACCGATATATCCTAGAAGAGCTCAAGAAAGAGGAATCATGGGGTATGCGGTTGTTTCCTTTACCATCACTGAGACAGGAACTGTTGAAAATGCTGAGCCTATTGAAGGCATGTGTGGGGACCCTACAAATCCGGAAACTGTTTTTAGGCCTTGCTCTATTTTTAATTCAGCAGCTTCTCGCGCAGCTACAAAGCTTAAATACAAGCCAAAAATTGTTGATGGAAATGCTGTTCGTGTTGATGATGTTCCACATAAGTTCACATTTATTCTGGAGGAGACCTAATTTATGAAAAAGTTTTTTTTGTATTCTTTATTATCTCTTTCATTCGTTGCGATAAATTTTTCCGCATCTGTTGATCTAGTTGCTCAAGAAGATATAGATCTCAGCGACCAAAGGCAACAAAAAACTGGTAAATCCTCACGTACATATAAAAAAGCAAGAGTTTTACAAGCTTCAACTGCCAAGAAAGTTGTTAAAGTAGTTGAAGCCCTGGAAAGACAAAAGATCGTTAGAGTTCCTGATCCAGAAATCGAGGGCATGTTCATTGAAAAGGAAGAAGATGATCCAGATTGGGAAACTGCAAAGCTAATATTGACTGAGCTCTTAAATAACAAAGCTGAAATGAAGAGTTATGATCGGTCCGTAATGTGGAATTATTGGGGCTATGTTTATTTTAGTGAAGAAGCATATGATCAAGCCATGTATGCATATGAGCAACTTCTAGAAGAGCCCGAGGCAACAATTCCACTTAGAACAGCATCTTTATTAACGCTCGCTCAATTAAATTTAGTTAAAGAAAGATGGGATACAGGTATCGAATTAATTCTTCAGTGGATGAGTGAAGTTGAGACTGTCACAGCCCAATCATATTACTTGCTTGCATCTGCGTACTTTCAAAAAACAGATTATGTAAGAGCAAGAACCAATATGGAAGAAGCCATTCGTCTTGCTGAGGAAGAGGGTTATAGACCTAAAGAAAATTGGTATGTATTACTAGCTGCTTGCTTTAGTGAATTAAAAGATAAAAAAATTATAAGCGCTGAGTATGCTCTAGAACAGCAAGTCGGTATCTATGAGATTTTGGTGAACTATTATCCTAAAAAGCTTTATTTTCTTCAATTAGGTGGCACCTATCAGCAAATGAATAGAGAAGAAGATTATATGCTTACTTTAAAATCAGCATATCAGAAGGATTTGCTGGATAAAGAAGGAGAATACTTGGCTTTGGCCCAAATGCTATTATTAAAACAAAATCCTTACTGGGCTGCACAAGTTTTAGTTGCAGGGCAACAAAAGAAAGTCATCATTACTGACGAAGATACCGGCAAAGAAGAGGCGGTTGCAGTTGTAAAAGATACTGAAAAAACACTAAAGCTTCTAGCAGATGCCTGGAGAATGGCACAAGAAATTGATATGGCCATACCAGTTTTAGAAAAAGCTGCCAAAATGTCAAAAGATGGTGATACATACATTTTGTTAGGAAATTTGTACCTCTTTGAAGACCGTATGGAAGATTCCATAAGAGCGATTGAGGCTGGACTGAAGAAAGAGAAAGTAAAAAATAGATCTCAGGCTCTGTTAGTTTTAGGTCAAGCACATTTCGAACTAGAGAACTTTGAAGAGGCTAAAAAACAGTTTAGAGCCGCTGCAAGAGATGAGGATAAAAGGATTAAGAAAACAGCTAACTCTTGGATCAAATATGCAGAGAATGAAGAAATTCGAGTCAAGAATCTTGCATTGAGAAGGGACTTTATTCAACAATCTCAAGCCAAGTCTCAAAGCTCTTAAACTCTTACCAGGGTTTCAACTCTAAAGTCATATTCATTTTCATGATCACGATGGTATGATTCAGTTGAAATGATTTTCCAGCTATTAAAATCAATCTGAGGGTAAAATACATCCCCATCAATTTCACAATCAACCCTGGTCAACACCAACTTGTTAACAATATTTTTGCTCTCTTCGAAGACATAACCGCCTCCGATTAATATAATTTCATCATCTAGGGAATTTTTTTTGTTCCATTCATCGGCGGCCTCAATTGCTTGCGAAAGACTTGGAACAACATCAAACCCATCCTGCATATCTAATGTGGATGAAATAACTATATTTTTTCTATTTGGCAAGGGCCTCCCAATTGATTCGAATGTTTTTCTGCCCATAACAATCGCTTTGTTTTGAGTGTATAAGCTGAAATGTTGAAGATCTTTTTTTAGCTTCCAGGGAAGATCATTATTTACGCCTATAACTAAATTGTTTGAGAGGGCTACCAAATGAGAAATTACCATCATCTAGATAGCCATTGAGGCTTTTATAGGAGGATGAGATTTATATCCGTCTAATATAAAGTCATCAACAGAATAATTATTGAGTGCATCTAATGAATCAAGGTTTGGCATAACTAATTTAGGAAGCGTTTTAGGCTCTCTCTTTAATTGTTCCTTGACCTGATCAATGCTGTTGTTATAGATATGTGCATCTCCAAATGTATGGATAAATTCTCCAGGTATCAAATCTAAGATATTAGCTAAAATAGATTGCAGCAATGCATAGCTTGCAATATTAAACGGAACCCCTAAAAACATATCCGCACTTCTTTGATACATTTGGCATGAAAGCTTGCCTTTTTTTGTAACATAGAATTGAGACATAACATGGCATGGGGGCAAAGCCATGGAATCAATTTTTTCAACATTCCATGCGCTTAATATGTGCCTTCTTCCATAAGGGTTAGATTGCAGATCATTAATGAGTTTTTTAATCTGATCAACGCCTGCCCAATCTCTCCATTGAACGCCATATATAGGGCCTAGTTTTTTGGTAGTTGGGGTATTTTCATAGCCAAGTTCAACGCCCTGGTTATCTGCATTATCTGTCCAAATAGTTGAAAATTTAGTTAAGTCGGTTAGCTCAGATCTATCTTTTTGAAAACGAATCTCTGCCAATCTACGCTCATCATCAGAGCCCTCTAGAAACCATAATAGCTCAGAAACTACCCCTTTCCATGCAAGTGATTTTGTTGTTACTGCAGGAAAACCCTCATCAAGATCAAAACGTAGCTGATGCCCAAAAGATGAAATAACACCGGTACCAGTTCTATCTCCACGACTCTCACCGTGTTGCAAAATATACTCTAAAAGTTCAAGATACTGCTTCATTTTTTCTTAATGATTTTGTTAGTAATACGAGCCCAATTATAACCATGGGGATGCTAAGAAGCTGGCCCATGCTTAATTGTAATGTAACAAATCCCATGTGAGAATCAGGCTGTCTAAAGTATTCAACAAAAAATCTTATCAACCCATATGTCAGTAGGAAGCTTCCACTAAGAACACCATGTTTTTGAGTTTTTGCACCAATAAACAAAAGCATTATAAATAGAAATAAGCCTTCAAAAAACGCTTCGTAGAGTTGAGATGGATGTCTTGTAAAGCCATATGGGTCTGTTGGAAAAATAAAGCCCCAGGTTCCATCAGTTGGTCTGCCATAGAGCTCTCCATTTAAAAAGTTTCCAATTCTTACCAAGCCAAGTCCAATTGGCATCACAGCACAAATACAATCGGCAAGCCTTAAAAAAGAAATTCGATGCTGATAAGAGTAAACATAGATACTCACCACCACACCAATTAAACCACCATGAAAGCTTAAACCACCTTCCCAGATAAAAAATAAGCTAAATGGGTTAGATGCCAATTGATCTAAGCCATAAAAAAACATGTAGCCAAATCTGCCACCAAGCATGGCGCCAAATATCAATCCATATAAAAATACAATATCGTTTACTTGGGCGGTGGTTAATTTCAATTCCTCCACGATTTGATGATGCTTTAGATATTGGAAAATGAAGATTGCTGAAAGGACCCAGGTCACAGCATAATATTGGATTCTAATCCACCCCAAACTAATCAAGCTCGGGTTATTAAAAAAATCTGATAGCTCGATGATCAATTTACTATTACCAAGATCCCTACCAAAATTAGCAATATGCCAAAAGAGACTTTCAAAGTTTTTTCAGAAATAGAGTGGCTAATATTAGCTCCAAGTTTGGCTGTAAAAATGCTTGCTAATGAAATTGATATTACAGCTGGCCAAAAAACATACCCTACAGCTCCCGGAGGGAGATTAGCAACAGTATTTTGTCCATAATACATGTATCCAAGCGCTCCTACAGCGGCAATGGGAATCCCGCAAACCGCAGCGGTACCAATTCCTTTGCGAATATTATACCCCCCAGCAATCATTAGCGGGGTAGTAAATGACCCGCCTCCAATACCAATAATTGAGGATAAAAACCCTATCCATGATCCATGTGCTGGAATCATGAGCCTGGATAAAGATATTAGCTTTTTCTCTTTTTTTGCAAGAGTTTGTGTGAATCCTATGATCATTTCTGCGCCCACACTGATCAGGAAGATTGTAATAACCCATTTTAAATTTTCATTTGAGAGACTTGCTGCATATCCAGTCCCAACCATAGTCCCTAAAATTATGCCGATTGTTAATGGAAAAACTAATGACCATTCCACACTTCTTTTTCTGTGATGTGAAAGTGCAGAGGATATTGCAGAGAAGAATATACTGGCTAGCGATGTACCTATTGCCATGAGGACAATTATAGATTCCTCAAAGCCCATGCCATAAAAAATAAAAATAAGGGATGGTACTAATATGCTGCCTCCACCAATTCCAAACATGCCTGCAAGCAAGCCTGTGCAAGAACCAAGTAGAATGTATATTAAAATTTCAGTCATTATGCAATTGGATGTACTGGGGAAGAAATTCAGATAAGACAGCCCTATAAACCTCTCTCTTAAAAGGCACAACGCTAGCTAAACAGTACCAATAAGTTGCCCACTTATATTCTACAAATTCTTGAGGCACTTCATTTAAAAGGTTAATTTTTAAGTCGGTGTTAGCTTTAAGCATGTACCACTTTTGATTTTGACCTTTAAAATTTTTTAAACTCTCAGGTCTAGGCTGGTACTTTTCGGGTAAGTCGTAGCTATACCAGTGCCTGCTTTTTTGAATAATTCTGACTTGACTCTTTTTGATGCCCACTTCTTCGTAAAGCTCTCGATATGCAGCTTTCATGTCTGATTCTCCAGTATCAATTCCGCCTTGAGGAAATTGCCAAGTTTGTTTTCCTTTTCTTCGACATACTAGCAGCTGATTTTTTTTATTTAGGACAATTAAACCAACATTTTTTCTGTAAGATTTGTCATTCATGTTAGATTAACTCCTTATGAGCAAGCCTGATTTAGCAATTTTTGACTTAGATAATACCATTCTAAATGGCGATTCAGATTATTCGATGGTTAATTACTTAGTAGATATCAATTTGCTTGATAGCAATGCCAAGTTAAAAAATAATGATTTTATTCAAGATTATCAACAGGGCAAATTAGATTTTAACGAATATACAAATTTTGCTTTAAAAGCTTATATTGGCAAGACACAAGATGAGATTAGCAAAATAATCTTACCCTTTGTGGAAAAGGTGATTGAGCCTATGATAAATATTTTTGCCCTTAAATTAATTCATGATCATCATGACAAAGGCGACACCATATTACTTGCAAGTGCGACAAATGAATTAATTGTGAAGCCAATTGCACATAGGCTCAATATTAATAATGTGATAGGTACACAGGTTGAGTTTAAAGATAGTAAATGTACGGGAAACTTTATTCCCCCGTCTGCCTTGGGTGAGGGTAAGTTGAAATTAGTAAAGACATGGATGAAAGCCCATCAATACAATAATTTTTCCCGAGTAACTTTTTATTCAGACTCAATTAATGATCTCCCTCTGTTAGAGGTAGTTGATTTTCCAAAGGCGGTCAATCCAGACAAAAAACTCGAAGCAATATCTAATGAGAGGGGCTGGGAAGTAATCTACTTACCGCTGATTTAATTTTTTTCTTGGTAATCTGACATCGAAGGGCAAGAGCACATGAGGTTCTTGTCACCATGGACATTATCAACTCTTCCAATCGGAGGCCAATATTTATTCCTGCCTTTTAGATCTACTGGGTATGCTGCTTTAGAGCGAGAATATTTATATTGCCAGTTATCGCTAGTCACCGTTTCAGCGCAATGAGGGGCATTTCTAAGGGGGCTATCTTCAATAGAGTAGGATCCCTCAACGAGCTCATCAATTTCATTGCGAATACAAATCATGGCTTCAATGAATCGATCTATTTCTGCCAGCGACTCACTTTCAGTCGGCTCAATCATTAATGTTCCTGGAACCGGAAATGACATAGTGGGAGCGTGAAAACCAAAATCAATTAAACGCTTGGCAATATCATCAACTTCAACTCCACATAATTCTTTTAAGGGCCTAATATCAAGAATACATTCATGAGCAATCAAGTCATTTTTGCCTGTGTATAAAATTTTATAGTGTGAGCTCAATTTTTTTGCAATGTAGTTTGCACTAAGAATTGCAACTTGTGTGGCTCTTCTGAGACCTGAAGCCCCCATCATTTGAATATACATCCAACTGATTGGAAGAATAGAGGCACTTCCAAAATTGGTAGCTGAAACCGGCCCAACACTGTTCGATGTTGGGTTATAGGTCATAGGATCAGATGGTAAATGTGGGGCCAAATCTTTAACGACACCTATCGGGCCAACACCTGGTCCGCCGCCTCCATGAGGAATGCAGAAAGTCTTATGCAGATTGAGATGAGACACATCTCCTCCAAATTTTCCTGGCTTACATAAACCAACCATTGCATTCAGGTTGGCTCCATCAATGTAAACCTTACCGCCATGATCATGAATAATGTTGCATACTTCGGTAACTGTTGTTTCAAAGACTCCATGCGTCGAAGGATAGGTGATCATGATGGCAGCCAATTCATTAGAATACTGAGAAGCTTTTTCCTTTAAATCCTCGAGATCAATGTTTCCTTTTTTATCACAACTAATTGGTACCACCTTCATGCCAGCCATTTGTGCAGAGGCAGGATTTGTGCCGTGAGCTGATTCAGGAATTAAGCAAATCTTTCTGTGTTGATCTCCATTGCTTTTATGAAATGCATCTATTGCTAATAAGCCAGCATATTCTCCTTGAGAGCCTGCATTAGGTTGTAAAGACACAGCAGCGTAACCCGTAATCTCAGAGAGTTTTGCTTCCAGATCATCAATTAAAGTTTGATATCCAGAGACTTGATCTTGAGGTGCATAGGGGTGAATGTTTGAGAATTCTTCCCAACCAACTGGGATCATTTCAGATGTAGCATTTAATTTCATGGTGCATGAACCCAGAGGAATCATGGCTCTATCCAATGCAATGTCCTTATCGCATAGCTTTCTAATGTACCTTAGCATCTCTGTTTCAGTGCGATAAAGGTGAAATACTGGATGAGTAAGATATTCAGTTGATCTTAGAATATTTTTAGGCAGATCATAGCTTGAAGCAGCCTCCGCTGTTTTTGTGATGCCCTTAAAGAGGTTTGCAATACTTTGAACTTCTGAGTCAGATGTTGTTTCATCCAGTGAAATACTGATGTGATTTTCATCCAACATTCTAATATTCATCAGCTGTTTTTGAGCTGACAAGAAGATTTCTTTGGTTTGAGTTTCAGTTTGAAAAGTTACCGTATCAAAAAAATGAGAGCACCTCAGTTTATATCCAAGTTGATTCACTTCTTTAGCTAGGGCAATTGCTTTTGAGTTTACAGACTGGGCAATTTTTTTTAGCCCTTCTGGACCATGGTATGCAGCATAAAATCCTGCCATGATAGCTAGTAGTGCCTGAGCAGTGCAAATATTGCTTGTCGCTTTCTCACGCCTTATGTGCTGTTCTCGAGTTTGCAAAGCCAGTCTATAGGCTGTTCTTCCATCTGCATCAATTGATGCTCCGATCAACCTCCCCGGCAAGGATCTTTTATATTGCTCTCTTGTAGCCATAAATGCTGCATGTGGTCCGCCAAATCCTAGAGGAACTCCAAATCTTTGCGAGCTTCCTATTGCAATATCAGCTCCTATCTCACCAGGGCTTTTGAGCAAGGTCAGTGCCAGTAGGTCTGTTGCCATGATCACGAGTCCGTTGTTTTCATGGACACTTTTGATCTCTTCAGAGAAATCTACAATCGCACCATCATTTCCTGGATACTGGAGCAAAGCTCCAAAATACATATCTTCTGTCAGATCATTCAATTTTTTTGGATCATCAACTACTATTTCTATCCCAATCGGCTTGGCTCTGGCGGAAACCACTGAGATTGTTTGAGGAAAACAGTTTTGATCTATAAAAAATTTTTGGGACTTAGACTTGCCAACCCTGTGTGCAAGGGTCATAGATTCTGCAGCTGCAGTAGCCTCATCAAGTAGAGATGCATTGGCTATTTCAAACCCAGTGAGATCTCCAACCATGGTTTGGAAATTAATCAAGGCCTCCAATCTGCCTTGCGAGATTTCTGCTTGATAGGGAGTATAGGAGGTATACCATCCTGGATTTTCAAAAACATTTCTTAAAATGACTTTAGGCGTAACTGTTCCATAGTAACCTTGTCCAATGAATGATCGATAAACAGAATTTGCCTTTGATATTTCTTTGATTGCTTTTAGAGCATTTTCTTCAGACATTGCATCATTTAAATCAAGCTCCTGTTCAAGAAAGATATTTTCAGGCAGCACAGATCTTGAAAACTCCTCTAAGTCCTTGTAGCCAAGCTGATCAAGCAGACTCTCAATATCTGCTTGGCTCAAGCCAATATGTCTGACGGCAAAGTTGTTATAATTTTCCATAATTATTGTCTAAATAATGAGTGACAAACCCAGCCTACAAAATTTTGATAAAGAACTAGTCTTCGCAGACGTCAATATAATCATCAGGAGAGAGCAAATTATCAAACTCGCCCATATCTGAGGGATTTAATTTATAAAACCAACCATCCTCATAGGGAGAAGAGTTTATTATCTCCGGTTGATCTTCAAGTAACGAATTTACCTCTATAACTTCGCCTGAAAGAGGCGAATATACATCTGAAGCAGCTTTCACAGATTCAACAATAGCAGCATCACTTTCAGCATCAACTGATTGACCAACTTCTGGCAATTCAACAAAGACGATATCTCCTAAAAGATCTTGCGCATGATCACTAATGCCAATGGTAATAGTGCCATCTGATTCTACTCTAGCCCATTCATGAGAGGAAAGAAATTTTAGATCTGCAGGCACGTCATTCATTTAGAGATTTTACCTCGTTCAAGGAATCTAGGCGATACAAAATCAATATTTAATACCTTATTTCTTATCATAACCTTGCCATGCTCAGGATAACCTTGATCCACTCTTGCAAGACCAATGCTGGATTGGAGTGTTGGTGAATATGAGCCACTCAAAACCAATCCTTTCCCTCTATCATGATTAATCTCATAGCCAGCTCTTAGGACTCCTTTATCTCGAAGGATAATTCCAACTATTTTTTGTGATTTAGTTTGATCGATTGACAGAAGAGCCTCTTTGCCAATGAATTGACGATTTTGATCAGTCATATCAATGGTCCAACCTAAGTTGGATTCATAGGGATGATTATCAATGGTCATATCATTGCCATATAGATTGAGACCAGCCTCAAGTCTGAGTGTATCTCGAGCTCCTAAGCCAATAGGCACACAACCCAGGCTCAAAGCTTGATCCCACAGTTGGCTAATATTCCTGGATGGAACAATCAGCTCAAGCCCATCTTCACCCGTGTATCCGGTTCTTGCATAAAGTTTATCTCCATCAAACATACACCCAAATGATGGAAGATTTTTTACTTGCGAGTTCATTTCTTTAATTGATAGGATTTTATTGAAAGCATCTGGACCTTGAATGGCTAAGATTCCCATATCAGATCTTTCGATAACTTCTACACCGAATTCCACAGCATGCTTTTCATACCATTGTCGATTTTGCTCTCGCGTAGAACAATTTGAAACTAGCCTAAATTTATCTCCGGCATGATAAATAATAAGATCATCTAAAATCCCGCCTTTTTCATTCAGTAGGGCGCCATAAATGGCTTTGTTATCATTAGATATTTTCTTAATATCATTTGCAAAAATTCTTTCAAAGAAAGCAACTTGATCACCACCATTAAAATCAAACACTGACATGTGTGACACATCAAAAATTCCAGCTCCATTTCGGACCGCATGATGCTCTTCAATAAGGGAGGTGTAACTAATGGGCATTTCCCAGTTAGAAAAGTTGACCATTTTTGCACCTAAATTGATATGAGCATTGTGAAGAGCAGTTTTATTCATTTTTTGTAATTCAGAGTTCTCAAGTAAGCAGATTATAGCAACATTTAAAGAACCCATATTTAATTAAACCATTAACCTCTTTGTGTTAACCTAGGCGAGAATTATGCTCATTAAACTACATAACTAGAAAGAAAATGGCCGAATTTATAATTGTTTTTAGAGAGGTGTTAGAAGCCTCTTTGGTTGTTGGAATCATATATTTGATTATTGAAAAGACTAATCAAACAGCTCATTTTGCCAAGCTTTGGTATGGTGTTTTTGCTTCTATTTTAGCTAGTATTGCAGTTGGTTTTATGGTCATAAAGGCTAAAAATACTCTTGGGAATGACTCTACTCAAGCTCTGTTCGAAGCCATCTTTTTATATTTAACAGCCTTTCTCATTTGGTATGTAATTTTTTGGCTATCTAAAAATGTGAGTGATAAAAAAGTTTTAGAGGGCCAAGCTTTAAATGCGATGGAACTATCTTCATGGGGCATATTTTTTGTAGTCTTTTTTGCGATTTTACGTGAAGGTTTTGAGACAGCTATTTTTTTAATTTCTAGCTTCTCAATTACCGGCACTTTTTCATATCTAGGATTTATTATAGGTGCAGTTCTTGCCATTTTTATTGGTTACTTAATTGTTACCCAAGGAAGAAAAATTGACTTACGCAGTGTCTTTAAATATACAACTCTATTGCTTGTCTTCCTTTCCGCAGGAATGATTGCATATGGTACTCATGAAGCAGAAGAGTATTTAGTAAAATCTGGACAGATAGAAAAATCTGAAATTTATCGTGTTTGGGATATCCTAGAACCAACTAACTCTTTAGAGACGAGTAACACGATCTATCATCCTTTACATGATAAGGGATCAATAGGCTTATTTTTAAAAGGCTTTTTTGGATATAACAGCAATCCTAATATTCCAGAAGTAATCCTATGGTTTTTAGCTATGTTGTTTGGGCTGAATATGTGGAGACGCTTTTACTATTAATTAGGAATCAAGTTGATCCATATTTTTAATTGCTTTTTCCATCTGTCTTTCTCGAGTAGCATGCTCATTAACAGCCTTGAGCATCGCATCGGCCCGTTTTTGCAGATCTTCTGTAGAGCTGGAAAAGTTTAAAAATTCTTTTTTCAGCTTTCCAAATTCTTGCATAATTTCACTAGCTCTTTCATTTAAAGCCAGTGTTCTAAAGCCCATATGCACACTGATTAAATAAGCAGCAAGAGAGTTAGGTCCCATGATCAGCACCCTATGATCCCGAAAAATCTCTTCCCTCAGGTTGGCAATTGAATCTATCAACTGCATAAGAGATTCACTGGGAATGTACATGACCCCAAGCTCAATGGTGATGCCAGATTGCATGTACTTGGCATTAATGTCTCTCGCATCATTGAGCACATGTCGTTTGATATCATCCTTTGATTTTTTGACCAATTGTTGATCCTTTGAATCTACTGCCATAAGGTAATTATCAAAAAGGCCTGAAGGGAATTTTGCATCTATGGGCAATAACAAACCTTCAGGCAGTTTAATTGCAAACTCAACCCTTTTACCTGATCCTGGAATAACTTCTGCATTTGCTATGAATTGATTGGAATGAAAGATATCTTTAATAATTGCCTCAAGCGACCATTCGCCAAACTTCCCCGCTAAGGTTCCTCCTGATAAGTATCTGTTAAGTTTATTCAGGGGGTCTTGAAATGATTGAATGTCTTTTGTTAGGCCAAACAATGTGGCTTCTTGTCTCTCCACAGCCTTATCTAGATCTCTCAGAGATTCTTTGGAGTCTGAGCTTTGTGAACCATTCGTAATATTAAGATAGATCAAGAACCCCAATAACAGGATTATAATTATCAAAAAAATCCATATATATTCCACTTATATATTTATCCTATAAAATATATTTACTCATACACTCAATGATACTATGGATGAATCTCTAGAATCTAAATTCGCCACTTTAAAATCTAAAAATTTTAAGATTGATTTAACTCGGGGCAAACCAGGTTCTGATCAGCTTGATCTTTCAAATGATCTATTGAGCATGACAGTCCCAGCTAAGAGCCCAAGCGGGGTGGACGTCCGAAATTATGGTGATCCTCTGGGCATTCCTGAAGCAAGAAGGCTTGGAGCTGAACTGCTATCAGCGCCCGTGGAAAATACTTTGGTTGGAGAGCAATCCAGTCTACTTCTCATTTATCAGCTTGTTCTTGCAAACTATCTTTTTGGTTTAGAAGCTCCATGGAGAGAGCAAAAAAATTTGAAATTTATTTGTCCCGTCCCTGGCTTTGATAGGCATTTTAGGTTGTTGGATGATTTTGGCATTGAGATGTTGCCAGTTCCTTTGACTGGATCTGGAATTGACATTGAGGCATTTAAAAAATTGCTTGAAGCACATGAGAACATCAAAGGAATTATATGTGTTCCCCGGCACTCTAATCCAACCGGTGACATTTATACAGACGATAATATGAAAGAGCTGATGAAGGCTGGAAAGGCTTATTCGAGCGAATTTCTATTTATCCTAGATCATGCTTATTTATTGCATGATTTTGAACCTACTATGGATCAAACCCCTTCATGGGAGCTAGCTAAAAAATCTGATGTTTTAGATCAAACGGCAATCTTTTCTTCTTTTTCAAAGGTCACATTTGGCGGAGGCGGGCTATCATTTGCGGCTGCGGGTACAAAGCTTTTTGATCTACTGGTGAGACAAAGAGCCTCTATGATTGTTTGCTCAGACAAGGTGAATCAGATGCGCCATCTTGGATTTCTTCAAAATAAAGCTGATGTTTTAAAACATATGAGTAAGCATGCAGAGTTAGTTAAACCAAAATTTGAAGTTGTATTTAGTGCATTGGATTCTTTGGATTCAAAGATTGGCAGTTATAAAAAACCAACTGGTGGATATTTTATTTCATATAACACCAATAAACCCATTGCGAAAAGGGTGATTGCACTTTGCGAAGAGGCCGGCGTTATGATAACTCCTGCTGGGTCTACCTATCCACATTTTCATGATCCAGCCAACTCCAATATTAGATTGGCCCCCACTTTTTTAGGTTTGGAAGATTTAAAAGAGGCAATGGAAGTGTTTACAACCTCTTTGCAATTAGCTTTTGAGGAATAGATTAGTTGACGGCTCTTGTGATAGGTATAAATCTCCCATCTTCAAAATGAGAAAATAAATTCTTAATCTCAGGATGTTTTGGCAATTCTTCTGAGGCATCATCAAGCAAGTTCTGCTCGGATACATAGGCAACATAAAAGATATGACCATTTTCAGCAAAGAGATGATAAAAGGGCTGATTTTTTCTTGGCCGGATTGAGGCAGGAATTGATTGATACCATTCCTCTGTGTTGTTAAATTCTGGATCCACGTCAAATATAACTCCACGAAAATCAAGAAAGCGATGCTTCACCACCGCTCCTATGGCAAATTTTGTTTCAACCAACTCTTGTTTTATATTATCCATAGACTTAACTTAATCATATCAAATTTTTGGAGTAAACCATGCTAGTAACAAGCACACCATCGATAGAAGGCAAGCAAGTTGATTCTTACCTCGGGATAGTTATGGGTAGCACTGTTCGAGCTCGACACTTAGGAACTGATATTTTAGCGACATTAAAAAATATAGTTGGAGGTGAATTAAAGAGTTATTCCATTCTTCTAACACAAGCAAGGCAAGAAGCCATGGCACGGATGGTTGCAAATGCTGAAGAGATGGGCGCGGACGCTGTCATTAATTTTAGATATGAAACTTCAACCATAGCAGCTGCAGCCTCGGAAGTTATAGCGTATGGAACGGCAGTAACATTTGAAGATTGATTCAATCAAAATTTTTGGCGAGCGTCATACTGGTACGAATGCCCTGAGTCTTTTTATTAGAGAAAATTTTGATCTAAGAGCTAAGTATTACGATTTTTTAGGCTGGAAGCATAGACTTGCTCCCCAAAAATCTGAGTGGTCCAAATTTGATACTTCCAATACTTTGTTTATTTTTCTTTTTCGGAATCCCTATTCTTGGCTCATCTCCATGTATCGAGAGCCATATTATCATCACTATCTCAAAATCAATGATAGGCCTTTTGAAGAATTTTTAAAATTTTCTATAGAAGATTATGAAAATGTAATTTGTCTGTGGAATCAAAAAAATGAAAGTTATTTAAGAATGTCAAAAGAAGTCAAACACAGCTTGAATATTCGCATAGAGGATTTTAGATTAGATCAGGCAAATATCCACTCATCAATAGCCAGAGCAATAGGTCAAAATTCAGCAGAGTTTATTGAATTATCTAGTTATATAAATGGGAGAGGTATTAAAGAAGGTAAAAGCATTGACTCATCTCTGACTATCCCTGAGCTAACAAAGACAGAAAAAAATTTTATAAATTTATATTTATCTCGATCAATTATGAAAAAGATAGGATATGATTTTTTATAAATGTTGAAAGAGAGAGGACGATGAATAAAACTGAAAAAACAGCCTTTAGAGAAAGTGTGATTGTGGTGATGATGGGATTAGTCATCAATTTCCCTCTTCAAACTTTTTTGCTTTGGTTAACGATAGATAACTGGAGCTGGACTAACACGCTAGCAATTTCTATCTTCACTCAAACTATTCTTACCCTTGTAGCTTTGATTAGAGTTTATTCAATACGCATGAGGTTTACGAGGGGTAAATTTTAAGTCTTTTAATATCAGTCTTTTATTTCGCACGAGAGTAACTTCGTCATGAAATTAAAAATGTTTCAAGTTGATGCTTTTGCCAGTAAATTATTTTCGGGTAATCCTGCTGCAGTAGTTATCCTAGAGTCATTCCTTGATGACAGAGTTATGCAATCAATAGCTGCAGAAAACAATTTGTCAGAAACTGCTTTTGTAGACATCAACACAAATCCAATTTCAATACGGTGGTTTACTCCATCTATGGAGGTTAATCTTTGTGGTCACGCTACCTTAGCTAGCGCACGCATACTCTTTGATTATTATCCCAATCTAGCTGAAGAAGAAATTAGCTTTGACTCTAAAAGCGGCATTTTAAAGGTGCAAAGATGTGATAATGGGTTGCGCCTCGATTTTCCTGTTGATCCGCCCATTGTGATGAAACCCAACCCTCTATTTCTAGATATTTTAGGAATTAAGCCATCAAAAATTCTAAGAGGCAAAGATGATTATTTGGCAGTGTTTGTAAATCAAAAACAAATTGAGGATATCCAACCCAATTTTTCCCCTCTGAAAAATATTGATGCAAGAGGGCTTGTGATTTCAGCTCCTGGTGATGAGGTGGACTTTGTTTCTAGGTGTTTTTACCCTGAAGCCGGCATTGAAGAAGATCCAGTCACTGGATCAGCGCATACCATGCTAACCTCTTATTGGGCTGAGCAATTAAACAAAGATGAGTTTCAAGCGCGCCAATTATCTAAAAGGGGTGGTGAATTAAAGTGCAGGCTTGATGGCGATAGAGTTTTAATTTCTGGAAGCAGCGTAATTTATTTTGAGGGAACTATCACAATCATTTAAACTCTAATTTTAATAACTTTGGGGAGAATTCTATGACGATTTATATTATTGCCGCTTTATTGCTTGCTTTGCTTCAAACGTGGCTTATTCCAGCATCTTTCAATTTAAAAAACTTTCCTTGGCTCGGATCAAATAGAGATGAGCCTATGCCACATGAGTTAACTGTCATGGCCGGCAGAGCCATGAGAGCAAACACAAATCTTCAAGAAACTTTACCAATATTTTTAGCATTAGCCCTTTTATCAATGCAGCTGTCTGTCGATGTAACAGGACTGGCATGTTGGTGGCTTGCATTTAGAGTTGGGCATGTTGTCACATACATTGCTGGTTTTGCAAGAGTAAGAACGCTGTTATGGCTTGGCTCAATTGTTTGTTTGGTGTTGATGGCGCTAGCATTAGTCTAGAAAGGTTTTCTATAATTAAAAAAGGGGCGTTTAAGCCCCTTTTTTAATGAAATGATTGGAATTTGTTTCAGCTTGCAGTGTAGAATTGCTCACAAATTTCAAACTGATCATTTACAACCTCATCAATTAGCGCCGTTACTTCTCTGTATGTTGCTCCCCAAGCCGCACCTGAGAAATAATCATCTATTACTGCGCCATGAGTCTCAACATTTGAAGTAATGGATTTTAGGTAAACTGTATTTGCCTCATAGGTACCACCACCCAACGCCACAAATAAACCATTCATAAATGTATCATGACCAGCATCCTGAATTTCTTTTTCAAGTTTCGTTATGCCCTCAATAAATGCAGGCATGTTAGCTGGTGAAATTTTGAGGCGCATTGCTCGCTCATATCCTGGATCCAATCTAGGAAATGCCTTTAAGGGTGCCCAAGTTGCTCCATACTTAAACTCTCTCAAATTTGTCATTTGTCTGGAGGCTTTGCTTGGATCATACTTACTGGCACCTTTAATCGCACTGGTTACATCTGAAAAAGCACTCCACATCATCAATTGGCCTGAATAATCTCGACCTGAAATGGTTTCACAGTATCCTGCAGCATCAGCTCCAATCGCCTCGTAAAGTGCAGGATTAGATTTAACTGCTTCTATATATTTACTGGTATCTTTTGCAGAAACCATTACTGTTGTAAAAGCGCCTTCTGCCATGGTTGCCACATTAAAAAAAATAGATATGGCAAAAAATAATTTTAATTTATTCATACTTCCCCTTTAAAAAGTTACTGTATAGAATTATGCCCAAATTATTTATTGTTTTATAGTTACAGCTTAGCCATTGGGGTTGATTAAGAATTTTTCTCCGGTAGCTTGTTTTGCATAGATCATCAAGGATTCAAGAGTCAGAGCTTCTTCAAGAGAAACTTCTTGGGTATATTTGCTTTTAAAAGTAGTTTTGATTTCGTCTGCAACTCGAGCCTGAAGCTCGCCAACTTTTTCAAAGCCAACTTTACCTAGAAACGGCGTTAGTAAAAATCCACCAATCCCCCAATACATTCCAAAGCTTCTATTATTTGGCAGCGTAATCCCTGACTGATTGAGTGCCCCATATATATAAACTTGTTTATGATCTGTGGAACCATATGGGCTATATTCTGTCGAATTTTTTCTCGCTGCAACTTCCATGCAGGTAAGAATTTTTCCAGCTAACTCTCCACCACCTGTTGCATCAAAGGCAAGAGTTGCTTTTGTTTCTGTGATGGCAGATGTCAATTGCTCCATAAAGTCATCATCAGATGAGTTACAAACAAACTCTGCGCCAATAGATTTCAACAGATCAACATGTTCTTGCTTTCGAACAATATTTACGAGCTGAACCCCATCATCTAAGCATATTTTTACGAGCATTTGACCCAAATTAGAGGCTGCAGCTGTGTGGACAAACGCTGAGTGTCCTTCCATTTTCATGGTTTCAACCATAGCAAGAGCAGTGAGAGGGTTAACAAAGCTTGATGCACAATCTCGAGGTGCAGTTCCTTCATTCATGACCATGCAGCTTGCTGCAGGTAGACATCTATATTGAGAATACATTCCACCCCCAACCACGCTCACGACTTTACCTATTAATTCTTGTGCATTTGCTCCAGCCTCAATAACAATTCCGGAGCCTTCGTTACCCACTGGCATGGGTTTATTAAGTCTTGGTTTCATGGCGCCCATGATTGCCCCTGGAACATCCATTATGATTTTTGAGTCTTCAACTCTGAGTGTATTGATATCACCTGGTCCAATCAATAAGCCTAAATCAGATGGGTTAATGGGAGTCGCTTCTACCCGAATTAGCACTTCATCATCACCTGGAATTGGGCGCTCAGACTCAGCAATGCCTATTTCAAGCGTTCCAGCATCAGTTACAGTAGAAGTAATTTGTTTATTTGTACTCATTTTATCTCCTCAAGTGATTTAATAGTAATATCTATAAAGCACTATACAACTTAGAGCATGCTTTAAGTCAAGGAAAATCATTAAATGAGCGATTATAGAAATCACATTGGAATTATAGGGGGAGGGATCGCTGGCCTAACCCTTGGATGCGCACTTTTAAAACAAGGCATACCAGCGATAATTTTTGAAAAGATGTCAGAAGAAACTTCACATGGTGCTGCAATTAGCCTTTCTTTCAACGCATTATGTTTGTTAGATAGACTGGATATTTATGCTGACCTAAAGAACCAATCTTTCATTCATTCTGAAGCTTCAATTCAGGGTCCCCAAAAAGAAATATCTTCATTCCAAACACCAGAGGTCTTAACAACACGTCGACAAACATTAATGTCGCTGTTGTATTCCAGATACATAAAATTAGGCGGAGAAATTTGCCATCATCATGATCTTGAAAGCTTTGATGTAGTTAAATCCGAAGTCACATTTACGAATCAAAATAAATACGCCCTTAAGCACTTGGCTGCATGTGATGGCATAAGATCATCAATTCGAGATGCTTTTTTTGCTGCCAATCAAGATCCTAAATATAGTGGCTATAGTGCCTGGAGAGGTATAGGCAAATCTAATCTTCAGAAAATTCATTTTGCTCTTGGTCCTGATAGCCATATCGTTAGTTATCCAATCAATAAAGATGGAGATGTTAGTTTTGTTGCAGTTAAAAAAGAAGATTATCAATTTAAAGAATCATGGAAAGAAGAGGGCTCTGTTTCAGATTTATTAGATGATTTTTCTGCTTATGACTCAAAAATATTTCCAGCACTTGAAGACTCTGCACAAATCTATAAATGGGGAATTTATATTAGGCCTCCATTAAAATCTATGATTACAAAAAATATAACTTTGCTTGGCGATGCAGCTCATCCTATGGTTCCATTCTTGGGACAAGGTGCCTGCATGGCAATTGAAGATTCATATTCATTTGCTATGGCTTGCAAAGAGCATATGACTAACTTAGCAAATGCTCAAACAGATTATGATTATGTGCGCAGCAAGCGCACTAAAAAAATTCAGCAACTTTCAATGATGCAGGGCAAAGTTTACCATTTAAAAAATCCAATCTTAGTTGCTGCGAGGAACGCTATTATCAAGCATACAAATATTCCAGGAAATGATTTGAAGAGAATTCATGATTATGATGCTCATGATGAAATGCAAATACATTTAACCTAGTAAGGTAGAAGAAATGCTTCAAGTAAACTGACTATATTTAATTGAAGAGTTCTTGTCGATGGTTTGATTTGAATCAGGCATAGGGTACTTTAATCCAGAAGCACAATTAAAAAGGACTACTTTTTCATCTTCATTAATTATTTTTTTTTCAAGAGCTATTTGATATCCAGCGGCAGTTGCAGCGCCTTCAGGGCAGAGTAATAATCCATCTTTTTTAGCGACCATATCTCTGGTATTGATAATATGCTCGTCTTCAACAGCAAGAGCGCAGCCATTTGATTGGCGAATAGCATCAAGTATCAAAAAATCACCAATCGCTGCTGGCACCCTAATACCTGAGGCAATGGTCTGTGCATTTTCCCATAAAGGAGCATGGTCTATACCCTTATTAAAGGCATCAACAATTGGCGCACATCCTGTCGACTGAATGGCAATCATTTTTGGTAGTTTGCCTTTAAGCCACCCAAGCTCTTTTAGTTCCGCAAACGCTTTCCACATTCCTATGAGTCCTGTGCCGCCTCCCGTGGGATAAAAGATTGCATCTGGTAAAGTCCAGTCCATTTGTTCTGCAAGCTCAAAGCCCATAGTTTTTTTACCTTCAATTCTATATGGCTCTTTAAGTGTAGAGACATCAAACCAACCAGCTTTCTCTCTTCCTTCAAGCACTATTTTTCCACAATCATTGATTAGTCCATTAACAAGATATGTATCGGCACCCTGAAGCTGAATTTCTTGTACATTTACTAAGGGTGTATCGTCGGGGCAAAAAACTGTTGCTTTGATATTTGCTTGTCTTGCATAAGCTGCTAATGCAGCTCCAGCATTTCCATTGGTAGGTATTGCCAGATGATTTAACCCAAATTGATGTGCCATAGAGACAGCAAGGGCTAAACCCCTAGCTTTAAAAGAGCCAGTTGGAAGTCTGCCCTCATCTTTCACAATAATATTTCCAGGTTTTCCTCCCAACATATTTATGCTTTCTTTAAGAGGAATCAAAGGAGTTACCACCTCTCCCAAAGAAATTTTCGAAGCAGCATTTGAGACAGGAAGCAATGCTTGATAGCGCCAAAAACCTGGTTCGGATTCTATGCACCAGCTATCTTTAGATAGTTCTTGCTTAATCTTTTTAAGATCATACCTAACCAACAAGGGCATTCCATCATCCGAAAGATTTTGAATCTGATCTGCTGGATAAATTTTTCCTGTCTTCGAGCACTCTAAATGCAAAACATATGAACGCATTTACCTATTCACACCGCTAAATTTGTCAGTGGCTAAAATAAGTTCATGAGTAATCTCTGGTTCAAAAGCTGAGTGACCAGAAAAGGGCGCAATAACCAAAGAAGCCTCTGGCCATCGCTCTGAAAGTTCATAGGCTGTCCCAGCTGGGCAAACAACGTCATATCTACCTTGCACAATAATCGTAGGAATTGACCTAATTTTCTCTACTCCATCTAATAATTGATTTTCATGATTTAGAAAACCTGCATTCATGAAATAATGATTTTCAATAAGAGCAAAAGCCAATGCAAATTTAGGATTTGAGAATTCTTCAATTCTTTCAGGTGAGTAATCTATGCTGCTGCAAGCAGCTTCCCATTTTGACCATGCAATAGCCGCACTAAGACTTTTTTCTTGATCTTCACCTATAAAAATTTCATGATAGGCTTCCATTAAATTATCTCTTTTAGAGCAATCAATTTGATTGATAAAATTTTTCCATGCCTCTGGAAAAATACGACTAGCTCCATCTTGATAAAACCAATCGAGTTCTTTTCTTCTTAGCATAAAAATTCCACGAAGAACCATCTCACTAACAGAATCCGGATGGGTTTGAGCATAAGCTAGCGCTAGAGTGCTTCCCCAAGAACCTCCAAAAACTAACCATTTATTTATGCCTAATTTCTGCTTTAATGATTCTATATCCTCTACCAGATTCCAGGTAGTATTATTTGCTAAACAGGCATGAGGTTTGCTTCTGCCGCATCCTCTTTGATCAAACACAATGATTCTATAGGTTTCAGGATTGAAGAACCTTCTAACTGCTTCGCTGCCCCCCCCACCTGGCCCACCATGTAAAAAGACAGCAGGTTTTCCATTTGGGTTGCCACATTGCTCATAATAAATTTCATGCTCATCTTTAATCATGAAACCAGTTGCATAAGGCTTGATTGGGGGATAGAGCTTTAATAGTTCTGTCATAGATAATTATTAAATAAAAAAGTATTATTTTTTGGTCAAACTTTTTATCAGCTCTTCAGCTGAACCAATTTCCCATGCTTATTTTCCATGCATTCAGTTTAGGACAAATTTTCAAATCAATAAAATTTTTTGTTTAAAATCTAGAATCATGAAAATGCATGGTATTGAGCGCACCCCTAATGACCC
>Ga0255766_10000649_pt1 | contig 31757 bp, 8 predicted proteins | sample 071ome_23_FD_179966 | JGI IMG/M metagenome (GOLD analysis project Ga0255766, IMG submission 179966) | Coastal salt marsh microbial communities from the Groves Creek Marsh, Skidaway Island, Georgia - 071403BT metaG (version 2) | ecosystem: Environmental > Aquatic > Marine > Intertidal zone > Salt...
ATCTGTCACGCTGGTTGGTAATAATAAATTGTGGCTGACCGGGACCGATGTTCTCATCAAAGATGGCGACGTTGCAGCTTTCAATGGTACAGACTCACCTAAAGCCTTTGGTGTTGCAGGTGCCGCATCTGGTGGTATTCAACGACGTGAAGACGTTATCCTTAGTGGATGTATTCTTCCAACTGCTATCAATGGTGTTGTCGGTTCTGGATATGGTAATGCTGCTAATGCAGATGGTACTCCTCGAATTCACGTTCAGAACTTCACTTGTAGTACAGACTTTAGTCGTGAAGATATTCTTGAGTTGGGACGTAAAACCCCTTACTTCCGACCCGCTAACTTCCCGATTGAAGTTACCTGTGAAATTGAAGCTATTACCACTTCAGGTGACTTTGTAAACGCTTATGAATTTGGCGATCCAAACCTCAATGCTACTATCGACTCTGGTAACAACGTTTCCAACGAAGTTATCTTCATGTTCATGAGAGGTGGTCTCGGACTTGACCTCGGAAACAAGAACAAATTGTCTTCGGTAAGTTATGGTGGTGGTGACGCTGGTGGTGGTAACGTATCATGTACCTACAGTTTCTCTAACTTCAACCAGTTGGACGTTCAGGATCGACTGAACCAACGACTACTTGGTTTTGGCGGAATTACATTAGGGGCTGGATTTGATTCCAATGGACTTGCAAACGATGCTGGATCAGGACCATTCCCAAGTGATCTTGTAGCTAGTTTATAATACTAACAAGTGATTATTGTTAGTGGACACGCTTATCAACTTGCGATAGCATTTTAGGATAGCAAGTGACGTTGGTAAGCAAAGGAAAGGAAAAGACAATATGAAATTCAACTACTCCCGTATCGTGAGGTTCCTATGAATACTTATGAACGGGAGTATTTTGTATCTAGGATAAGATCAGGATTTTTAAATCTCAAACTAGGAAATGTAAGAGTTAGGGTGTTAAATCCAACTCTGGAGGACGAATATCTATCTAATGAAATTTTCATGGAATCATTTGATCAGGCTAGATCTGATGAGATCATGACTCAAGATGAGATGTTTGATTGGATGATGGACAGGGGCTTATGGTCTCAAGAAAATGAAGATAAGATCAAGGCTTGTGAAGGGAACATAGAAAAGCTAAAAGTAGAGATATTCAACGCAAGAAGCAAGGAAAAGCTAAGAGAGACTGCTAGAACTTATCTGAGGGCCACTGAAAAAGCCCTCGCTAAGTTGCAGGCAGAAAAAGACGAGTTATTTTCAAAGACGTGTGAGGGGTTAGCATCTCAAGATAAAATGATGTTTCTCTTTGAGAGATGTTGTTTTGTTGGCTCACAACCTTTAGATTTTAAAGATGTAGACATAGGTGATCTTTATTATCAATTTAACCAGTCACAACTTAATGAAAAACAGTTAAGAGAATTAGCAAGAAATGACCCTTGGAGACTAGCTTGGTATGCAAAGGATCACTCGCCGCTATTTGCGAATGATCCAAGTAGAACATTGTCAAACGAGCAGAAGGGAATTTTAATCTGGGCAAACATGTATGACAACATTCAGGAGTCTATGGACTGCCCAACTGAAGATGTAATAAATGACGATGATATGCTTGATGGTTGGTTTATTATACAAAGAAAGAAGCAGGCAAGTGAAAAAGCCAAGTCAGAATTGGAAGCAAAAACGACCAACGCAAAAATAGCAAATGCCGATGAAGTAATGATATTTACTGATTCTAAAAAAGAAGCAGAAAGTATTCATAACATGAATTCAATCGGGGGAGATATTGTAAGACAGCAAAGAATTGCTAAAGCAAAACAACTTGGAAAAGCGACGGACTTTGATTTTGATGATAGGAAGATACAGATTCAGAATCAGCAGCGTCAAATGTTCAAGGATTCAACAAGGAGATAAAAATGGAAAATTTTGACGATTTAATCAGGCAGCAGTCGGAATATAAAAGCGTTAGGGAAGATAAGTTTAAACAAGATTCACGGGATAGATTAAGTAAAATTCTTAAAAAGAAAGTGGAAACTACGATGATTGGGGCGTTAAGCTCTATCGAAGACCATTTTGCTTTTTTATGGACATCTAAAGACGGAGGAATGTCACCAGAGCAGAAGATTATGTATGATACTTTTCAGAAAGTTAGATCTGAAATTTTGGATAAGGGAAACACTCAGTCTAGGAATGTAGACGCAGAGTTGGCTCAGTACGAGGTTAAATGGCTAAGGTATCAAACCAGTATGCCGGTTATTTCAAGAAAGACAGGAGAAGAACAAAATGATTAAGAATAAGATGGAAGGCAAGGTAACTATCGAAGCAGAAAATGGAGAAAAGAGAGAAGTAGAGATTTATGTGCAGAAGCCCAATAACGATATTATCAAAAAGGCAGATAGGCATAAATCTAAGGTCTGGAATCAGTGTATCCAAGACGAAATTCTCACTAAAAAAGAACTTGCTGTTCTGATGCGTAAACGTGGCATCTGGGACGATAAGAAAGATAAAGAAGAAGAAGAAATCACACAAGCAATTGTCAACTTGGAGAAAGAGCTTTCGTTTGGCAAAAATGGTAAAAAGCCAAAGGTTTCAGAGGGTAGGGACATTGCCGTTGAAATCAGGAGAAAACGCTCTGATCTAAGAGACCTAATTGCAGAGAGAATTGGGCTAGAAGAGAATACTGCCGACAGTTTGGCAGATAACGCCCGATTTGACTTCCTTGTAGCTCACTGTACTTTTTATAAAGACGGTAAACCCGTGTATAAAGACTATGATGAGTATAATAATAAGAGTGCGGATGAAATCGCATTTGAAGCAGCAAGCCTCTTAGGTAGGATGCTTTACAACTTAGATAGTAATTTTGAGAAAAACTTACCAGAGAATAAATTTCTTACCAAATTTAACCTCGTTAATGATGATCTGAGCTTGGTTGACCCCAACAATCCAGAGCATTTAATTGACACCAAGGGTAAACGAATTGACGAAGATGGTTATTATCTTGACGAAGATGGTAACAGGGTAGATAGAGAAGGTAACAGGTTGTCTGAAGATGGTGGTTATGAGATTGTAGAATACGAAAACGATCTTCTGGACAAACCTAAACAAAAGAGACGAACCAGAAAGACTAAAACAGAAGAGACTGATACGGAAAGTTAGATTGGATAGTGTAGTCTAAATTTACACTAAGGGTAAAATATGGCTCAATTTGTACTGACTGCACAACTTCAATTACAAGCACCTAGAAACGCTAGTAAGGTAGTAAACCAGATTCAAAACCAGTTAAAGGGTGTTCAGATCCCTGTAACTGTGAAATCTGCTGCACAGGCTACAAAACAAATTAATCAAGTAACCGCTGCAACCAACAAGGCTGCATCGGCTGCTGAAGCTATGGGCAGATCTTTTGGTTCAGCCATTAAACGTTTTGCTGCCTTTACCGTCGCTAGTCGTGCCGTTAGTCTATTCACTAATAGTCTTGCAAACGCCGTAGACGAAGCTATCGACTTCCAACGTGAGGTTGTCAAGATCGCTCAGGTCACTGGTAAAACAGTAAAAGATTTGAAAGGTCTTGAACAAACTATTACTAGATTATCTGTAACTTTAGGTACTTCTAGTAAAGAGTTGTTAAGTACAGCTAGAATTCTGTCTCAGGCTGGTATTAAGGCCGGTGATCTTAAGGTCGCTATTGAAGCACTTGCTAAAACCACGCTTGCCCCGACGTTCGAGGATATCAATAAAACCGCAGAAGGTGCGGTTGCTATTCTTGCTCAGTTTGAGGGCGGCGTTGGTAGGCTGGAAAAACAGCTTGGTGCTATTAATGCAGTTGCTGGTCAGTTTGCCGTTGAGTCTGGTGACTTGATTTCTGCTGTTCGTAGGTTTGGTGGTGTGTTTAAATCTGCGGGTGGTGAGCTAGAAGAATTGCTCGCACTTTTCACATCTGTTCGTGCTACGACTCGTGAAAGTTCTGAAAGTATTGCAACTGGTTTGCGTACTATCTTTACTCGTATTCAGCGTCCAAAGACGATTGAATTTCTTAGACAGTTTGGTGTTGAACTTCTTGATGTTAATGGTAAGTTTATTGGACCGTTAAAAGCGGTAGAACAGCTTAACAAAGCATTTGCTGGTCTTGAACAGGGTGATATTACCTTTGTTAGAGTGGCAGAAGAACTTGGTGGTTTCCGTCAGATTGGTAAGGTTATCCCGCTTATTCAGCAGTACGGACTTGCTGTTGATGCTCTTAATGTGGCACAAGAGGGGCAGAATAGTTTATCCGCAGATGCAGAAAAAGCACAGCAGGCATTAGCTGTTCAAATTACCAAGGTCAAAGAAGAGTTTCTCGCTTTAGTTCGTGGTATTGCTGGAAGTGACTCTTTCCAATTGTTCGCTCGTACTGCTTTAGAAGTTGCGAGTGCTCTTATCAAGGTGGCAGATGCTATAAGGCCACTTATTCCCCTAATCGGTGCCCTTGCTGCCTTTAAATTTGCTAGGGGTCTTGGTAGCTTTGCTTCTAGTGCTGGCTCTGCCCTTAGAGGTCTGGGTAAAAATCAGGGCGGTGTTATCCAACAGTTTGCTAGGGGAGGTTTCGTTCCGGGGCAGGGCAACAGAGATACTGTACCTGCTATGCTTACTCCGGGCGAGTTTGTTATCAAGAAAAGTAGTGCCCAGAAGTTAGGTGCTGGCACACTACAGGCGATGAATGAGAATCGTTTTAATAACGGTACAACTGGTAGGGGAGTGAAAGCACCTCTCAGAACCACTAGAGACATATCAAATTTCACAGTAAAAGACCCATTAAAGTTAGCATTAAGAAAAGACAGAATCGGTGGATTTATTCTTAACCCAGCAGGTAGACAAGACTCTAGTTTTGTACCCTCTGGAGCCAATAATCCATATAAATTTACTTTTACAAATGAAAAAACAATTCGTAGATTAGCGGCGAATCAAAATTTAGACCCCAAAGCTACTAAGCAACTTTTAGCAAGAGGCGTTCCAGCACAAATAGACGCTAATGCGGGGTTCCCAGAATTTTACCCTGCCGCTGGAGATCTAAAGAAGAACTCTCAATACAACGAAGCTGCTGATAGGGGAGCTAAGAAGGGTTTAAAAGAAGCTATAAAAAGAACAGTTGGAATTGTAGACAGGAAAAAGCTCCTTGACTTAAAACCTGAATTCAAAGTTGATACCAGTCTCTTATCTAAGGTTCAGAAAAGTCTTGTCGATGACCAATCTGTAGTTTCTACCGTTTCTGGTTATTTGTTTGAAGGTATGGTCGGTGCCTTAACAGGTGCCATTGCTGCTGGTGGTAAAACCAACTTCGATTTTCCTAGTAGTTCTTTATCAAGAAAAATCAATAAATTAGAAGCGTTATTTGGACCAGATCCAAGAATTAGAAAAATAAAGAAAGCAGAAGGTAAAAGAGCTAGGGGCGAGTTCACCAAAGGTATTCTTAAGAAAACAGAAAATGATTTAAATGATTTTGGTTATACTTCATCTTCTGGTGTTAGATTGGTTAAGAGTTTTAAAGCTGGTCCAGATGGTAAATTAAAATCAGGGCTAAAAAGAAACAAAGGTGGAGGCATCCCCGGTTCTGGTGATACCGTTCCAGCCCTTCTGACTCCGGGTGAATTTGTCGTAAATAAGAAAGCCGCACAGAGCATCGGTTACGGCAATCTTAACAGCATGAACAAAACGGGCGTTGCTCGATTTGCTAAAGGCGGTGCTGTTCAAACGTTTGCTAACGGCGGCACTGCTGGTGGTGGCGGTTTTGGTGGTTCGGGTCTTATTATTCTTAGTACCGTTGCTGCAACGGCTACAGCCGCCGTTGAAAAACTTGGTGACAAAAGTCTTGAGGCTACTAATGCACAAGCTGCTTGGACTATTGGTTTAGAAAATGGTCTCAAGGCACTGATTCAGGTTGGCACTATTGGTGTTCTTGCGTTCCAAGCAAATAAAGCTATTAAGGAATGGGCTTTTGGAACAGAAGACGCTACCAAAAAGAGTGAGGAAGCTACTAATGCTACTGAAGATCTAGCCCAATCTTCAAAAGACGCTGCCAATGCTCAAAAAGAAACTGACATCAATGCACAAGTTGTAAACGTTCAAGGGGGGCAGCAGGCTTTAAGCCCCGATGCGGTGAAGGCGTCGGGCCTTTCCGAGCAGGAATTCGTGGATCGGGCTTTTTCACCAGAAAAATCGGGTATTAATTTTAATGACCCAGTGGCGGTTGCAAAAGAGAAATCAGAAATTAGTGGGGAAATTGAAGGTCTTAGAGCTACATCTACACGAGAGCTTCAAAATGTACAAGATTTTGGTTCTGACAAGAAGCAGCTTGAGGGGTTAAAATCGCTCGCTGAGTTGACTGCGACCCAAAAACGGGAACAAATTGAGCCGTTTGAAGGAACAGTTTTTGAAGATGCTCCGGGAATACAACAACTCAAAGCGGAAATAGCCGAACTAGATGCAACTGCCGCAAAAGCAGATGAGCAAATAAAAAGTTTAGATGATAAGATAGCTGCATCAACCGATGCTGCTGGTTCTGCAACAGCACAAGCAGACTTATATCAATTAGCTTTAGAGAAGGTTAAACAAGAGGAGCAGGCAGCAGCCGCTGCGACAGCCGATGCAGCCAAAAAAGCTAAAGAGGCTAGAAGTGCAATTGAAAACGTTGCAATAGCAGGTTTTGGCTATGCCGCACAAAAAGCTGACGAAGCAAAGACTGCATTGAGTGCATTTGGAACAAACGTAAAAAATAAAGTAGTTAAAGAGGCAAAAAATGCAACTGAGGGGCTTAAGAAATTTGGTGTCCAACTTATTGGAGGCGAGAAGAATCTCAAAGCGGCACGAGAAGCACTTGGTCGTGTTGGTGAAAGAGCTAAAAAACTTAAAGATGGTGCCAACAAATTAGCAGGTGGTTTTGGGCGAGGAGCCGTTGGGGTTGTTAAATTTATAAACAAGCAAACCGCTTTTACCAGAATCGTGAAGGGTTCTGCTAAAGCTGTAGGTGCCACTGCTAAAGCTATAAGTGGATTAGCTCAAAGAATCAGAAACCTTGGTAGTAGAGCCGGTGGTGCCCTAAAGAGGGGTATTGGTAGAGCCGGTGGTGCCCTAAAGAGGGGTATTGGTCGTGCTAGTGGCGTTATTACCGGTGGAGTTGCTGCTGTCGCTGCCATTGCTGCCGTTGGTTCTCAAATTGCCGATGGGTTCCAGCAGTGGTTTAAGCGTGCAGAAGAGCAAGCTAAAGCCAGTGATAATATTGCCGGTGCAGTCGAAGCTGCTGGTAAAGCCTCTGTTGCTAGTTCAATTGGTGAAGTATTCACTCTTCAAGGGTTTATCGAAGCATTTTCTGATCCAGAAGGGTTTGTAGAAAGAAGAGCACAGAAAAAAGAACAAGCTCAATTCCAAAGTGCGTTTGGATTTATTGAATCTAGACAAGGGTCTTCAGCAGAAGAAATTAAGGGCGGTCAAAATGTAGGTCAGGCACTGTCTGGTGTTAATGAGGCATTTGCCACAGCTAGGGCAGAAGCTCAAGACCTTACAGGACCAGCCAGAGACAAAGCAAATAAAGCAATAGATTCAGCAACCAGAGCCGAAATACAGAGACTTAATGGGTTAGGCGTAAGTGTCGCTGACTTAAGACAGCAAGCTATTAACCTTACTGGTGGTAACGAAGCACTAAGAAAAGAATTATTGGCACAAGTTGACACAATTGAAGCAAATAGAAAAGCTCAACAAGAATTAAACAAAGCAAACCTTGATGCAACCAAAATCGTTTCAGCTTTTGGTGCTGCTGCTAATGCTTCCGCCCAACTAGTTGCTGGGTTAGAAACTGGTGCTAATAGTTTGGCTCTACTATCTGAAGAATTAGACAATGCTAGTGGAAAACTGGGCGTTGATGCTACCGATGCAATCAATCAGTCCAAAGCTGCACTATTGTCTTCTTTACCTGCTGGATCTCCATTAGCCGCCTCTATTAGTGGTCAGGCTGATGTTGCAAGAGCAACTAACAAGTTTGGTCTAAATGCTGCTGCCCAATTAGGCGGTCTAGAACTTGCAAAAGGTGATGAAGGAAAAAAGCAGCTTGAACAGGCATTGCTTGATGCTATTCCAGATAAAGCAGACGATGCAACCAAAACCAAACTTGAAGCAGTGATTCGTAAAAATGTTGCCGGTATTGAGGGCGATGCTAGTGATGCCGACTTAGATGCACTCACTCAGCAAATTCTAGCAGATGGTCAAGAATTATCTAAAGGTTTCCGAGAAGCAGTAAAACTTCAGTCGCAGCACAATGCGACCATGACAAAGTTGTATGCGGATCGCGAACAGTTAGAACAAAAAGCTGCCGCTGCTGCAAACCAAGCTATTGAAACACAGCTAGAAGCAGCTAAAGTGTTTGAGTCATTTGGTGGCTCCAAGCTAACCGGCGAGCAACAGTTGGGAGCTAGAATTGCTCAGTTTAATAATATTGGTGGACTAGGTGGTTTAGGGGCACAGCTTACAACTGGAGATGCTGCCGATATCAATGCTGTTGCTGCTCAAATTGGTCAGACATTCGCAGATCAAACAGATCAAGTTATTAGCGGTGCATTGGCTGCTGGTGCAGGTCTACAAAAAGGCGGTCCATTCCAAGGTGTTGGTGGATTTGCCGCAGACAAGAGACCAGAAGCTCAAGCTGCAAACAAGGCATTAATTCAGTTTACAAAACAACGTATCTCCCTACTCAAAGAAGAGCTTAATATTGTTAAGCAGAAAAATGCCGCAGAGAAAAGTGCCCTTGATAAATTAATCAGTGGAGATGTAGAAGGGTTCTTGGATCAACAGGCCGCTGCTGGTGCTGGTGCTGCACTCGCATCTGGTAGTGCTGGGCTTGCTGGGCTGTTTAGTGCTAGTGCCCTTGGTGCTGGATTTAAAACCCTTCAGGGACAAGGGTTATCTGACCAGCAACTCCGTGGTGCAGAAGACTTAACTTTACAAAGGTTCGGAATTCAGGGAACTGGTGTATTATCTGGTACGACAGCAGAAGAAGAAGCATTAAAAGCAGAAGGAAGAGAACTAGCTGGAGCATTGGGTGGGTTAGCATCACAAGAAGCCGCTTTTGCCAAGGCTGAAATAGCAATCCAAGACGCTACAATTAATGCTGCTCAGTTGTCGTTTGACAGGAAGTTGGGAGAAGTTCAAAGTGCTCAGACAGCACAGGCGTTAGCGAGAGGTGGAGTTGTTTATGCAAGTAGAGGAATGTTCGTTCCTCGTGGAACAGATACGGTTCCAGCCATGTTAACGCCGGGAGAATTTGTTGTTAATCGTGCGGCAGTTAATAGAGGTAATAACTTACAAATTTTAAGGGCAATGAATACTGGTGGTGGAGCAAGTGCTCCGGGTGCTTTGAGTGGCGGTGGTAGTGTTAGATACTATAACGATGGCGGTTTTGTAGATGGAATTGCTAATGTGTTTACTAACGCACTTCCGGGTTTAACAAATATTTTCTCAGGATTTGCAGAAACGGTAGAGAAATTGGTAAACACTAAATTTAATGTGGCCTTAGATCCAACAAATATTAATGTTAACTTCAATGGTGCATCATTCCTTGAAACCTTGAAAGATGATATCAAGGATGGATTGTTGACCGAAGTAGGAAATGAGATTCAAAAATACAAAGCAAATAATTCTGGTGATCTAGTCAAGAAGGACTCTGTACTTTAGGATAAATAAATGTCGGAACCATTCTTAAAAAATCTTGAATGTTCGTGCATCGAGGGGACATCTGCTACCTGCCCCGGTGGTGCAGAAGTCGATGCATTTCTTGGTTTAAATGAGGGGGCACTTTCTGCCACTCTTGAGAACGATTCTAAAATTACTTCTCCGGGTGAAACTCTTACCGCAAATTTTAGTACAGTATTGGATGGATCTGGTCCGTACTTTACCATCAGTGGATGCTCTGATCCAGAAAGCTGTGAATTTGTAGAGGCTGGATGGGAAGTAACAATCTCTGGTCTAGCTGGTGCTGTGCCATTTACAGAGACAGTAAGTGTCATAAATACATACGCTGATGGCTCTGCATTAATCTTTTATGATGGCGATGTTGATTTTACTACTGCCCAAATTGACAGTGTAGTTGCCAGTGGTATAGGTCATCCCACACCTCCAAATGCAACTATAGCGAAATCATTTGGTAATGGAAATATCTTGCTAGAGGGCGAGGGCGAGCTATCCAGATTATTATCAGTAGAGATACCATTTCCTTTAGTGTCTATCGAGAGCGATGGAGAGATTGACGAAGACCTCATTGCCGACTATTCTATCTCTCAGCAGGTTGTTGGTGAGGGAGATTTTGACAACACAGTAGATAAGATGGCTGGAGACTTTGGCGACTTCTACTGTCAGGGTAAGCTGTATCCTTCTGGCGACCTTTCTGTTGCAGACGGGTTCGGGTCGTTTATTGCCCCATACAATCAATCCGGTAATCTTTGGTCTTACATTGATGAAGGTGTTTATGAAGGTACAGCAAAAGATGGCGGCGACTCTAATAATCTATCAGATGATTTGAATTCATATATTGAGCCGAATACAATACATACAGAGGGCCTCTTCCAATATAATTGTAACCTAACAAGTTTAAATGTTAGGCCAGATCATTCTGCGTTTAGAATTCGTGTATCAGCACCATTATCAAACCTAGAGTCTAAGACTCCTCCTCTTTATACATTATACAATATTCGACTTTCCGACCCTTCTGGAAACTTAATTGTAAAGTATAATGACATACAGATAAAGGGCGATGCTAACGACGAGTATGAAAACTTTTCAACATACTCTTCTTTGCCAGAATTAAATGCTATATCAGATAGGTACGACTGGCAAAGACGTGGTATTCCCCACATGCACGAAGACGTTGGATACCAACTGTCTTTTAGTGTGCGTGCCGTTTCTTTAGATGATCCATTTACAGAGGGTTTTGACGAGGGTTTCGAAGATAACTACATTACTCCCGAAACATTCTATGCTAGTGGAAATAACTACCTTGCCCTAGATGGTCAACCTTTATCAACTCAAGAAGTTCGGTTTATCAATCCAACAAGAGGTTTTAGAATCTCTGCTGTTGAGATTTGTAATAGTGGCGGATTCGGACCAAGACCAGAAAACTATCTCCCATTCCAAGTAGCTGTTAGGGACAAAGGTAGGCGTCTTGAGAGGTGTATCAAGCCTAACTTTATGCCCCTCAATACATATGACACTACAATATACCCAGCGGTAAATAATAACATATGGGAAAACGACACTCTTAGTGCAACAAATGAAGATGTGTGCGGGGCACAAGAACTTATTGATATTCTTAAAGTTCAAAATGATGACCGTTACATCAAGCTACGGACCGCAGAGGGTGGAGACGTTGCTGACTCTGGTAAGCTCATACTGAAGTTTAAGCATGGAAGATCAAAAGTAGATGAAATTACTCCGGGTGATTTTGACTTTGCATTTGATCAGGGCACAAAGAATATATGGTTCTCACCCAGCGGTGCATTTAATGTAGAAAAACGTACAGAAGAGATACAAGAAGACTCGCCTTACTTTAATGTAGAATCTTTAACACTCAAGGTTCTGGCTAAAAAAGAAGTGGGCACCAGAGACTATGTACTTGATGTTGTTGGTTACAGCGACGACAAGTTGTTGAATGTAACAAGCCCATCTGGAGGATTTATTCAAGACCCGTCTGGCGTTTTCTTAAATGACCAATTTGTGCCCCATATTGGACAGCACCCAGTTCTATCAGGCTTCTACGGTGACAACTCAGACTGGACAATGGGTGGTGCTGGACTATCTGAGAGAGATGACTACTTTGAAGCGAGCGGTAACGACCATTACAAATTGGCCCAGTACCCAGTGGTTAATACTACTGACTTCCAACTTTATGAAGTACCCTTGGTTATTCTTGATGACAATGTAAGGTATGGAGTATCTAGAGATTATAGTCTAAGCTCGTTATTGGAACATTTATACTTAGACATTTATCCACTTCCTAGTGGTGCTTCTATTGCATACATAGAGCTTTGTGCTAGATATGCACCAGCAGACGGTCTAAACATCTACACTCAAGGTGGTGAGAAGATAGGCAAGGCTCAGGCTGGTAGATCAGAAGGTGCATTGTTCCCATCGGGCATGGAATCTTATGATGACATACTAAACGCTGGCTCTGGGTATCAACCAATTTCTGCCATCGCAGGTCTTCCCCATGCTTATAGTTCGCCTGATACAATCAAAACAAACTACTCTAGAAGGTGGCGAGGTTCAGAGGGTACAGTTCGTGGACCATACGACCTAGACTCCTTCAGTTTTGGTTTTGAAAATCCAACTATAGACTACCCATTCTTGTCAGGTTACTACAAGTTTGATTCGTTTGGGCCAGAAAATAGATATGTATTGTCTGTTGACATGGGTCCATCCTCTCCTAGTGGCTTGGGTACTCTCAGTGGTCTGTGCTTGACTGATCCAGAGATTCACCATAATATTGGTTGGAGATTTGCAAGTGGCACATTGTTTAACGATCAACTTCCGGGATACAGCGGTAACTATACCACTACTGACTGGACATCTTTATCCAATGGTTCTACAACCTTTGTTGGAAACCCATTGTATGGAAAGATTGCCGACGCATTTGATAGAGTCATTAGAATTAGTGGTGAAGCTGGTGGTCAGAATATTGACTTTGGCCCTGTTGATGTATCTGGCGGTTTTGCTATCTTCACTAGATTCACACCAGACGCAAACGTTTCTGGAGTAGACTACGACCTGTTCGACAGTGGCGTTATTGTGTCTAAGTGGAGCACTGCTGAAGACATGGATTTTGCCCTCGGCTATGAGGATGGATTCCTTTGCGGTTACGCCCAAGATGTCAACGGTAATATTATAACAGTCAAAGATACTATCAAGTATAGCGGCTATCAATTCCCATTAAATACTATTCTTACATATAATGATAATGGCAACCATAGACTTAGACTTTACACTGATAATGAATTTGGTGGATCTGACTTTGATGTACTGAGAGCTACATCTTCTCCGTTCCATAAAAATGCAAACGATGCAAATATTGTCTTAGGATATTCTGCTGGCTCTGGCGTGGGCATGAATATGCTGGTCAGTGAGTTTGGTGTCTCTACCTATAGTTCTGGTGTTGATACCCTGTACGGATTTGGTACGAACATTGTAGCGTCCGGTGCAGATAAAACTTATAAGGGCGTTAACGCAGATGTTTTCTTAGAAAATAGTCGTGCTAAGTTCTTTGATCCTGACGAGTCTCATACTAATGACAGATATAAACTTTGGGACAGAGTAAACGAAGATACTTACAACGATTGGGCTATCGGTGACTTTAAGTGGTGTCAGTTTGGATTTGGGTTTGACCAGTGGCAAAAACGTCCAAACGCAGAACATATTATCTTTGAGTTAAATCATCATGGCTCTGGTTACTCACAAAACAATGACTTACCATTATTGTCTAATGTAGATAGTGGTGTTGCATATCATACACAGATGGAAAACGATTTCCTACGTTTCCATTTGTCAGACGTTCAAGATTCATTCTATGCTGTAAATAGAAGAATAACTAAAAACCTACCAGTCGGATACAAATTCTCTGAACGTGCCCTCGTTGTTGAGACCGTTATTGAGCATAAGACTGGTGCAGGCATAGAGTGGGAAGCATGTACTGATATCATGCCTTCTGGACCTCAGATGATCGTTAGTCTTTACACCAAGAAGCAGGAGCCATATTGGACTCCAGACGAACCAAACTGGGGACTTGTAAACCGTAAAACTCACTACATTAAACCGTCTAGTTGCTTAATCAAACTTGAATCCGTTTTTGATTACGATTCTATCTGTGAAGAAACTGATGCTTGGACTGTCTTCCCCGAAGAGCCAAGATTAAAAGACTTCTCAGAAAGATACTTTAAAGACGACGTAAATCAAATGTTCGTTCAGTACGACTTGGTTTACCCATCTGGGCCAGCGTTTGATTCTAGACTTGAGATGCACTCTTCGCATGTTAGGATGCAGGATGTCAATATTTGCAAAACTGCTAATAGTGGCACATTTAATTTGTATTCTAGCGGTGCTTATCCTGCGTCCAATACTCTGAATATGAACATTGGTGGTTTCCCAAGGGAAGTCAATGACAGCTTAGATCTTACTATTCAGGTTCCTTTTGATTACGATGTTATTTCAGAAGGGCTTCCTTCTGGTTTCCACCTCAATGTTAGTGGTGCTTTCCAGCGTAGTGAAGCACTTAACTTGTTCATCCCGCCACAGTCTGGCGACATCTCATTCAATCTATATGTCAGTGGTCAAATTCCAGATATAGCTTCTGGAAGTATGCCACTTGCCTTACCAGTTGTCCTCGGATCACTAGACAATTCCTTAGATGGAAATTCAGATACTTCAGATCCAAACTCTCCAAACTATGGCAGCGGGAATATCTTTGGTCTTCCTCTCACTGTCTATAATGTAGATTTCGGTGAAAGCCCAGAGGGTCCATTCCTCAATCTGAATATGTCTGCATCTCTTGGTGATAGAACTAGTATATACCGATCAATTCCAATGTACCTATATAATAGGTCTATTGGGAATACACAAGAGACTGCTGCAAGTGGATTTATTAATCTGAGCATGTTTGGAAGAAACCAGATTCCGGGCTCACGAACAACGTCTACTATGCCGTTGTATATTAATGCTCCAAACATAATTGATACAGACATGAATCTGTATCTCCATAACCCATTAGTAGAATCTTTACTGACAAGCACAGTTAATCTTGTTACGGCAAGTTACAATGTAGGATCTAAAGGTGCTGGATCTGCATTTGGACTGTGGCACAATAATAACTATGGAACCGGAATTGAACTAGAAGATAACTCTTATGCCTCCCTGTCCGCAGACAATGAGATTAGAGGTGTAGACTTAATAGGTTATGGATCTTGCACAGGGGACAGCCCAAGCAAAGCGGTTGATGCCGCACTTGAAACAGACTGCACTGTTTGGAGAGAAGAGACATGCAACGAAGGTGGAATATTCCGGGCCAAAGCTACTTACACAAATTCTGGTGCGATCAACTTTGAAGGCGGTTTAGGATACAGCGGAAACTACTATGGAATAAGGAAGTACACCCAACTTCTTCCTTCTACTCCATACTTTGCAACCATGAGTATTGTTACTGGTTCTACTGACGCTATTCCTGTCCCAAGAACATTTGAGGAATGGGAATATGGAATGTGTGGTCCAGCTTGGTATGCAGACGGTAGCGGATGCTGTACAGAGGACTGCAATGGAAACATTGTATTCTCTGGTGTCAAACTTATTGGTGACGATGCCGGTGGTGTTCCTCCTTCTGCAAACCTTTACTCTGACTCTGACTTGATCGTTGCGTCTGGCAGAAGCATTGGTGACAAATTTGGTCAAAACGTTGCTGTCAGTGAAGATATCATGGCTGTTGCCGCACCTAATATCACAATTCCTGACTATGGCGTTTATCCATCTGGTGGTGGTTTTGGTAACATAGAAGTCAGCGGTGCGGGTGCTGTATTCTTGTATCGAAGAGGGCAAGACGAGGCTGGCAAGAAAGCAGATTGGGTCTTGGAAGAGCAGTTGATGCTACCATCTGGCTTTAGAAAAGATTATATCCAGAGAACAACAGATAATCTATTATCATTTGGTGATTTTTCTATCTCTGGAAACAAGTGGCAGATTGGTCAAGAAGGTAGACAGTTCGGTGAATCATTGTCATTGTCGGCCAGTGGTGACAGAGAAGTTATTGCGGTTGGAGCACCTCGTGCTAAATGGTCAAGACAGTTTGACGATCTTGTAACTTCTGGTGTTCCTACTGCGGGAATGATTTTTGCCGACCTGTTCGCATACAATAAGCCTAAGTTACAAAAGGTTGCTGCTTCGGCTGGTAAATTTAATATTCTTTGGAAATACTTCTCAGCACCTTGGAACGCTGGGCCAGACGAGTGGTATGCAGAAATTAAGCCAAATCTACTTGTCTTCCAATTAACCTACTCCAATAGGGATTATCCTAATATTTCTACCGATGAGTCTGATTGGTTTACACACAGATACATTCCTAGACTAGACGACCTTGATCTTCTAACTGAGGTTGGTTCTGGCGTACTTGGTGGATCAGGAACTCTTGCTGACTTTGTTGCTTCTGGTCAGCCGGTCGTATTCAACCAAATGTTCGATACTGTTCTCGATGGATTCTTTACAGCTTTCCCAAGTGGTAATCCAAATGCTGCTGCCTACAGTGGTATTCCAGCTATTATTGGTATGTTCAAAGAGCAGACAGGATCTACTGCTGGAGCTTTACAATATGCCGATGAAAATGGCACAGTTTACAATATATACGATAAGTTCCAAGATTTTTATGAGAAGCACTCATTTGCTAGTGGTGTTACTGACTTTGTTCAAGGTATTCAGCAAAGCGGTCACTTACATACAGTCATAGGTAAATCTGAAGACTGGGCGGATACATCTGTTGAGTTAATGCAGGATACTTTTGATAGTGGTCGTTTATCAACAACATTTACTAACACTACTTTAAATAGAAACTTTATCACTAGCGGTGTTGGTCAAATCTGGGGCAATACTCACGGGTCAGTTGTTACTGAGTTCCAAGTTCCTCCTGCATCTGGCGGTAGAGTTTACTTGTTTGAAAAAGAGCGTGATAATTTTAACTGTGTTCAAGTCATTGTTTCACCTAACGACGAATCTGAACTTTTTGATGATCCAGAAAGTATATTTGGTGCTGGATATGCCAAAACTTACAATGACCGTTTCGGACACTCTGTTGCTCTTAGTAAGAATTCAGAAGTATTAGCAATTGGATCTCCTTGGAATAACAACCCATGTAAGATTTATGAAAGAAGCGAATCGGAGATTCAAAAGGTATACGACAATATTAGAAGATGGCTTGTCTTCAAAGGAAGTCCATTTAATTACGCTGTAGAATACTATGATTCTATAGAGCGTGCTTCTGGTGCAGCAATCGCTAAGACAGCTACTTATGATTACATCAAATCTCCAGACAGGTTTGAATATCGAAACGATGTTACGTTCTGGGGTTCTTCACTTCCAGAGCCATATCAGTTGACGTTTGAGTACGGTCATAATGATGTTAGATATATCGGAACAAGAAAGTTCCTCATCGACGAGTTTGCGGGAACATCCAGAATGGGCTGGAGTTGCTCTGTAGACGAAGATGGTGAGATTGTAGCATTTGGGGCACCTACAGACTCCTTCAACGAATTTGAAGACATTAATGTTTGGGGCGATAATGTTAAGTCTTGGGCTTCTTATCATAACGCTGGTGCGGTAAGAATGTTCCACAATAGAAAATACTTCCCACATAACGAGGTTGTAGAGTTTGGCCGTTTCGGAAACTTAGATAGATCAACTCACGATGAAGAAAGAGACGCTGGATACTATGATGAAAGTAACTGGCCTTTAATCTTTGGTTCTGGATCTACCGGATTTTCAGACTACCAAGGTAAAGACTGGAGAAGAATGGACTTCTCGGAAATTGAGATTCCTCAAGAGGCCGGTCTTGCGTTTATTATTACGCCAGAAGTTGACGCTGCCAGTGATGAGATTATCGACAACATAAAAGATTGGCTGGAGCTTGGCGATAGAAATCTCGTCTTGGTTGGTAACGACCCAGTATGGGAAGATAATGGACTATACAAAGAGTCTAATGATATTATTAACAAAATCCTAGAAAAGTTAGGTTCTAGGATGCGGATTCAAGCCGCTAAAGATCAAAGCTACTCGATACAAGGATGTGTTAGTCAGCAAGATTTAAATGATGATAAGTACAATGCAACCGCATCATTCTTGCCAGCATACTCTACTGCCAGAACAATTGAGTATGACGGTAAATATTATGTCAAGGGTGTTGGCGATATTAGAATAGACTTATCCAGAGACGGTCTAGAAGATTACTTTGCTACAATTGGCTGTCCAGACGGTGCGAGTTGTAATGGATCACCGCAGATCATCAATACAAAGTGTGAGTTCCCACTAGATGGTAATCGTGGAGATTTACGTGCTGAATGGAATGACTCTTGTGTTTTGACCACACCTAAGACATGTAAAGTTGTTCGATACCAGAGAAACTGGCCCTTCTTGTTCAATAACTTTACTCCTATTTGTGATGACACACCACAGCCGCTATTCTTCAAGCAGGATCAATCACCAACGCCAGTTTTGACTACCGCTGAACACTTACCTGATATTTACTGGTTTGAACCGGCGACTTCTGGACTTCAGTGCGATTACGAGCAGCGTTACAAGTATAAAGTTACACGTAAAAACGAAACAGACATTTCTTTAGCAGAAGTTAATGAAGACGAGATTGCTTTCTCTATTCAAGAGGATACCGATTCATCTATATCTGGATTATTCAATGAGTTCACATTTGGTGGAGACATGTTTGATCCAGACACCCTTAATGGTCGAGATGGAATCTTGCAAGCTACGGGGACTTCATCGACATCTGAGAGGACAGTTAGAGAAACTGTCTATCCAGATCATATTTTTGCACTTGTTGAATCTGGTAAAAAATCCGATGGAACGCTCAATAACTCTAGAGTCTATATTTTAGCAGGTCAATGGCCCGAAGATGATGCTAGTAGAGGTATCACGCACCCAACCAATAATGACGATAAGAATACAGAATTCTATCTCAATATGATTCGCAAGAACTGCGATGAGGTTGCTAAAGGTATTCAAATTAATGGGTTTACAGGAAGATCCTCCTTAAACAGTGCTTACAACTATGATGGTTCATCAACAGATCATAGTCTCGGTAATAAAATAAATGTTGAATTGTTGCTCGCTGGAGGATACTTTAAAGAGAATCAACCAATGAGTGCGTTGAACGATCAGATAGATTTTGCTTGGCTTGCGTTCCCATCTGGAAAACCATCAAGCAGTGACTTCGCAAGTTTAAACAGTTGGTTAGATACTGGTGAAAAGAAACTTATCATTACGTATAATGCGGATAATGAAGAAGATGCACAAGAAACTGCTGATAGAATTGATTATCTCTGTAGCGGACTTGGTGTCACCAGTAGGCCAATGTTCCTACCAAAACAGGGTGAATATCATAGAGAATCAGTGGTAGAGACTTACGGTAGAGAAACTTCCAGCCAGATTGTTAACTATGCAACCGACAGTGTTAGCGGTTGTGATGATGGATATGCATGGACATTCCCCAACTATCAATTTGCTACTAGCTTGAGTGGAATTGAATTTAGTGAAAAGACTGGTGGCGAGGGAAGTGATTTAGGTTTGGCGGATAAGAAGTCTATTGTGCCGCTTTCTGGAGGGGCAGATTTCGAAAGAATAATATCCTTCAATAATCCTGTCATTCAGACATACAAAGAGTACACTAGCAGAAACAACTGGACGATTGATGGAAACGCTTCTGTTAAATTCCCAATCGAACCGGGATCTGGATACAGAGTTTGGGTCAACTGGGTTTCTGAGACTAAATTTGAAGAGTTTGGAATATGTCTAGATACACCTACTGAGATACAAAGAGAGGGCAATTTTGGCACAGCATCCACAAGTTTTGATTCATGTGGAACTATTACAGAATTGAATAAGACTACTACCTTTACTCCTTCTCAATTTGTATTTGATTTTAGAACTGATGAGGTACAGAATATAACCGAGTTAGAATTACAATTTAATACAAACAGATGGTCTAGCTTTATAGATGCTAAGTTGTTATCTGGTATTCCTTTACCACCTTCAACACCTCGTATTCTCTCAGTATCGGGAGCACCACTTGAAGTAATAACCACAATTAGTACAACTACGAGTAGTGGACTTGTGCCAGATGGTCCTCCTATTCCAGTTAATTGTATGTACATTGTCAACCCTGCTCAGAGCGGATACATTCCGGGCGAATCAAGACCTGTAAAACATAAGAGTCAATTATACTGTGGAGACATTCCATTTGACGATCCTGATTGTTTAGAGGCTTCTGTAGATTGGGCACAGGAAGAAATAGAAGATGGCCCAGTCATTGTAGCAGAAGAGTTTGAGAACTTTACTTCGTTCAGAAATGGATCTAGAAGATCAAAGATTATTCTGATTTCAGACTCTACGTTATTGCAGGGGCAATGTCCTCACTATAGGGCGGCTGCTACTCAGGGTAATCAGAGTTTTGTTAGAAACTTGTATCCGCCTAGTCCAGAAGAGTCAAGAGATGGCAGCGTAGGATTTGGCGGTGGAGCCGGTTCTCCGCAGGGTCAGGCTGGAGGGTTTGATCTTGGTATTCCTAGAAATACTGTTGCTGGAAAGAATTGGGAATTTACACAGAAGATACGTGCTCCTGAGCGTGGCAGTACAGCTAAATATGTTGCCGTAAGTGGATCATCTATTGGTGCTGGCACTCTTTGCCCAAGCCGACTTTGGGGTGGAAATGGCGTGGTAGGTAGTTTGGGTCTTTATTCAGATAATGAAGATTCTTATGATCCAACCACATTAACCAGACCTGAAGAAATTAAAGAGCCATTAAAAATACAGGCTAGAAAAGAAGAGTTCTTTAATAACGACGCACTTGGAACTCATGGTGTTTATCCAAGATTTAGCGGTGATTTCCTAGATATTGTAAATTACCAAGGTGGTATCTATCAAGATTACGACTTGCTGTTAGATCTTAATGACGATACAGATAAAGACTTTATTGTTGATGCCGGTATTGGTGGCGGCATGACAGAATTGATGAAGATAGAAAACACAGATTATCTAGATTATGACATATTTAATTCTGGATGTCCGGGCGACTTGTTCGGTTACTCTATTGAGATCAATGATGGTAAGTTAATTGTTGGTGCTCCTTACAATGCGTTTACTGCTGAAACAGCGGTTAGCGGAATTAGTGGAGTTGTCCAGTGGCATGAGATTCAAAATGGAGAAGCTGGGTCTGGAGCCAAGATTGGTGCAGATGGTGGTGCTGGTGCCGCATTTGTATACAACAACACAGACAACGGCAGAAATGTAATTGCAGAGGGTTTACCTTGGGAGTTTGGTGCTAAGATCAAGCCTGATAATGTAAATGTCGGAATTTACGATTTCTCTCCAAGCCCAATTGAGGTTCTGGAAGCAGAGCGTGGTCCACACCAAATTGCAGATCCTAGCTTTATTCTTGAATATGGAAGAAGGGGCGATAGATTTGGATTCTCTGTTTCTATGGATTGTGATATGGCAGCAATCGGTGCTCCTAATCATGACTTCGCTACCTTACATCACCATATCTACAGCGGTGCGGTCGCCTACAATGGAAGCGGTTTAAGTACAGCTTTCCAAAGAAAGAGCTTTAACGGCGAATACGACATTCCGTCCCATTCCTTCTATGACTTAGCCGATTCTGGTATCCGTGTAGACCAGTTCAACAATAATAGCGGTCTTATGATCCTTAATGGTGGTGCTGTTTACAACTACAGAAATGAATTAGTAGATTTTGGAGCCAGAACGCAAGAGTGGCAGTTTGCTGAAAAGCTGTACGCAGTGGGATATCAAGACAGAATTCAAACAGATATTGATGATGATGGACTTGGAGGATTCATCCTAACTGCTAGTGGGTCTGATAACGACAACTTTGGAAAATCTGTAGCCATTTACCGCTCTTTCCGTGGTGATAGTGATTACACGCTGGTAATTGGATCTCCAAACCATGATTGGCCTACAAGCGGCAATCACCCAACGAGTGGTCTTGCAAACGCTGGATCTGCATACACCTTTGACGCTATGCTCAGAGAGCAAATTCCAGCCATTCCAAACAGTGGCGGATGGATAGATGCCCACGTATTTGGCAATAAAAAACCAAAAGAAAGTACAGATAGATTGGAAACTAGGGTATACCAGAACGTTTCTGGCGACCCAATTGAATACAAAATTTCAGGAATTATCTTTAGCAATCAAAATGGTGACATTTTCTTAGAAGTTTCTGGCTTTGACCCCTCCAGAAAGGGTTTTGTGGCACACAGACCATACGTAAAAGAGGTTGATCTAAAGATACTATTTGGAACTCCAGAAGATGGTTCTATGAATCTGGTTGCTTCTGGCAGACCAGTATTAGAGTCTGGAAACATGAATCTTTCTATGTTGGGAGCAAGCAGTGCAAATGTGTATAATACTTTAGGACTGAACAATTTTGGCGTAAGTGGGATTGCTTCTGCCGATGGGATAGATCAAAGTGGATTGTTCTTGAACATATCAGCACCAAGTGGCCCACTCCCAAGTTCATTAAATTTAGTCATGGGGAGCACTGCAACTACAGACTCTCTTGATTTAAGGATAAGAGGTTTCTAAATGCCTATAAAAGTACACTATAAAAACGACCCAACACAGATTTGTTCCATACGGCCAACGCCATTTATACAAATCTCTGAGACTGTATTAAAAAATAAGCAGGGCACCTTTGGTGCTACTTATACCATCACGCTGACGGGTACGTTACTTCCAGAACATGGCACACCCTATGCCCTAAATTCTGCAACGGACCAGATTTTTGATTTCTTTACTGGTCCTGCCGATACAGGGACTCTCATTGGCCCATATAATCAATTTGATAATGTTCCACTATCTGTTAGGGCCAAGCCGCCTAGACAGCAGATCATAGAAGGTTCCAATCCCACAATCGTTCAAAACACCAAGCCTGCTTCTGCTATTGTTAGCAAGCAACGTGCTCTTCGGGCACTATTTGCTCAAGATGGTCAACGAGTAGAACTTTCTGATGTTCTAGACAATGCCGGTGCTACAGTTGTTTGTTACCCCAGAACTGTAAGTGTTGATTTTACAGAGGGGCCGTATCTTACAAAATCTGAATTTACTATCGTCCTAGAAGCAGATTATCTTCTTAGAGGTAATTTTGATGACGATCAATTGCTCGTAGATTTGGAGGGCACTTTTGCCAATAGCGGTCTTGACGTAAGAAGCACAGCAACAACAATTCAAACGTTGCTAGACGATGAAGACACAGCTTTTATTGAAACCTATAGTGAAGATTGGAGCTTAGAGGCAGACGAAGCTGGTGGAGAAAGCCCTGACAATCCGATAACATACAGAATTACGCATAATCTAAATGCCACAGGTAAAACCGTTTACGGTCCAGACGGTTTAGATTATAACTATAATCAAGATCCTTCTAACACGATTAATCGTCCTGCTTGGGAGCAGGCGAAGAATTTTGTTCAGAAGAGATTATCATATGGTGGCAGCGGCATACCTTACCCAAATATCGCAGGACAAATAGGTTCTGGAACCGTAAATTTGGTAGATTCTTACGGCGGCTATAACCACGTAAGAACTGAGCAGATCGGAGTTACTGAAGGTACTTATTCTGTATCTGAAAGTTGGGTTTTGAGTAGTGGCACTGCTAATGAAACGTTCAGCATGACCACTGCGACCTCCAATACAGATCCATTTGTGTCGGTTAATATTGATGGAAACATTAAGGGTTTAAGAAGTATTTCCCCTTCTGGTTTTGGAGACCCATCTCTAAACGCCGCAAGCGGTGCTTATGCTAATGCTCTTAGAAAATATAATCAAATATCCAATAGTGGTCAATTTGGACTGACTAGTGACATATACAAACGTGCGAATAATCTCGTTGCTGTCGCATTAAATTCTCAGCCCGTGTCAATTAGCCTTGGAACCAATCAATACAACGGAGAAATCACTTATAGTTTAGCCTTTAATAATAGGCCAACAAATATTATTTCTGGTGTTATTGCCGAGAGTATTCAGGTTAATGATACATATCCGGGAGACGTATTTGCTATTATTCCAGTTATTGGTAGGGCAACCGGTCCTGTTCTACAGTATATTGGAGGACGAACAGAGTACAAAAGAGACGTATCAATCAATCTCACGATGGATTACACTAAAATTCCATATGGCAAAGATAGAAAAACCTTGATACTTAAAAAGCCTAGTTTGGTAGAGCCCACTGCTAGTCAGATAGCAGAACTTCTTGGGGAACTTAGCCCCAAGGGTGAGCCGGGAGTGAGAAAGTATTTTATTTCGCCACCTTCTGAAAGCTGGAACCCTAAAGAGGGCACTTATTCATTCAACATCTCTTGGACGTATGAGTTGGACCGATAATTATGACACACGCAGAGAAACCACAGTGGTCAGATTTTTACGAAAATGACCCCCAATTGGGGCCATTGTTGCCGCTTACGTCTGGTCAAAAGGTGCAGTTAGTATCTGGTGTCTTGCCATCTGGAGAGTCTACGTTTTTTGACAATAGACAGCTACATTCACAAAGACAAGAAACTATTGGTTTTAAAGGGTCTGGAATCAATGCACCGTTTCCATACCCAAATCAGTCTACGAAAAACGAGTTCAAGTTCACAACGAATCTAGATCCATCGGGAGCAAGCGATTCGGGTGAAGATTCTCAATTTTCAGAAATGTTTAGTGATGAATGGTGGGCGGCATCTGGAATTATAAAGACATACCCAGCAGACGTTGTTGGCCACACGTCTGGCAATCCGGCTATGAACGCACAGGAAAGTGGCATCTTCCACTGGAATAGCGAGGTAAATCCCGAAATTGCCCGACCAACACCAGAAAAAACTGTTATTCATTGGTTGGTAGCCGAGGGTCAAGATAGACTGACAAAATCTTACACTCAGGACGAGGCACTCAAAGGATCTAAGTTTTCTAACGGAGAAGAGGTAAAGATGTTGGCAAGAGAAGATTTCAATATCTTTAATGATTACATTCATCACCAACTCATGCCAGATGAGCCTATTCCGGGGGAAACATTGAACATACCGTTCTTGTCGTCTTATAGAAAAGTAATAGACTTGGACGTTTACAAACAAGGATAAGGAATTATGATTGGAGATAATGTCTACGGAGTAATACCGCCATCTGGCGAGTATAACAAAGATTGGCCTGTACATTTTAATCTACCTCAAGGTGCGAGCGGTGAGCTTTCTACCGGAGGTTGGACTGCCGATGTACAAGCATCAGGAAACTACGGTAACGAAGGTTTTGTACAGCAGACCTTTCTGGGTGCATCTATTAGAGATTTTGATCTAAGTGCTGGGTTTGGTGATTCCGCATCTTCTATGACGATCAATCTTGTTAATGATGAATACAATGTTTCGGATCGTCAACCATTGGGTAGAGGAGATGACCCATATCATAATGGTAACAGCGATCAATTCTTACCGCCGGTTGTTGGTACACCTGTGTATTTTAAATTCGGTAAAAATCCGGCTACTATAGAGCAGGCTTTTCGACAAACATATGACGATCTCTATGGAATTCAGACTCTTCCTACAAAAGTTGCCCCTAATGCTTGGGGCTATAAGTTCCCAGAGATTCCTTGGGACGCAGAGGATTTTGATGAATTACCACCCTACTACTTGGTTGACAGAATAAACAATGTTGCTCAAGATAGAAGTTTGTTATGGAATATAGATACACCTTGGCGTGGTCGTGCCCACTTTAATTTTGGCGGTATCCTACAGAGTTACACTCAGAACAAAGGTCCGGGCGGGAAACCAGTATACTCTGTTTCTATTACAGACCCAAGAGAAATTCTGTCAAACGTAAATGTTCTTTTAAACAATTATCAAGACACTACTTTCAACTATAAAAATCTCATCAATCTTTATGGGTTTTTAGAGTACGATCCTTCTACATCTCTCTTTACGGAATTTAGCACCAAAGCTCAAGGCATAGGTGTTATTGACAAGTTTACAAACAATACAACTGGAGAGGTTTTATACGTTGGTGTAGACGCAGCTTGGGATGCTGAAGACGGTTTGGTAAAAGTAGAACCAAAAAATCCAGCGATGGTTCAACCAGACGGACCTCTTATAAATCTTAAAGACCAATACTATTTCGGTCAAATACCGTTTGGCCCAAATGTTTTGCCAGAGTATTTTCCAATCACTGGTCAGGGTTTTTCACGACGTAGCGATAAAGGTATGCCTTGGTATAGAATATCTCAAGGTCTTGCCGCTATGTTCCAGTATTATGGGTTTTTACCCCAAGAATACAAAGATGCAGGCTTTGGCGGTGCAATTAATTTCAGAGGTTTTAATTACGTCGTAGACTTTGGCGGCATCCCAACAGAAAAAATTCCCCTGTTATACTACATGGACTTTGACCAGATTGATCTCCTCAGTTTGGCCCAAGAACTTTGTGACATTATCAGCCATGAATTATATGTTACTTTACTTCCTGTTATAGACCATCCTGCATCGAAGTTTCTTTTTGAATACAATAATTATCAAGTAAGTAATGGAGCTAAAGAAAATGTTATTGCTGGAATCATTAGATTAGATGCTATAGATAAAACTCAACAACCTCAATACGGTGCAATTAAATCGTACATAGAAGAACTGCAAGATCGAGGAATCAATGTAGAAAATTCAGATGTTGGGTTTGAATTGTCTAATGTTACTACTGATAAGTTTGTGGTTGGTGCCCAAGAAGTAGAAACTTATTTCTTTCACTCCGAAAGAGATAGAGATGAATTATGGACCGACGCTCAGGCCAATAATGTTCAAAACAGAGATTGGCTACAACAATTTCAGTGGGACATAAAAGTTCAAGAGCAGCAGCAAATACTACCTTACTATGGGTTGTTAGGAAATAATGCCGTTTCAATTCCTAGAGGTTTTGGTTCTTATCAGCAGATTCTTTTGGATGCTACAAACCTAAATGCGTATGGTGTTGGAAATTATTATGTTGCTACTGAATTAGAGTTGCGTGCTGCACTTGTTTCATACCAGAAGTGGAAAGATTTCTTATTGTCCTATAATGAGACTTACGTTGAGGACACCTCAGAACATAGGGCGTTTCTATCTGCACTGTCTTCTGAAACAAATCAAATCAATAGAGTCTTCCAAGATTTTAGAGATAGGGCCAATTTTGATAGTATTCCAGACGGTCCAGCAAAAACAAAAATTGACGAAGTGCTCAAAGAGTTAGAAAATAGACAGTATGCTGTTACTGTTCCGAGATGCGTGTGGCACTCTGACAAGCCAGCAGTAGACGAGTTTGGATATCCACAGAGTCCATGTTCTCCACCGTTTGGATATCCTCTATATTATCGTCGTGCTACAGCTATAGGTATTGTAGAAGCTGGCGTTGGTAAAATTGTGAATTCTAAAACTAGGGTTGTCAAAGATACCGCTAATCTCAAAAAGTCTTTTGAAAATCTCAATAGTCCACTATTAAAGTTACCCAAGAAAACTCTCTTTGAGAGAATGAAAGCTATTAGATCCGAAATAAACAAACTTGCAGAAGAAAATAAGGGCGACCCCAATTTTAAGTCTCAAAATAAGAGATATAGAGCTTTAATTGATCAGCTATCAGAACACACGCAGATCATGGATAATTATGACAAGATGGCTGCTGCACTTAGATCCTCTAATGAATCTGTCGCCTTTGTTGAAAACTTAGAAAATGGCCCATTAGGTAAGTTTCTTTTCAATATAGAGAAGACAGCCAAAAAACATGAAGAAAATGCAAAAAAGGTTTACAACTTTGTTAAGAAAATTGCCGACGAATGTTTAGGTAAGAAGTTTCTTGTTAGAATTCCTAAGATCGCAAACATAGGATACTCTAAGAGGATCTCTACTTTTGATGGTACTGCAAACTTTAACATTAAAAACGGACCTTTCGGATTTCCTCCAAGACCAATATCATCAGACCCCAAAGCATTGGGAGAATTTTCTTACGACATCAATACCCTTCCTGTTTTCAACACGGGGATGCCTAGTTTCGTAGAAGATTTAAATCTAGCTATTCAGAACAGATTAAGTGCTGGAAACGCAAGTAATCTTTGGCTTGACTACTTGCAAGATTATGAAAACGACAAAAACTTACAACCAATAAGAGAAAGAAAAATATCAGATCCAAGTCTTTTCCGTACAGGTGCCCTAAAAGGTAATTACAACCCATTCTCTGAGAGTTGGGAATGGAACTATAAACCAGAACCCCAAGGTGGGTTTTTTGGGTTTAACATATTTGGAGTAAATGTATCTGCTTTACAGGCTTTGAGGGCAGGTGTTCCTTGGTCCAGTATGCCACCAGCTATTCAGCAGGGTCTTTGCCCAATTGATATGAACAACCTGATGAGTGATTCAAACAGGGTTCAGTGCTATGCTCGCTATAATCACAGTGAGACATTAGATTTTACAGGCGTTAGTGCCAGCGACATGGTTCAGCAAGTTATGACCAAGGGCGGTCAATTTATTCCAGATATTGTCGAAGAACTGCCGAATAATAACATTGACAACAAACTAAGATTTGAAGCTCTTGCTCAAACACAAGAAGAACAGAGAAAAAAAGAGCGACAGCCAGATTCTATGGCGTTCGTAAAATGTAGCGTTGATGAAACATTGTACATGCCGCCCAAGCTGAAAAAGTATAACTTAAATGTTTATGCGAACGAATATGAGTTTACTCTTAGTATTCCAGAACCTGTAAGAACTGAGGGTAAAAACGATGATTGTACTCCTAGAATTACCTATGATTATCCAGATGCCCTACCTTTATTCTCTATACCAAGAGATGGAGGCGTAGATGGAAGGAATGAAGAGTGGTATGACTTTAGAAGAGTGTACGACGAAGAGACAGACGCTTGGATTATTGATAGTGACATAGAGAGATTAGATGACAAACACGTTTATGCACTCGTTACAGTTCCCGGAAGAATCAGGAGTATCATTGACACAAGATGGAACGATGGGCAAAATCAAGAGTATCAGGCTCTGCAATTGAAACATCTGATGACTCAGGACACTGTTCAGATTCCACAGTTTAGCAAGCCAAATATACCACAACCCGGACAAACTAAGATTATTTGTGGTGAGCCACCTAAGTTTTCTGATAAATTGTTAGCGACAGCAGAAGCCAGCAGTTACGGATTACAAGGTGCTGAACAAATAGACCCAATTAAATTCCCCGGATTGTTCGGTATTGGTCCAGACGATCCTCCCACTTTTATTCCCGGCAAAAAAGAAAACTGGCTTAGAGTTTCTTTAGAAGATATTAGTTCAGCTAGATCATTAAGTAAGAAAGTTATCGAAGGTAGCATAACTAACAATCCAAACGTGAGAATAAATTATACTCAACCTTCTCCTGTATTCCCAGACATTGTTGCTATACCAATGATGTCTCACGAAAGGTGTTATGGCCCTTGGTTATCATCATCTAAACTAAATCCAAGTGGTGACCCAAGAGTTAAGTTTGCAGACATTGGAGGCAAGGTAGAATTTATCAAGGATGAGAATTTCGCCCCTTGGAATTTCGCAGGTTATCAATTGATGAATGAGGCTGGTTCTTTACAGGCACAGTTCTCAAATAGTCTTTTATTGTTTAGTGAGAGAGGTGGGTTTGCTATTCCAGATGCACCAACAGGAATTGCTTTGGCTTCAGCGTTGAAGCAGGCAGGTCCACTAGTTACCTCTATAGGTGTTAATGTCTCACAAGGAGGAGTCAAAACAACTGTAAAGATGGACCTTTATACTGCCCAATGGGGTAAACTTGCAAAACAAAAAGAAATGGCAATTAGTCAGATCGCAAGAGAAAGGCAAAAATTAAAAGACGAGCAGAACAGTGCGATCAGAAGAGGATTAGGAAAAAGATCGACCAGTACAGATCTCGTAAATTCTGTAATGAACGCTGGCGGTCAACAGGTATTGGATATAGTCAATGGTGTTACTCAACAAACTGAAGCAAATAGAGAGCTTGGAAAAGAAGTATCTGAAGGCGTTATAGCTCTAGGTGCGAATGGGGGCGTTGCATATAACGATGCTAAAGACTTGGAGAGAGCACGCAGTACAATGGACGCAAATTTAATAGCTCGCGAAACATATATTGGTGGAATGACAGATATGATGCAGGCTTTTTCTAAAGAACCAAGCAAGTTCTTGCCAAGTTATGCGTTGAACGCATACAAAGCTATAAACCATATAATAAACCCGGACAATCACACACCCGAAGAACAGGAATAGGAAATGAAGAACCAAGATAAAACAGATTTTCATGTATTTGAAACTAACCATCCGTATTTTATTGAATTGGGACTTGGTACGTTCACTACCGGCACTTTACTTGAGTGGTGGAACGAACGTGATAATTTAGGAAGATATCTAAATAGGCGACACATCAATGTTCCCTTTGGCCCAACTGATAAACTTGACACTGTTACTAATACTCTACAAAGCCTCTTAGGTATAACTGATACTACAGAATTCTCTTGGTACGGATGGAAGCCAAACCTAGAGATTCCAAATGCTGGAAGATTCATAAAACAAAATCTCAAAGGTTTAGATTCTAACGAGGGTGGCGAAGATAGTCAAATATGGTCATATGCTGGGAAAACAACTGTAGGAATAGGTGACGTTCAGTCAACCGTTGATACTTTAAATTTAAAAACAAAAAATCCGGTTATTGGAGTTTTTCTCAGCGGTGTCGATCCTGCGTTTCCTGACGTTCAACCTTTGTATGCCAGTGCATCAGATCCGTTCGATCCCCCTAGCACCCCAGAAGAGATAAATGAAGCAACATCTGCAAATATTGCTCTTGCTGAGTATTATGCACCACTAAAAGATATATCTCCTCTGTATAGCTTGATTCAGCTTAACAAGTTCATGAATCATTTTGATGATTATTACCCAAGAGAAACTTGGGAATTAAATGAGCCGAATACATATCCCGGATTAGCGAAGAAAGAGGCTTTTGGTTCATACGCACTCTTAAATGAAATTAAATCAGCCAAGGGCAACCCTAGAGTACAGTGGTCTGGCGATGTTACATTCTTTATAAATCAAAATAATGGGCTTTTAAAAAACTGTAAAATAACAGACAATATCAAATTTAGTCTTTACCTCAAAGACGAATCAATGACTGCGAAGACTGGCAAAGCAGTCACTATGAAGGAAATGTCGTTTGTTGGACCAAGGCGAGATGCTACAGGTGCGATTGGTGGGGAAGATGGTGAGCGAGTATCTGACGATCAAGAAGATGTTACTAGGCAGGCTGCTGGAGAGATAGACCTTCAATGGAACCCCGTTAGTAAGAAGTGGCAAAGCGGAAACGTAAACATGCTTTGTAAACTTGTTACGAATCTAAGACCCGGAAAAGCTCCTTCGCTAGACTTTCTCTTAAATAACGATATTAGAGAAACACTAGAAGAAGAAGGCAATGAAAATTGCTATATTCCTTCTCGCGGTTCTGGTATGCTCATCAGGACACAGAACAGTATGCCCCTTCAGTGGTCGCCCAATTATGCACAAACAGCAGATACAAGATGTAGTGATCAAGATAATAAAAGCAAGCAAATTGTTCCTGTTTACAACTTCAACCCTAGAAAAACATATCCATCAGGCGAAGAAGTCTTGCTTACGCAGATTGACGGTGTTTGGCATGTTAGTGACTTGGGTAGAGGTGAGGAAGAAGAAGAAGCACCACCGGTTGCTGTAGGTATTGGAAAATGGGGGCCATTTACTTACACTATGACATCTAGCCAGTTTTTCTTTAAGGGTATACCCAGTGTTGAAAATACACTAGGGTATGTAGATGTCACCCCTAGAGATGCAGAGCTAGGCTTTCATGTTAATTATTATCTTTCCGCTAAAGCTGACCCTAAAGAGCAAGGGAAAGAAGATGCAAATTTAAACTTGTATTGGAAATACGATATTGCTGGCGAAGAAGTAACTGGCAG
>Ga0255766_10000653_pt1 | contig 31665 bp, 25 predicted proteins | sample 071ome_23_FD_179966 | JGI IMG/M metagenome (GOLD analysis project Ga0255766, IMG submission 179966) | Coastal salt marsh microbial communities from the Groves Creek Marsh, Skidaway Island, Georgia - 071403BT metaG (version 2) | ecosystem: Environmental > Aquatic > Marine > Intertidal zone >...
TTAGCTAAGGTCAAAAGGTTAGCCCTTATCTGAAAAACAAGGGGTCGGCAGTTCGATTCTGCCTCTGGCCACAATAAACAGAGGCTCTATTAGTCTTCACAAATAAACTAGGTAAAACTCCGACAAAATTCAGACAATTTTATTTTCAGACAATTAAAATATCTTTATGAAAATAAAATCTTTAATTTTAATTATTTTTCTTTTAGTTAGCTGCGCCTCAGTAGACACAGATGCATTTGTAGAAGAGGTTAGAGATAAAGTTTCTGAAAAATCATCAACCACTCCAGATAGATTGATTACCCAAGCCGAAAATCATTGTACAGATTTAGAAGAAGGTGAAAACAACCGTGGTGGAGATTTTGAAGAAATCTCGATAAAATATTTTTGTTCTGAATTTTCAGAAACCTTTGTAAAAAATAATTATATCTTAAAGGATGCTTACGAGTCGTGTCTTTATGATGGTCCAGGTTATAGGACATATTCAATAGATGAAGATGATTGGAATTCACTATATCTTGATGGAGAAGGAGAAGAAAGCTCAGGAATGGAAATTATCCATATAGCTTGTGTTTTATTTGCTATAGACACTCCAGACCCTACCATCAGCAGGATAGATAGTACAAACTCTCTTATGGGGCAACAAGAAGCAACTTTTAATGGGCTTGATCTGCTTTGGACATATCATCCTGATAATGGTCTTGATATTTACATTGAGCTTGTTGAGAAAAATTCATAGTTTTTTAAAAAAACTCCGACAAAACTCCGACACGCTCACTATTGAATAGTGTTTTATTCTACGCTCACTGCGACAGATAGCCTCTACATAACGAGCATAAAATCAAACAGAATAAGCTAAACTGATACAAGGTCACAATGTTTGCCCTTATCTGAAAAACAAGGGGTCGGCAGTTCGATTCTGCCTCTGGCCACAATAAACATAGGCTCTATTTTTTTTATACATATGCTATGAAAACAATAACAATATATTATTATTGTTTTGTAAAAAAATGAATCACCCAAAAGATTTAAAAAATACTCTTCTAAATGAAAGTAAAACTTTGCTTGGCGTTGGGCCAATGAGTGTAAATTTAACTGATGTTGTTATTGATATATCCAACAAATATAGTATTCCGATTCAATTAATTGCAAGTAGACGTCAAGTCGAATCTAAAGAGTATGGTTCAGGATATGTTAACAATTGGTCAACAGAAGAATTCAGTAACTATGTTAAGTCAAAAGATAATAAATCAATGATTTTTCTCTCAAGAGATCATGGAGGTCCTTGGCAAAACTACCTAGAAGTTGATGATAACTTAAATTTAGATGATGCACTTGAAAATGCCAAAAGTTCTTTTAAAACAGATATTCTTAATGATTTCAAATTTATACATATAGATCCTTCAGTAGATATCCATGGTGAAGTTAGTAACAAACAAATAATGGATAGGGTATTGGACTTATATGGATATTGTATTGAATTGGCTAAAGAACATAATAAAGAGATTTTCATAGAGGTTGGCACTGAAGAGCAGAAAGAAGGCCTGAATCAAATTGATGAAGTAAAAGAAAATATTGATACTTTGAAAAGCTACTGTAAAGAAAACGGATACCCTCTGCCTTATTTTTATGTTGTACAAAATGGTTCAAAGGTAAAAGAGACTGAGAATACGGGAATTTTTCAAAATTTAAATTTAAAAAACTTTAATAATGATGAAGGAATTATTCAAATTAACAAAATTACTGATTTATGTTTATCAGAAAGCATTCTTCCAAAGGCACATAACAGTGATTATTTGAATTATGAAACATCTTCAATCTATCCCAAAATTAATTTAAAAGGTGGAAATATTGCACCTGAATTTGGTGTCTTGGAAACAAGGATAATTGTTTTAATTTTGCAGAAATATAATTTATTAAATGAGCTTAATGAATTTTTAGAGATTTCTCATAAATCAAACAAATGGCAGAAATGGCTCAAAAAAGATTCTACTGCTACAGATTTTGATAAAGCAATAATTGCAGGACACTACATATTTTCAAATCAATCTTTTATTGAATTAAAGGAAAAGATTGATTATAAATTAAAAAAATCAAAATTAAACTTGGACAATGAAATCAAATCTGTGCTGCAAGGATCAATTAATAACTATTTATCTGCATATGGTTGGAATATCTAGGATTAGGCTCATAAGTTGAGGTTTAATCCAATAAAATTGACACAAAAAGAAGAGACTGACTATTTGTTTTAGAATAAAGATAATTTATAGACAAAAAGCTAGTTGTTAATTTACAACGAAAACACAAGATGTGTTTTTATGATATATAATGAGATAGTTTGTGATTGAAATTTATAGTAATACAGTATATTATCTAGACCCAGGTACGGGTTCCTATCTTCTGCAAGTTCTATTAGCTGCTGGAATAACAGTTGGGGTATACTTTAAAAGTTTCAAAAACATTATTTTAAATTTTTTTAATAAATTAAAAAAATAAAATTACTTAAATAAGCTCAAGAAAATATTATCAATATCGATTTTTGGGAATTCCGGTAAAAAGAGTTTTTCAATATATTCAGATTTTTGATATTGAAAATTGAATAGAAGTTCAAGATCTAGATTCTCCACATCTAGTATGGGACCAATTTTATTTCTTACCATATTTTCGACTAAGTTTAATTTTCTCTCTACTCTTTTTAATTTTCTTTTTATTTTTTTTGGAGTATTAACGAAGCCAACTACATTTCTGGTTGAATAAAAAAATTCTAAAGATATACCCGACCAGTCAGTTATCAAACAATCAAAGTTTCGAAAATTAATATCGTTTGTCGAATAAAGATTGATACCATTTATTTTTTCAAACTTTTTCAATATTTCTATTTCCATTGGATGAGGTCTTAAAAATACGTTTTTTTCATTATCTTTTAATCTTTCAATCATCTGTAAAAGTTGTTGATTGTATTTATCTGAAAACAAATTATCTTTACCCCATGAAGGCGCAATTAAGAAATTGTTTGTATTTATATGTTCTTTATTATTTTTTTCTAAGTGCTGGTATCCAACAGTTAAAATTTTAGTATATTTCTCACCAACTATGTACTTTAGCTGGTTTGTAATTGTGTTATTAGGAGATAAAATTATATCGAATCCATTAAATGAGTTTTTTGCATAATTTTCGTTAGGGCTAACTAATGAATGAAAAAAATAAATATATTTTGGTCTTTTGCTTTTTGGTAAAATTTTAGATTTAGGAAAAAAAGAATTTCCTATACCTGGAGTTGTAGTAATAAAATAATCACATTCCAAATTTATTAATGCTTTATTGAGTGTTTTTTTAGAATTAAAAAATTTTATTTTTTCATTTTCAATATCGTCAATTTTTATGTTTTCTAAGGAAAATATTTGAAATTCAATGTTCATTCTTATCAAAGAATCTAAATAAGGTTTTGTAAAATTCAAATAACTTTGATTTTCTATAAAAACTATTATTCGACTCATTAGGATTATTCTAGTTTTATATTAAAGATTTAAAATTACAATAAGATTAATACCTATAATAAAAATTATGTCCGCGCAAAAAAAACAAAAAATATTTACAGTGACATTGGCAGCTGGTGAGACTTTTTTTGATGATAATAATGAAAATAAGTTTTTTTTCAATAGTTTGATAAATGCAAAAAACATATTTTTTGAAGATTCTGGTATTTTTGAGAATTATTTTTTAATATCTAATGAATCAATCGCTAAAGAAAGTAAAATTAAAAAACTTGTCTTCAACAAAGATATTATAAATTACGGAAGTTTAGGTTCTTTAATATTTTTCTTGAAAAACATTTCACCAATCCCAGATAAACTTATTATTAACTATTTAGATAAAAAAATTTCACACTTAGATTTTTATAATTTAGTTAAAAATAAGAAAAGTAAAAACATAGTATCGGCGACTCCATTAAACAAAACAAGTAGATTTGAAAACGAAAGTTTTTACTATAAAGAAAAGGGGTTTATTTTTAATGGCTTTTTAATTTTAGAAAAAAAAGTTTTAAAAAATATCCTTGAACTTGATGAAGATTACTTTTACCTAAACATTCCTTATGCGTTTAATTCAGAAATTTTAAATGAATCTAGTTTAAAGATAGTTGAAAATAAAGATCCTGTTCAAGAATTAAGAAACAAAGATGACATTGCAAAAATACTTTTGGGAAGTAAAAGTAAGAGTCTTAGTAATTTGAGGAATGTTAAGTCGGCTAAAATTCCAAAATTTATAACAGTAGATGAATATGGTATTTCAAAATTAAAAATAAAACTAAAAGACTTTAATGATCAAATCATTGTAAGGAGTGATTCGGATTCAGAAGATTCATTCCAAGAATCAAGTGCAGGTAAGTTTTTATCAATAGGACCTATTAATAAAAATAATTTAAAAAAAGTTGAGGATTCTATTAAATCAGTAATGAAAAGTTATCCTGATTCATCCTCTTTAAAAAAAGTAATAATCCAAGACTATGTAAAAGAAATAAAAAATAGTGGAGTTATTACAACAAGACTTATCCAAAATGGAGCACCTTATTTTTGCATATCTTTATCTGAGAGTAGTAACTCTGATGATGTAACATCAGGTAAATCTAATAAGTTAAAAAATATTTACATTCATAAAAATGTAGACAAACTAGACAAGAAATATAAAAAATATCAAAAATTGTTAGATTTGATTAAAGAGCTTATTCAAATAACAAATTATGAATTTTTAGATATTGAATTTGCAACTTCTAAAAATAATCAAATTAATTTATTGCAAGCAAGGCCACTCTTGTTAAAAAACGAACTTAAAGATAACAAGAAGGACCTTCTTAAAAATATAAGAAAATTTCAACAGTTGCAAAACAAACATAGAAATATATATGGATCAAGAACTATGTTGAGCAACATGAGTGATTGGAATCCTGCAGAAATGCTAGGTGAGTCGCCAAATTATTTAGCTTTGTCACTGTACAAGACTTTTATTACTAATGATTCTTGGTATAAACAGCGTAAAGAATTTGGTTACAGAGGTGAGGTTGATCAACAGCTAATGTTTAATTTTGGAAATAAGTGTTTTATTGACATAAGAGCCTCGCTAAATAGTTTTTTAACTAAAAGTTTAAATAATAAAGAGTGTGAGTTAATCATTGATTTTCAAATTGATAAATTAAGAAATAATCCAGAATTACATGACAAAGTTGAGTTTGAGGTGGCCGAAACATCTTATATTTTCGAACTAGATAAAAAGTTAATGAAGGAGTATAAACAAATTTTACCTGTGACATCAATCAACCAATGGCTCAACGATTTAAGGCTAATTGAAAATAACTATGAAAAGATTTTAAATACAAATAATCATAAAATTTCTTCTTATTATAAAAAATTAAATTCGAATATGAATTTTCTTGATAAAAAAACAATTAATGAAGTCAAAAAAAATATGTCTATTCCTTTTTCGCACCATGCTAGATTGGCTTTCATATACTTTTCTCAACTAAATTATTTTGTTCATAAAGAAGTCATCTCTTTAGAAGAGAAACAAAATTTACTAAATAATCTTGACACTATCTCTTCTCAATTTTCTAAAAATCTTCTAGATGTTAAAAATAAAAAAATGAGTTATAAAAACTTTATAGATATTTATGGGCACGTAAGGCCAAACAATTATGACTTTAATTCAAACAATATCAAGCAAAAAGGGAATGAATTTATTAATTTTCTTGTTGATAATATAGAAAGTGATAAACCAATTTCTATTGACATCTCTAGTTCTTTAAAAAAGATTGATGAATACTTAATTAAGAACAAACAAAGAATAGGTGGAGAAAAATGGCATTTTTTATTTAAAAACTCAATCAGCTCTAGAGAAAGTTCAAAATTTATGTATTCAAAGGCAATAGATCTTACATTAAATCAATTAAGCAATAAAGAGATTTTTGACAATTCTAGATTGATCAATTTAGATTTCGAGGCATTTTTGCAATCAGGTCAGATATCTTATGTTGACAATTACTCTAATTTTGAATTGCCAGATGTAATTACCAGCTCAAATGATTTTTTATTTTTTGAAAATTTAAATACTAAGCCAAATTTTATTGGAAATAAGCTTACAAAAGGGGAAATTGTTTTAGGTTCACAAGATGACATGAATAAGCTAAAAAACAAAATTATTTTACTCCCAAACGCAGACCCAGGATGGGATTGGGTTTTTAGTATTCCAATTAAAGGTCTCATAACAAAGTATGGAGGACCCAATTCACACATGGCAATTAGAGCAGCAGAAAAAAATATAGTAAGTGTGTTTGGTGTAGGTGATAATTTGTTTAAGCAAATTCAGCAACACAAAATTATTGAGATAGATCCTGGAAATAAAAAAATTTACTTTGATTTATGAAAAATATTTTAATTTCCACAAATTCAATAATTAAAAATGATGAGGTTTTTAGTTCTGTTGATTCAAACTGGTATGAGTATTTTAAAGATTATCAAATTATTCCAGTTCCTAATAATATTAATTTTTTTAAAAATTATTTGTCTATTACTGAGGTTTCTTTAATCGTATTATCAGGTGGTGGTGATATTAAATTAAATAAATTGTCTAAAGGACCTTTTGACATGCAAAGAGAGTTGGTTGAAGAGTTTCTTATAGAGTATGCAACTAAAAAAAATATACCTTTGCTCGGTATATGTAGAGGAATGCAAAAAATACTAACTATTACAAATAAAAATTTAGAGTTTGTTGTTAACAAAGTAAAAATAAAAAACGAATATCAGCTAACGGGTTTTGATAATAACAAATATATTCCTAAAGGCACCAGATTGTGTTTTAACAATTACTCAATTAAAAACAGCTCAGAAATTGAAGAAAGTTGGAAAATTTTAAATACTGATCAAAATGATAATGTATTATCTGTGCTTAATAAAAAAAATAATATATTGTGTTTAATGTGGCATCCTGAAAGAGAAATGTCAGATTATAATTTTATAAATTCTTTAATAAGTTGAAAGTAATCATTCTCACAGCAGGAATGGGTTCTCGATTAGAGCAGAAAAAACCAAAATCATTAATTAACATTGACAACAGAAAATTAATAGATATTCAACTAAGTGAGCTAAAGAAAGCTGGAATAAAAACTAATGACATTAGTGTCGTTACTGGGTATAAAAATGAACTTTTTTCAGAATATAAATTTCAAAAATTTTTGAATAACTCTTACAAAACTACAAACCAAGTATATAGCATTTCATGTGCATCGAGTTTATCAATTGAAAAAGAAGTTCTTGTTCTTTACGGAGATGTAATATTTGAATATTCATTAATTGATGCTTTGTACAAACAAAAAGATAATTTTGTTGTTCCATCTTATGTAAAATTTAAAAGCTTATGGGAATCAAGGGGTGATTTTCAATTTAATGATCTTGAATCGTTTTTAACTAATAAACATGGGAGAATTTTAGAAATTGGTAATGATGTTTTGGATATTCACAATGTTCAAGGCCAGTTTATGGGTGTTTTGTATTTTAATAATTATTGGTTTAAAACATTTCTTGAATTATATGATAATTATAAGGTAGTAAATAAAAAAAATTCGTTGAGTATTCAGACAACCAATTTTTTAAATTATTTAATAAAAAATGATATCTGCATTCAAAGTTTAAAATATGATGGTTATTTTATGGAATTAGACAATAAAAAAGATCTTGACTTGATTAGAAAAACTATTCCTTTTTAATTAATTTTTTAGTTCATATATTTTAATATTCTCTAAAGAAGTTAAGCTTACTGGTTCATTCAATAAAAATGTAATTTGTGTTTTGTTGTTGTGGATATAAGTATCTACGTATTTAAATTGATTATCAATTACAACTAATAATCGTTTATCGTTTGTATCTAATTCAAAATTTAAATAGAAGTATTTATTGATTTCACTAAGTCTCATGTCGCTTAAATTTAGATTTATTTCATTTAAACTGCTTACATCAATTTCTAATTTATCACTCCAACCATAATTATCATCTATATAATCAAATACCTGGGTTATGATTTTAGAATTTTGTCTAACTTGATCGATAAAAATATCTTGATCTAAAGTAATATACCCATCACTTATTTCATATTTTTCTGATTTACTAGACAGAGTATCCCATGCCAGTATTTGGATATTAGGTTGTTTGTTGTATTTTGTTAGTAACTCCAACTGTTGTTCAATGGAAGTATTGTTTAATACCATTTTTAAATATTCAGATATCAAGTTGTTACCAACAATATTAAGTACTTTTTGATTGTTGCTTTGTAAAGGTGTTTTTATAATCAATGGAGTATTGAGTATATCAACATAATTTTTGTCATTTAATGATCTATATGCTCCTTCCTTGCTGACGTTTATGCCATGATCTGATGCAATTATTATTGTTGCTGTATCGTACAGACCTTGATCTTTTAAATTATTTATAATTTTTCCGATTAGTAAATCTAAGTACAATACTTGATTTATTTGTCTACTTGATTCATCAATTATATAGTTGTAATTTTCAAATGATTTAATCCATTCATATCTGGTTGTATACATATTGTTTTCTAAAACTACATATTTTTCCTCTAAAAAAAATGATCGTGCATTGTTAGGTTGAATTGAATAAGTTTCACCATCAGAAAAATATTTCCAAGGGGTGTGAGGAAGAAATATATGTGCAAATATGAAGTCATCCTTGGAAATGTTCATGGTAAGGTTGTTTAATGTTTTAAAATCTACTTCCCAATAATCTTCATAAACTTGTTTATTTTCTGACCAAAAATCACCAAATCTATCATCAATACTTGGTGTAAAGCCAGAAAGAAACTCATAATTAAGAACATTTAATAATATTGCAATCAAATCTTGCATGTATTGTATGTTTGAAAGTCTTTTTGAATAATTACAATTTAGATAAGGACATATGTTTGATATAGGTTCTATAAATTTAACATCGTAATCTTCAATTAGCTTATTATTAAATTCAAATTCTTTAAACGTTAGATTTAAAGACTCATACGAAGATGATGCAAGTGCTTGATTAAAAGGAAAAATATAGCTTTCTTTACTCAAATTTTTTAAATTCCGAAACTCATCTCTTATATCTAAATCTTCATTAAATATTGTGTAGCTCGGGAACTCATCAAACCACATAATTAAAATTGGTCCTTCAGCTTTATCTGATTTTATATTTGGAGCTTCAACATACCGTGGCCTGTTGTCAAATATATTGTGATTAAAAAGACCAATGGTTGTAAAACTGTTAAAAACAGTTAATAAGAATAAAAAAGTAAAGAGTAAGCTTTTGATATTTTCTTTGTATTGTAATTTTATTAGTAATAAACTAACTACTCCAGCAATTAAAAATACTAGATAGTGATTTTTAAAGTAAGAATTGCTAATTGGATAACAAATTAAAAGAAAAATAAATAAAAATTTAACTAAGTTTTTATCTTTCAACTTACTAACCAAATAAAAAATCATGATAAAAAAAATCATTAAAACAATTTGCAATAACACTTGGATCATAAAATTCAATTTACTGTAATGAAAAAATGCTATTTCGCTATATATTACTTGCAAAAAGGGTAGGTAAATAAAATTAATAAACAGAAGTGTCCATAGAATATATACTCTGCTTGTGTTTTGAAAATAATTTTCTAGATTTACAATACTCTTTACTCTTTTTGCAGTGTTTGAATTATTTTTGGAAATAACTTTATTTTTTTTAATTTTTGTAAAAATTAAATTTTTTATGTATGTGAAGAAAATCATAATAAAAATTAAAACATCTAAAGTTACTAATATTATTTTTAACTCATTCGACAATCTTTCGCTAAGTACACCAACATAGAAAGTTTCGGTGCTGGAGTTGTTCAATACTTGCCCAACACACTGTAAATTGTCAGTAAATCTATAACTATAAAATTGATTGCTATCTTTAAATAAAAAGAAAGATTTTTCACAAATTTCATAAAAACTAAAAATATCAAATCGTGATAATAAACTATTCATATGAAACAAAAGAAAATCAAATGAATAAAAAGATAAAAAAACAATGAATAAAAAATTAAATAATAAAAAAATAATTTCTGAAATTGAGATGTTCAATTTAAAATTCATAAATTGTTCTATACATAAGGTATGCTATTTGATTAATTTTTAAACCTTTAAAGCAATATTCTAATCAATTTTTAAATAATAAATTTTTTTCTACATAATTTTATTCTGCAATTTGCGCATTAAAATATTTAAAACCTATTTAATATAAATAAATGAGGAAATTGACATTTTAGTTATCATTCCTAGCGCAGGAACTGGAAGTAGGCTCGGAGGTCTCACTAGCGAATTCAACAAAGCAATGTTACCTTTGGGAAACAAAGCGGTAATTTCACATATTATTGATTCTTATCCAAAAGATTATGAGTTTTTAATTGGTCTAGGTCATAAAGGAGATTATTTAAAACAATACCTAGAAATCACACACAAAAAAAAGAAGATTAAATATGTTGAGATAAATCCTTTTACTGGTACGGGATCAGGACTGGGTTTTACACTTTCAAAAATGTGCGAAAAGATAGATCAACCATTTTATTTCCATACAAATGACGCTATCTTTCTAAAATCTAATCCTAGATTTGATGAAGATACAATGGTTTTATCGGATGAAGTTTTTGATCCACTAAATTATAGATCTGTGACTATTGATAAAATGCAAAATTGTGTAGTGAAAGTCAACGATAAAAATATTGAAATGATTGAAAATACGTTTAATTATACAGGCGTAGCTTTTATCAAGAATTTCAAGGATTTTAAAAACTTTTTAGAAAACATGTCAACAGAAATTGGTGAGACAGATTACTTTATGAACTTAGATCCTTCTTCTATAAATTATCATATAAATGACAGCTGGAAAGATATCGGATCATTAGATGGGCTCAGGTATTTAAACAAAGAATTAGAATCAGTAAACAATCTTCCAAAAAATAATGAGGCCATATATTTTTATGATGATAGTGTCATTAAATTTTCTTCTGACGAATCATTTATAGAAGGTAGAAAAATTAGAAATAGCAAGCTTAAAGGACTAGTGCCAAAAATAAATGAGTTTACAGAAAATTTTTATAGCTATAAATATGTAGAGGGAGAAATTTTATCAAGTAATTTAAGTCCACAAAAAGATTTAATTAATCTTTTAGACTGGTCTAAGAAAAATCTATGGAAAAAAATTAATCTAAACAGAGACGAAAGACTTAGGTTTAGAAACAACTGTAGAAGTTTTTACTACGATAAAACAATTGAACGAGTAAATTATTTTCATGAGATTCATGGTTATCTTGATGAAAATCATGTAATCAATGGTAAAGAAATGCTTCGTTTAGACAGTATCCTAAAAAAAATTGATTGGGAAAATTTATTTAATGGAGTGCCGTGTTTATACCATGGCGATTTTCATTTTGAAAATATAATCAGTACTGATAAAGGTTTTTCACTTATTGATTGGCGACAGTCTTTTGGAAAAATTCACGAATATGGTGACATGTATTATGATCTTGGAAAGTTGCTTCATGGTTTTTGGATAAATCATAAAATTATTAATGACAATCATTTCGAAATTAAAAAAGAGGATAAACATGTCAATTTTGATGTTTACAAAAGAAAATCTTTGGTTGATTGCGAAAACATCCTTCAAAATTATGTTGAAGAAGAAAGTTTAGATTGGAACAAAGTAAAAATTTTGGCTGCACTTATACTAATAAATATTTCACCACTTCATCATTATCCATATTCTGAACTGCTATATTTTTATGGTAAGGAAAAACTAAGTGAGCTTTTAACATGAGAATTGAAAAACCTTGGGGATATGAAAAAATCATTGAAAAAAATGAAAAGTATGTAATGAAAGAGCTTTTCATGAAGAAAGGATTTCAGTGTAGTTTACAATATCATGAAATAAAACATGAGACAGTATACGTCATTAAAGGTAATTTACATATATTCTACAACGATGAATGGAGAATTTTTGAATCTGGTGATTCAATAATTTTAAAGCCAGGTGAAATTCACAGAATGAAAGCTGTTGAAGAAGACTGCCTATATCTTGAAGCGTCAACACCAGAACTAGAAGATGTTGTCAGAATTGAAGATGACTTTAATAGAAAAAGTTAATTTTCTAAGATAATTAAATTATAGTTATCGAATTCAATAGAATTTTTATACTGACATTCAAGAAGGTAAGGATTATAGTAAACACCATCTTTAGGTAGATATATAACATCCGCATTTTGACTTGTAGCAAAAGTAATTAAACTTTCGCATTCATTTCCTTGAAATACAAAAACTGTTTCTTGAAACACTCTATACCAATCAACAATTTCATTTTTATTATAGGGATGGTATCTGGTAACGGTTGAGGCCAGACCTCTGTTGTGAAGACTAAAATATATTTTATCTGGTGGAATTAAAAACTTCTTATCTTTATATATATCAAGATTATGATCCATATTTAAGTTTTGATGGAATTTAGATTGATAATTATTAAAAATACTTTGATGAGAATTATATTCTGCTTGATAAAACTGAATTGGAATAGTCAAGAATAGAATTACAACAGCGGCATTACCAAAAATAGATTTGTTAACTATGTATTCCACAATCTTTCCTAAAAGCACAACAGATGAAATTAATGCCAAGAATCCAGTTATTCTCCATGGAACTAAGTCCTTAATGTATCCGGAAAGTAAATTTTCCCTAAAAAGGACGACAAATATCATAGAAAAAACTGTCAGAAGAAGTGAGAAATAAAAAAATCTTTTTATAAAAATATCTTTTAATAACACTAATGCAAAAACGTAAAATAGTAATCTATCAGCTTCGAAGGAGACAGATTTTCCAGCTCTATGTGTAGAATCATTAAAAACAGATATAAAGCTAAATTTATTACCAATTTTTTCTCGATGAAATTCAATAGCAGGAGTCTCACCATTGTATATTCCAAAAGTCAATGTAGGGGTAATTAACCTGTGCATTGGCACAACCTCATTAGTCATTATATTGTCTGATAATTCTGACATTGTTTTATCAGCACCTAGTGCAAATTGTGAATATAAAAAAATAAAGATGACAGATAGAAAGTAAGCTATTAAAGATTTTCTAATTGATTTGTAAAAAATTTCCCTTTTATAAATTAAATAAAGAATCAAGAACCCTGTAGGAACTAAAAGTGAGAAATGAAATTGCAAAACAAAAGCTGAAAGATATAACGCCCTAGTCCATTTTCCTTGAGATGCTAATACAAAGATTGGAATTACCAATATATCAAAACTGGTCGGCTCAAAAACCGTTGAAAAAGATCTGTTGGTGCTTAATCCATATGTAAATAGCTTAATAATCTGATCTATTGAATATCTATTTAGATGTGAAAAAAGAATTTCTGCATCCATTAAATAGCTTGAAAAAAGCAAAGGCATTAGATAAAAAAGAATTAAAGATATGTTTGGCTTGAAAATATGTGCTGCCAAAATGTTCATAGACCAAACAAAAATTGCTATAGAAAATATATTTAAGTAAAAAATTGTATTTGATTCAAAAAAGTACCACATTAATTTAACTAAGTAGTTAAAAGCTGGATAGGGTGGCGTTGTATTTGCTGTGAAATCATTCTCTAGGTTGCCAAATTGATTTATTAAAGCCTGAGGAAAATAATTTATTTGATTTTCGTAAAAATCAGAAAATGGATGAAAGATGTAAATTGAAAATATAATAGCAATATTGGAATGAAAAATAATTTTGTTGTTGATATTGTTAAAAAAGTACTTTGTTAAGTAAGAGAAAACTGTAAAAACGAAGATTGCTGTTAAAACATTTTGTATGATGCCATAACTTCTAGTGAATAGTATAAAGTAAGAAATAAATCCAATTGAAGCCACAAATAAAATAGAATTTAGATACTTTTTGTTTGTAGGTAATTCTTTTATCTTTTTGAAATTAAAAACACTAAAAAAAGATAATATTATAAAAAAAGTGTAGTAGCCCAAATCTCTATAAGACGTTTGTATCTCTTGGTTTTCAAATAAATTTGAAAAAATATTTGAATTATTAAAAACAATTAGTAACGCTATTGCAATAATGACTATGATTTCATAACTAATTTTAAATTTTTTAATACTAGACATATACCCCTATAAATATTACTTAAACAAATATTAAAAAGCATTTGAAGTTAAAATACTCAAATATATGATTAAAAAATTCTTATTGGATGTTGATGGTGTTCTTACAAATGGACAATTCATTTACTCATCTGAAGGAAAAAATTATAAAATTTTTGGAGCTCATGATGCTGACGGCCTAAAAATTTTAAAACATAAGCTAGACATAAGCTTCATAACCGCAGATAAAAAAGGATTTGATATATCAAAAAGAAGAATTGAGGATATGGGTTTTGAAGTTTATTTGTGTAAAGAACCTGATAGAAAAGCTTATATTGATCAAAATTACGATTATGATACTTTAGCTTATATGGGCGATGGAATATATGATGCAGAAATAATAAGACTTGCAAAGTTGGGCATTTCTCCGAAAAACGCAAGAATTGAGGCAAGAGAATCTGCCGACTATATTACCCCCAGCAATGGAGGAGAAGGTGCTGTCCTTGATGCATGTTTATATATTAATGAGTTTTATTTTGGTGATAATCCTTGAAATCAACATTTGTCATTCCTTGCTATAACGAAGAATCAAATATAGATAAATTATTTAGCGAAGTTTTAAAATTGGTTTACAAAAATGACAATATCAATTTTATTTTTGTTAGTAATGGACCATTAGATAACACTCACAGTAAATTAAAGGCTCTTGTTGAGAAATTTAACAATAAAGAAAGAGTCTCTATTGTGTCTATAGAAAAAAATATTGGATATGGTAACGGTGTTTTACAAGGTATTAAAGCTGTAAATACTACATTACTAGGGTGGATACACGCGGACCTTCAAGTTGATTTAAAGAATATTGAAATTGCAGTTGATTTATATAATGATACACAAAAAAAATTTCCTGATTCATCAATTTATATAAGAGGAAAAAGAACTAATAGAGATTCTTTTATTGATAAGATATTTACTAATCTCATGGCGGTTTATACATCAGTGGTCAAAAGGGGGGTTTATAGTGATATCACTGGTTTACCAGTGTTAATGGAAACAGAGCAATTTAAACAATGGGGGGTTCCTCCCCTTGGCTTTGCGCTTGATGTGTATTCGTACATCTTCGCAAAGAAAAATAATGCAAAAATTATTAGATTCCCTGTAAAACTTAATCTCAGAGAAAGAGGTAAAAGCTCATGGAACACAGGATTTGTTTCAAGATTAAAAATGTCACTGTATTACTTAAAAGAAATAAAAAATATAGAGATAAAAAAAGAGTATTTTTAGGTCAGAATTGAAAAACAACATTGCAAATTTTAATGTTAAAAATTTTTTAAAAATACTTATAGTTTTTGCTATTTGCTTTCTTACAGTTTTGTTATTTCAGCCAAGTATTTATGACATTATTAACAAAGGCTCTAAACAAGATGCAGATTCTCAAATCTTAAATATAGAGACTTATGAATCTATTTTTAATAAGAGCTGTAAATATAATCTGGAAGATGCTGAAAGAATAATAGAAAACTCTATTTATAAAGATAAGTCTGTTTTGAGAATTCTATCAACAGATGCAGTCGAATTTACATATACGGATGTGAAATGTTTTTCGAGAATAAGATACTCATACGAAGATAAAGGAATCTTCTACTATTTTTATCAGCCACTTCCAAGAAGAACCTTAGTATTTTTAATTTACTTCCTATTAATTGAGCTTGCAATAGTAACTAACAAATTTAAACAACCATTTGAACAAATTAAGAGTCGTGTATTAAATTTTTCGGGATTTAAGAGAGTGTTTATTGGCATTGCGATAGCTTTTTTTGGACTAAGTTCGTTTATGTTTTTTTATAACAAAATCCCACAAATTGAAAGTGATATTTCTTTTTTAAATTCTCGATTTTTAAGTATTGCAAAACCACAACAACTATACAATGAATCGCTTACGATGCCTATTTTTGACAAATCATGCAAATACTCACCGTCATCTGCTTTTAATGCGCTTGAGAATAATGGATTTAATTTACAAAATATTTCTATCAAGCCGTATTTTGAAAAAGGTATTTTGAACCCAGTTGCAATTGACTTTACAAACTTTAAGTGTTGGGATAGGATCGTTGGTGCTACTTATTCACAAGGCACAAAAGTTGATGTCAATGAAAAAATTATATTGTACACAAATCCATTCCCAAGGTCACTTGTTTGGTTGCTAAGCTTCCTGGTGCTTTTTTTAAGCTTCCGAATTCAAGACGTATTATATAAATCAGACACAAAGTTTAATGCACCGTTTTACATTCCAAATTTCCTTATAAATAACTTTCATTATTTATTGTTAATTATTACGTTATATCAATTTTTTACATTTAATACATATCTTCCAGGATATCAATTAGCATTTAGGCCACTTTACACAGTTTTTATTTTAGGAAGTTTATATTTATCATATTTGTTTTTGAGAGATGCCTCAAATGAAAAATATATAATTATCGTGTCATGCATCTTGATAGTTTCAAGTTATTCTTATTTACTTTTTAAAGGAGTTTCAATAAATGAAATGTTTACAGATGTTGATGTTTACCAATCACAATTGCCAATTTCAATTTTGCAATTTGAACAAATTAAGTCTTTTGGAGATATGTTCACGTGGAATTCAAATTTAGGTGCTGGTTATCAACTTTCTGGTCAGTACGCATCTGATTCAATGATAAGACAATTTTTATTTTCTGTATCTCCTAATTTTAATTTTGCCACAAATCTTTATTTCTATTTTCATATGATATTAGGCATGTTTATAATGACTCTTTTTTTGAAAGAAATAGGTTTTAGCAGTTTTTCATCAACATTAGGTTCATATATTTTCTTTACAAGTAATCAGATTATTACGTGGGCAACTTTTTTACATTATCCAGCATTTATTTTGAGTTTTTCGATGATACTATTTGGAATAATCAAATCTAAGAAAAGTCCTATTTTATCTTCTTTAACAATAATATTGGGCTTTTATATCAGTTCTACTGGGGCACATCTTCAAAATTTGTTTTTTCTATACATCTATTTTTTTGGATTCGTATTTATTACATACTTTTTCAAAAGCTTGAAAGACAAGATTGAATATAAATTTTTATTTTTATCTGTATTTATATCTGGTTTAGTAAGTACCTATTACACAATGCCTTTTTTTGATTTGCTAAACAACCTTGGAGATAGAGAAGGGGTTGATAGAGCAATGTACATGATTACAGATAATTTAATTGGTTTTTTTAATAATAGACTTTTACTAGATTCAAAAGATGTAATTGCTAACTATTCTATAAATCTTCAACTTTTCATATCAACTCTTCTGTTGTTTGTGTTACTTGGTATAAGAACAAACAATAAAGAAATAGAAAAATTTTCAATAGTTAGCTTTTTAATAATTTACTTTTTTAGTACTGACAACCCTATTCAAAATTTTGTTGTAGATGCAATACCTGGGCTTTCTTTGGTTTCAAATTGGCAAAGAACTGCTCCTTTTTTAATATTTGCGGTAATTATCTATTTAATATCTAAAGTAGATACATTTTTAACAATCCAAAATAAAAAATCTGTATATTTAACTATCCTTTTTGCAGTATTTTTGAGCTCTGTTACAAGAATAAATGCTTTTTATAATGTTGATATACAGGGTTTAAGGTCTTCATACTTGTATTCACATGTACAAGATCTAAAAATTACTAGTTCTAAAATAAATATTAAATCAGAAAATTCAAGAATTTTATCTGTATGTAATTACAATGAGCATCTTCATATAACACCGGATGCAACCCTAATAATTAACAATGATCTATATTGGGCGGGTTTATATGAAAGCTTTCCAAATATTTATTTCACTAATAAATTCAAAACTATATCTAAAACTTTTCCGGGGAGTTCTGGAGGTAGGTACTATACGCACATTCGTGAGGATGATCTAATTATAGAAAATTTAAATAATTTAAATATTGAGTATCTTCTAGCAAGAAAAGATAATTGCGAATTTGATAAAAGTAACTTAATTAAAATTGATGAATTTAATAATTACGAAATTTATCAAAATTTAGATGTAGAACCAATTATTCACTTAGGTCAAAAAAACAATAGTTTCATGACCCCAGATAATATTGAAAGAATTAACCCTGAATTGATTAGGGTAGAAATAAAAGAAAATGATGCTGAAGAAACTTTATACATAAATGAAATATATTCACAATTTTGGCAAGCTTCAATAAATAATACAGATGTTCAGATAAATAACAACAACGGTTTTATGTCTATAAATCTTATTCCTGGAGATAATGAAGTTGTCTTGAGATTTAATAACAAAAATTTAAATACAAATTTAAAATCTTTAATTTCTTTCTTTAGGGAGTCATGAAAGACACATTTAATAATAATTACAAAATATTATCATTGTCAATGTTTGTATTTTTTAATTTAATATTATTGCAAAACTCAAATATTCAAAATATAAGTACATGGTGCTTTTCATTTTGCGGAAGTAATTTTCAAAATTTTTTATTTCTCATAATTTTTACAACTCTTATAGGAATTGTGATTTATTTTTTTCAAAAGATTTTTGAGGAGTCAAATCTTATTTGGGTTCTGTTGACCCCGTTAATTTTTCCAATATTCCCTGCAAAAGGAAATGAAAACCGTGAATTAGGATTAGCATTTTTACAGTCTAATAATTTTGATTTTAATCTTAAGTGGAATGGATTAGTTTTTAACGAACAATTTTTATATAATTTTATATTTAAAAATATTGCTTCGATCTTTGATAGTTACATTGTATTTTTATACGTTTCAAGATTGCTAGTTGGAATTATATTTATATTTTCAATAAAAAAGATTTTTCAAGGTAAAAACAACATTTATGTAATTCTATGTATCTATTTAACAAATTTTTTCTCAGTATCTTTTGGAGGTGAATATTTATTAATCGGAGCTTCTCCGAGAAGTCTTGCATATTCCTTTAGTTTTTTGGCAATATCTTCTTATCATAACAAAAGAAAAAGTTACATCCTGTTTTCAATTATCACTGCCTTTTTTCATCTGCATGTTTACTTCCTTATGCTTGCTCCTTATTTAGTAATTTCAAAAGTATATAAAAGATATTATAAGGAAAGTGTTGTTGATGTTTTTATATCTTTAGCATTGTTAGTCTTTTTTATATATGGAAATATTTTTTCTATTTCGAGATCAAGCTTCTTTGAAAATTTGTTTTTAAAGGATTCTAAAGGCAATTACATAAGTAGAGAAATAGCAGAAAATGTAATTCCATTTCATGTTAGGCCATTTAATTTTGATGAATTAAATAATTTTTATGGAATAAATGAAAACTGGAAAATTGGTTTTGTAAACTTACTTATTATTATTTTTGTTCTTCTTGCTTTTAAGAATATAAAGAGCAATAAAGAATACAAGTTAATTACAAATCTCAACTTTACCTTTGTAATACTTGCTTTGCTGGTGACTTATTTTGACAAGAACGGATTTCTAGCATCTTTCTATTTATTCAAGCCAGTGGTTTATTTCTCATTGTTTTTATTTATTTCAATACAGTACAAAAGAAGTTTACTGATTTTTTCTATCATCTTTTCATTAATTGTATCTAATTGGTTTTTTACATTTTCTTCAAGCTATTTTGAAGCTGAAATGAAAAGAAATAAATTTGAATTAATAAGAGAGTATTCTGACCCTTCCTCAGTGGTGGTTATTGGCAACAATATTAGACCACTATTTTCAAATGATTTTGTTCAGTTTGGATATGAAGAGTACTTTACAGGTAATAATCTTATGAACGAAAAAGAAATATCGCTAAGAAACAAATTGAATTTTAATTCAGACTCATTTTGCAAAGAGTTGCAGTCGGAGAAAAAGTTTTTTGTGGTCAGTCCAATAAAACTAGATTGTGAAAAATTTTACTTATTTACTATTAATGCAAATTATGGCAACCTAGGGATACTTGGTGATCCTTTTCTGCAATACTATGAATTAGAAGGTAACGGCTGGTGTTCAGGAAGTTGTATTAGGTTTTATAAAAATTTTTAATCGGACTTTTGAATAACACCAATTTTTCTTAGGCCTTCAGATGCTTCAGGAAAAGATGTTTGAACATTTTCTTGAGTTTTAAACCATTCAGTATATTTATTTATCCCTGTTTCAATGGTAAATCTTGGAGCCCAACCATACTGTTTTAGTTTCGATGAATCATGTATAAAATGTCTTGAATCCCCATATCTAAATTCTTCAGAAATTTTCGGTTGAACTTTTTCGTTTAATTCTTTACATAAAGATGAGGCTAAATCTATTACTTTTGTAGGTGATCCTGTTCCAACATTAAAGGACTCTTGTGTTTTTAGATCACTTTCAAGCAAACATATATTTGCATCCGCAACATCTTCAACAAATATAAAGTCTCTTGTTTGATTACCATCTTCAAATATTAATGGACTTAAATTATTTACAATCATTGAAGAGAATATTGAAAAAACACCTGTATAAGGATTGTAAATTGATTGCCTAGGTCCATAAGTTACAGCATATCGTAATGCAGCTACAGGTATTCCATAAGTCTTACCAAATGCTAAACCAATCATTTCCTCGAAATATTTACTTAACGCATACGGAGAGACACCGAATGGTTCAAGCTGTTCTGTAAAAGGCATGGGTTTAGCCTCTTCGCCAGAAGATGGACATAAAACTTCCCATTTTTTTTGCTTTAATTGCTCAACTGACCGTGGTTCTGGATGAAAATTTCCAAGTTTTGGAGAATTATATAGACCTTCGCCAAAAATTGCTTGAGATGAGGCCATAACAAATTTATTAATTTCTATACCCTCCTCTCTTATTACTTCAAAAATTTTAGCTGTACCTGATGTGTTTACATCAAAATAGTAGGAAATGGAGTTAGTGAATCCTCCAAATGCAGCTTGATGTGAAATTGAATCAATGCCTTCAAGAGCTTTTTTTACATCTTCATAATTATTTACATCGCCATGTATAAATTTTGCATCCTTTGGAATCCAACTAGGTTTTCCATTTGGATGTGTTTGGGGATCAAGATTATCTAAAATGGTCACGTCGTGTCCTTTTTTTAATAACTTATCAACTATATGAGAACCTATAAGTCCGGCTCCGCCCGTTACTAAACAATGCATTAAACTTCTCTTTCGTAAGTATCGTTATAGTTAAAATTATAAAAAGATTCGTGACTTAAATTATCACCAAAATAAATATCTAGCCAAGCTTGAAATGACATTACTGACCAAAATTTTCTTGCTAGAGAATAGTCTTCGCTAAATATACTATTCTTTAAATTTTCAACATAATGAGAGTTAAAAATTCCGTAGTCTTCTATTTTTTTATTTGATAGAAGTTGATTAATAAAATTCCTATTACTTTCCTCGTTCCAATACTCTACGGGAGGTATAAAACCAACTTTTGGATTATTTAAAACATTTTTTGGAACAATGCTACTAATTGCATCTTTAAGTAGTAGCTTTCCGTTATCCTGAGAAAATTTTATTTTTGGATCTATTCCGATGGCATAATTTACTAGATCAATATCTAAAAAAGGGACTCTAGATTCAAGTGAGTTTGCCATTGAAAGTTTGTCTTCAACAACAAGTAATCCTTGAAGAAAAGTATTAAACTCAAATGCAAAAATTGTTGATAACGCATTAGATTGTTTTGAGTGATTTAGTTGATTTTCATAACTATCTCGTGTTAAATAACTGTTTTTAAAGTTTGTGTTTTGTAAAAAGGCATCTTTAATCTCATTGGAAGAAATTACTCTACACCACCACTCGAAATGTTTTTCTTTGTCGATCTTATTATTATTTATAAATCCATATCTCCATGGGTAGCCTCCAAATAACTCATCACTTCCAACCCCAGAAAGAACAACTTTAAAATGTTGGCTTGTTGCATTTGATATGATTAAATTTTGATACGAGTATCCCATTCTTGGTTCATCTAAATGGAAAATAGTTTTATATAATGTGTCTGCTAAAGAAGGTTTTTTTAAAGTATAAACAAAGTGGTCAATTTGGAGTTCTTTAGAGGTAATCATCGCTAATTGTTTTTCATCAGAGCCATATTTAGGGTTTAATTGATTATTTTCATATCCACATGTAATAGCAGCAAATTTTTGGTCTGTTTTGTTGGCAAGACTTGTTATAGTGCTTGTGTCAACCCCAGAGCTCAGATACGTACCTATGGGAACATCGGAAATCAACTGCCTTTCAACCGCAGTCGTTAATTTTCCAATTAAATCATCTTTAGTATATTTATTGCATAGGTCTTGGTCAGAATACTTCCAGAAAGTTAGATTTTCTCTGGAGTTTTCTTTGAAAATCAGGATTGATCCTTTAGGCATTAATGTAATGTTTTTAAATAAAGTTTTATCACCAAAAATATTTTGAAAAGTTAAATAATCATATACTGACTCGTAGTTGATTTCTCTTTTTACTGAATCAAAACTTAATAAAGATTTTATTTCACTTGAAAATGCAAAAATATTTGAATCTTCATAGATATAAAGAGGTTTAACCCCCACTTGATCTCTAATCAAAATAAACTTATCTTCTTTTGCATCGTAAATGCTGATTGCAAACATCCCATTTAGTTTTTTTACAAAATCTAATCCATACTTAATTAACATTGGAATAAGAATTTCTCCATCAGAATTTGATTTAAATTCCCAGTCTGATAATTGCTGTTTTAATTCTTTAAAGTTATATATTTCACCATTAAAAACAGCTGTGTATCTTCCGTCAGGCGATGTAAAAGGTTGTGACCCATGTTCAACATCCAAGATGCTTAATCTTTTAAAACCAATCCCAATTTTTAAAAAATCTTTATTTTTAATTTGTTCAAAAGAGCTTACTATCTTTCCTTCTTCGTTTTGGTTTTTATAGTAATACCCTTCACTGTCAGGTCCTCTATGACGAAAAGTGTTGGTAGAGTTTACTAGGTTATGCTTTGGTAGTCCATTGTCTGTTTTGGAATAGAAACCAGTGATTCCACACATTATGTCTTTTTAAAATATTTTTTAATAATTTCACATACATAATGTGCATCTTCTTCTTCCATGTATGGATATATAGGTAGAGAAACTTCGTTAAAACAAATTCTTTCACTGTTAGGAAAGTCTCCTTCTTTATGACCTAAATATGAAAACGCTTTTTGCAAGTGAAGTGGGATTGGGTAATGTATTCCGGTACTTACTCCTTGTTCTTTAAGATACTTAATAAAACCTTCTCGATTTTCAACCAATATAGGGTAAATATGGTAAACAGGTTCTGTATTTTCAAGTTTTATAGGTAAGGTAACTTGTTCAAGAGACGAAAGCTCTTCATCATATATATTAGCAATTCTTCTTCTCTCAATATTCCATTCATCTAATAATGTGAGTTTTACGTCAAGTACTGCTGCGTGAATAGTATCAAGCCTAGAATTCCATCCCAATATTTCATGTTCATACTTTGATAATCTTCCACCATCTGCAAGCTTTCTGCATAACATTGCTAATTCATCATCGTCTGTTGTAATTGCTCCAGCGTCACCGAAAGCTCCTAAGTTTTTACCTGGGAAAAAACTGTAAGTTGCTATATCACCAAAAGTTCCTGTATTCTTACCATTAATTTTTGCTCCATGAGATTGGGCTGAGTCTTCTATCATCCAAATTTCATTATCTTGTAATAAATTTAAAATATTTTCTACATCGAACGGAAATCCATATAGGTGAACTCCTATAATTCCTGCAACTTTTTTGTTGATTCTATCAGAAATATTATCTACAGCTATTTGCCAACTATTTTCATTTACATCTATAAACCTTACTTCATTTCCAATTCTTGGAATCATAGATGCTGAAGCAACATAAGTTGTTGGCTGAACTAAAACTTCACCTTTTGTTTTTAAAGACTCCATTGCAATCAACAGTGCGTCAGTTCCATTAGAAACTCCAATTGTGTGCTTTACGTTTGAGTATTGTTTGAAATTTTCTTCAAACTGTTTAACAAAATTTCCTTTTATAAAAGCATTAGAGTTCATAACATTTTGAATATTTTGATTGATAGAATCTTTAATTTTATGAACTTGTAATGTTAGGTCATTAAATTTTACTTCTTTCATTCTTCCTCTATTCTAAGGTTTCTAAATTTTTTTCGTTGTTGTAACAAGCTTAAAAGTTCTTTTGGTACCCAAGTTACATCATGAAGATTAATACCTTTTGCAGCTCCGGCCATTCTTGGCCTATGTGAAATATTGACTTGTATCTGATTGAATTTCATTATTGAAGCAAGGAATCCAATCTGAACTTGAATGAATGCTGATTTAGAGTCTAAATGTTTATTTATTCTTTTAAATGATTCATTTCGAATCATTACAGCTGAGTCAACATCGTTAGGAATAAGATTAAACAATTTTCTGGAGATAAAATTATAAAAATAAGATACTACTTTTCGGAAATAGGGATCGTTCCTTGGAACCCTATTAGTCCAAACTATATCATTATTTTTTAAATTTGTTAAAAGTTCTGGAATGGAATTAGGTGGAATTTGTCTATCAGATGGTAGCATATAAAGCACGTCTGCATCAGTATTATTCCAACCTACAAGCTGGCTCGGGTGGCAACCAATATTTTCTTCATTATCTATCAAATGCACAGATTTATATTTTTTAGTTAAGTCTTGGGCAATTTTTAATGACATATCTGTACTTTTATCATTTACTATCACTAACTCTAAAACATCTGGTTGATCTCCTAAAAAATCTATACACTCGTCAATCATTAAAGCGATATTGGATTCCTCGTTATAAGTAGGAATAGCTATTGATAATTTAGAAAAATTATTCTCATTTAAAAAATTCTTTAACTGGGTCAAATTTCAAGATCTTTCTGTGCTTTTTCTAATATCTTAACTATTTCAAGACCATTCATTGAATCAGAAATAGGTTGTTTATCAAGTTTTATCCAATCAATAAATGCCTGTATTTCAGTTGATAGTGGTTCCTGAGCTTCAATTTTAGGTGAATAATAATCTCCATCAATAATTTCAAACCTTGAATTTTTTCCTTTTTGACTTTTTGTGATTTTGTCCCAATCTACACCTTTTTCATAAACAACTATTTGATTGTCTAACTTAGTATCATCAAAAACTATCATTCCTTCTGAACCAACAACAATTACTTTTCTAGATTTTAAAGGATGCAACCAACTATTGTGTATAAATCCTGTTACATTGTTTTCAAAACCTAAGTGAACATAAACAATATCGTGCATTCCTTTTTTTATAAAATCATTCCCACTAGCTGTTATGCTCTTCGGATAGCTGCCTACTAAATATGAAATAATTGAGAAGTCATGGGGTGCTAAATTCCACATAACATTTATATCTTGTCTGATTTGCCCTAGGTTCAATCTTTCGGAATGTATTGTTAATAGGTTGCCTATTTCTCCTGAGTTAATTATCTCTTTAATTTTTATGACTGATGAGTTGTAAAGATACGTATGTCCAACCATTAATTTTAAGTTCTTGTCTTTTGCAATTTTAATTAACTTTTCACATTCATCTACTGATGTAGCCAGTGGCTTTTCGACAAGAACATGCAGTTCTTTTTCTAAAAGGCTTCTTCCAATTGAAAAATGTGTGGTTGCAGGGGTGGAAACTATTGCAGCATCATGTCCATCATTAATTTCATCGATATCACTAAAAATAGGAATAGCTGGATAATCTTCACTAATTTTTTTGTGAAGATCTTTATCAATTTCTAATATTCCTGAAAATTCAATTTGTGAATTATCATTTAAATTTCTTGCTAAGTTAGGTCCCCAATAACCATAACCAACTAATAAGACTTTAATTTTTGCCATATTTGGATAATGATAGCAATATCTCATTTAAAAAATTAGAAAGTTTTGTTACTAATAAGTAATAAATTTTATAATATTTGATTTATCCTGTTTAAATATGTTAAAAAATGCCAAATACTCAGCTTTCTATATAGCTAGTACTTTTATTATTTTTATAAAACTTTTAACAATGCTTATAAAAAAATATTTTTTTAATAACGAATTGTTACAAAATATTGGAATAGCAAATGGAATTTTCTCAAAAGCCGCCTCTGATTTTCCAAATTTACTGGATTATCTAATTGTAATTGCTTACACAATATTATTAATTGCCGTGTACAAGTTTGATTGGGTTCTTAAACATCAATACATCAAAAATGTTATGTATTTTTCATGTTTTTCATTATCTTTATTAACAATTTCAACATCTATAGTATTCCAAGAATATAGGGGTTGGGACTTGTCACTGTATTGTGTTACAGACATTTCTGAAAGCATTAGAGATCAAAATCAGAATATTTATGATTTTGAATATCAAAAAATTAAACCTGGACTATCACCATTTATTTGGCTAATTTACAACAAGATTTGTAATTTTAATATTGCTGGATTTACTTATTTGAATAATTATTTTTGGATTCAAATGTTGTTAGGTATAACAATAGTATTAAGCCACTTCAAGTTTTCAATAATAGAAGGACTGTGTTTATCAACAGGATTAAATCTTTCAATGCTTCACATGGTAAGAACAGGTAATTATGGATATTTACTTGCTATAGTTATGGCAGTAAGTCTGAGAAATCTTATTAAGGGTAAAAATATTAACTTAAATATTTTTTTACTATGTATAGTATCTTTTTTCAAAATACAATATTTAATTGTTGTGGGTCTATTCATTATTCTAAATGAAACAAAGTTTAAAAATTTAATTACTACTTTATACAAGTTGATAGGAATTTATGCTGTTTTTTTTAGTTTTCAAATTTTGCTTTTTCGAAAAGCATTTACTGATTACATTGATTTGATGATTGGTGGTTATTTGACAAATGAATTAAATTTTGAATCAGGTATCACAAACCCAGTTACTTCACAGTTTATTTCGAGGTTTTTCAATATTAATCAAAATATAAGCACATATATAACGATCTTTATTATTTTGATCGGAGTTGTTGCACTTAAAAGTAAAAGCTCAAAGTATTTTTTAGCTACTTCAATCTTTAACAGAAATAAAAGTTATGACTCAAATTATTTACTTGTTGCATTAGAAAATAGATTTGTTACAGAATTTATTTTTGCGTTTTGTTTTGTTCCAAGTATTTTATTTACATTTGGTAGTCAGTTTAGTTTAGGTCCATTAAGTGAATTGCTTTATATACCTGGCCTTTTTTATGTTGTATTCTTGTCTAACAAAAAGAGCTAATATAAATTACAGTGATTGAAGAAATTTTAGGCTTAGACAAAATCAATAAAAATTCTGAAGTTGATTATATTTTTAATTTTTCAAAATTTGACCAAGTGCACCTACAATCACCATCATTAATTAAAATAAAGGAAACAACGGATCGTCAAAAACACTTCATACAATTGACTAAAACTTTAGAAAATAATAACTATATAGATCAAATAGAGCTTACTGAAAAAGGATTTATTAACGTAACACTTCATTTATCTAAAGTTTTAAAATACTTACAAAAATCCAAAGAAGAAATATTAGAAACAATAAAAGACGGTAAACCCAAAAAATATATTTTTGATTATGGTGGACCAAACATTGGCAAAAGTATGCATGTTGGTCATTTAAGACCTTTAAATATAGGTCGAGCTTTATACAATATTTATAAGATTTCAGGAAACAACTGTACATCAGATATTCATCTTGGCGATTGGGGTATACCAATTTCTCAAATATTGACTTACTGCTATGAAAATAATATTGAAATAAAAAATTTAAGTGACAAAGATCTTCAAGAAATCTATCCAAAAGCAAGTAAGTTGACCACTGAGAATATTGAGTTTAAAAATAAAGTTGCACAAAATTTATCAAAATTAAATGAAAAAAGTCAAAATCTATATAATGATTGGAAAATAGTTTCAAATATAACAATTAATAGTATAGAAAAATTACTTTTAAAACTTAATCATAAATTCGATCTATTTTATGGAGAAAGTACAGTCGTAGATTTAATTCCTCAAATGATAGAAAGTCTTAAAAATAATAATTATGTTGCATTTGATGATGGTGCATTGATTTCAAAGGAAAAAGTTGATCCTCCTGTTCTAATTCTTAAAAGTGATTCTACATATTTATACATGACAACAGATTTAGCCACTGTATTAGACAGAGAACAAAAAATATCTCCAGATGAATATTTTTACATTGTTGACAGTAGGCAAAGTGCACATTTTAAACAACTATTTTCAAGTATTAAGTATTTTAATTTTTCGAAATCAAATTTTAAACATATAGGATTTGGAACTATAAATGATGCTGAGGGAAAGCCTTTCAAAACAAGGCAAGGTGACGTTTACCCTCTAGAAGATTTATGGCAAGATATTTATAAAATACTTATAAGAAAGAATAACAAAAACAATGCTCATATACTTACGAATTCAGTCTTGGTGTTTTCGGACTTATTAATCGACAGAAGCTCAAATTATAAATTTGATGTTGAAAAATTTACAAATACAGAAGGCAAGACTGCAATTTATATTCAGTACACAAGAGTAAGAATTAAAAGTATATTAAAAAACTTAAATCAGATAGAATATCTTGATAATTTTGATAAATTAAACTTGACTGATGCTGAAAAAGACTTAATTTTGTCTATTTTAAAGTTTTCTGATACTTTTAAAAGATCAAAAAAACACAACGAGCCTCATCACCTAGCAGAGTATCTGTATGAACTTTGCCAGAGATTTAATTCTTTTTACAAAAAATCAAGAATTTTAGACGAAGCAAATATGGGCCTTCAAAATAGGAGACTGAATATCTTGATTGTATGTTTAGAAATAATTGAAATTATTTTTGATATCCTAGGAATTGAGACAGTTGAAGAAATGTAAAATTAAACGAAAAACAACGTTCCGAATATCCATATAATTAAAATTAGACTGAATCCAAAATTATCAAAAAAATTATATCTTGCAGCTAAATAATTTAAAGTAAATAAGGAAATGGGAACAATAATAAAACCAGCGAAAGATGTTGCTTTGAATAAATCACTAACTTCTTGGAAAATACTTAAAGAATTTGGAATAAAAATTTGGAAGAGTACAAGAAATATTATAGAAATTAAAATTGTAAATAAAATGTTTGATATGAGTTCAGCAAAAGTTTTATTTACTAATTTAAAAAAATTTAAAAATTCTATAGGAAAAAATAAAATAAATAAAGATCCAAAAAAAAATATAAAAGCCCAAAAAAGACTTTGTCCAGACCAAGATGTTAAATTGTTTGAAGAGTATCCGAAACTTTCCAACATCAAATAAGCTGAAAACCCAAGCAAGCAAGTACCAAGAGTAAATAAATATAAAGCAAGTATCGACTTAAATTGGCTGATGTTAACAAAATTAATATTTAAAGCTTTTTGATTTAGCATACAGACATATAATAACGTTTATTTTCTATTAAAATAATTTTAACTATGGAATTTTTAGATACACCAAATCCGAATGCAAAAAAAATATTAATAAACCACGATTTAGAAACTTCTATTTATTTAGATGATAAAACTAAATCAACATTTTTTGAAATTTCTATACTGTTAGAAAATTCTAGTATAAAAAATATATTTACCGGACCCGGATTTATTACAATAACAAAAAAGAATTCGGGTTCTTGGGATGACATAATCCAAGACTTTAATAGTAAGAATGATAGTATATAATTATGCAAAACTATAATTCTGATCCAAAACCAGGAAGGTTGATTTTACCATTAGTTCTTATAGGCATGATTGCTACAACTTATACATTTATTAACAGGGTTGCGACAAATAATGATATCGAATTAGTCTTAATTGACACTACAACGACATCTACTGCTCAAGAAGTTGTCGACTCTACAACATCTACCACAACTACAACTATTCCAGAAGGTATTGTAAATTATCTGGAGGAAATAACTGGTGAGAAAATACAAGCTATAGAGCTTGGAAAAAAAGTTTTAGAAACAAATCAACGCTGGGACGATAAGGTTACTACTTACCAGGAAGCCCAGGTTGAGTTTGAAGAATTTATTGAAGACTTTGCCAGTTTTGTAATAATTTTTACTAGTCCTGGCCCACCAAGTACAAATTCATCTTTGGTTTCAAGCCATGAAGAGTTAACAATACTCGTCAATTTGATTGCTGATGATACAGTAGAGCTTCTTGAAGGCCTTACAGCGCCAGATACAGGAGAAAGAAGAGCTGCCGCATTAGAGTCTTTCAATAGTAACCTAGATTTGTTTATTGAACGTATAGAACAACTTGTTGCGTCAGCAACTTCTAGCTAGAAGCTGCTGAACATACAGTATCAATCATTAACATAGCAATCACATAAGGATCACCATTCGCATTGGGTCTTCTGTCTTCTAAATAACCTTTTTTGTCGACTTCAACTTGCCAAGGGATTCTTATTGATGCCCCTCTGTCACTGACTCCATAAGAAAAAGTGTCAAAACTTTGGGTTTCATGGTCACCTGTAAGCCTGTCTTCAATGTTCGCACCATAATTTTTTACGTGCAAATCAGCATTTTTACCAAGAGCTTCACATCCTGCAACAATTGCGTCGTATCCACCATCTTCTCTCATTTGTTTTGTAGAAAAGTTTGTATGCATACCTGCACCATTCCAATCTCCTTTTACAGGTTTTGGATCTAGTGTTGCAGAGATATTCCAATCTTCTGCAATTCTGTAGAGTAGCCATCTAGCAACCCAGATTTGGTCTCCAATATCTGGTGCTCCTACAGGCCCAATTTGAAACTCCCATTGGCCAGGCATAACTTCTGCATTTGTACCAGAAATGCCCAGTCCTGCTTCTATACAAGCGGTTGCATGAGCTTCAGAAATTTCACGACCATATACTTCGTCTGCGCCCACTCCGCAATAATATCCACCTTGTGGTGCTGGATAACCTGAAGGAGGAAAGCCTAATGGTTGTCCGTACTTTAAGGAATCATATGACTGTTCGTAAAAGGTATATTCTTGCTCCATACCAAACCATGGTTCAAACTCACTAAAGTTTGAGGCTGATTCCACTAAGGCTGCTCTTGTATTAGATGCATGTGGAGTCATATCGACATTCATCACCTCACACATAACTAATATGTTGTCTCCACCTCTTATTGGATCTGGAAACTGAGCAACTGGTTTTAATACACAGTCTGATTGGTCTCCAGTAGCTTGTTGGGTGCTTGAACCATCAAATCCCCAAATTGGAGGCTCTGTGCCTTGTTCGATTATCTTTGTTTTACTCCTTAATTTTGCGGTCGGAGATTGACCGTCAATCCATATATATTCTGCTTTTATCTTCATGAAAATAATGTAATATGTATTCAAAGAAATGTTGTTACAAAAATATTAAATAATTGTTTCCAAAATGATAGATAGTTATATAAACATAGATAAAAGCCA
>Ga0255766_10000654_pt1 | contig 31661 bp, 8 predicted proteins | sample 071ome_23_FD_179966 | JGI IMG/M metagenome (GOLD analysis project Ga0255766, IMG submission 179966) | Coastal salt marsh microbial communities from the Groves Creek Marsh, Skidaway Island, Georgia - 071403BT metaG (version 2) | ecosystem: Environmental > Aquatic > Marine > Intertidal zone > Salt...
TTGGATATTGTGCTTGAGTATCTAGGAGTGCTTGATGAGCAATGAGATCTTTGTTTCTTGCGATCAAGTATGCTGCGTCTAGATAAGTTCCACTGGTGTTATTAGCAACAACATCAATGAACAAGTATGATAATGTTGTGATAGCAGATGCTACGTTGGAACAAGCTGGTGTTCCAGCAGTTGCTGTAATAACAGTATCATCAAAATATCTGTCAAGTGTAGAATACTGTGGAGCATACAGAGGATCACCTTGCGTTCTATTTCCAGTCCTCCAATTACACATCGCGTAGATTGCCAACTCTCTGGCATACTCAATAGCACGGACGGTCTGAACAATCTCGTTCTCTACATATCCAATCTTAGCTCCAGTGATATACTTAGAACCCGCTTCTAGGACGTTGTGGTTGCTTCCAAACTCAAGGTCTCTTACTAGAGCATTCAGGAAGTGAACAATGTCTTGACGGCACTGATCATCATCTACGGGGATGCTGAAACTTGGATATAACTTTTGACCATTCGCGCAGGATACCAGAATATTTTCTAGTCTAATAATATCATCTTCAACAAAACCAGGAGCAGTGCTTAGAGTAATGGTAGCAACACCTGTGCTGATATTATCCCAAACAAAATCTGTGATCGTGTATGGAGTTGCTCCAAAGTATACAGTTCCACCACTTACATAAGTATGAGTAAAGTTGCTTGTTCCTAGGAAAATATCAAAAGTGTTGTTTACTGTATCAATGTTATATGCTGAGTAATATTCTTTCTTGAACTCATCATTGATACGTCCTACAACTTCATCAGCAATAAAATCTCTGTTGTTTCTGATGAGTTGACAAGCATCCTGATATCTTCTATCAGTTGGAGTTGTAAGTTGGAACTTGTTTGGTGAGTTTAGTAGTGAAAGTGTAACTACCTTCGAATAAGACTGAACCGTGGCAAATTCACCAGGATCTAAATCTGGAGTAGCAAGTGTTGGAAACTTCTTAGGAATAACAAATCTTCTTGCTCTACCGTCAGCATCCTCAATAACTTTATAAATTCTTTGCTTACCATTCAACGCAGAAAGGTCTGGGTTTGCCACTGGCATTCCAGTGATGATAATTTCCTGACCCTCTTTGAACTCGTGGGTATTGGTTCTTCCCACAAGATCACTGGTATAGAAAACAACACCGCCAAGATCTTCAGCACTACCAAACTGTGCTTCTTGGAAACCACCAGTAGCAATGCTAGGATCTCCTTGTAGGGAGAAGTCAAGTCTTACAATAGGTAAAGTTGTTGTAATATCTTCATCAACAGAAACAACTTCACCCTCAGCTCTAATTGATCTTAGTCTGGTAGTATCAAATGTTTCAATATCTGGAGTTGCTTCATTGATAGCAATTGATGCCGAGACAGAACTATCCCATCCAGGAGATCCTAAAACAGGAACAAAGTTTACATCCCAGTATGTTGGAGCATTGGCGTCATCAATAGATCCTACCTGATAATAACCTTGAGTAAAATTAGCATCAGTTGTATCATCTAGGAAAACATATGTTCCAACGGGAATAGTTGATGTTGGATCATCGGTAAATCTAAGAGTGTTATTTCCAGCAGTCTGAGAAATAGTTAGAGCAATTGCTGCTCCAGTTACTGATGATGTAATGTAGTTGTATTGCTCACCCTCAACGAAAGAACCAGATGATAGTTCAACATCAATTGTTCCAGAAACATAAGCATTTGCTCCAGTTGTTGAGTTGAATACAACATCTAGAATATTTGCTCTAGCACCAGTGTTGACACCAATAACTTCAACGCCAGTCTGTAGATCAGAAAGACCTGTGTTATTCTGGAAAGTAACTCTAAATTGATTTGGACCGAAGATTTGGTGACCGATTGGGAATGATGTTCCAAAATCACCATTAGCATCGTAGTCAATGGAAATTCTTTGCTTGTCGTCAAAGACCATTGCGTAGTCCCAAGTTGCTACTGGATCTCCGTTTGAATCAACTTGGTCTCTGTATGTAACGCCAGTTACATAGTTTTTATCACCAAACTTAAAGATGTGCTTGTTTGGATTTCCTGGTCTAATAATAACAAGACGCAAGTTATCACCGACAACCGAAGCATCTGGTGGAAGTGAAATTGGGTTATCTTCTACATAGTCACCACCAGAAACGATGATGGTTTCCTTGACACCAGGAGTCGCCCAAGCAAGTTGTGCTGCCTTCTTGATGGTTCTAACTGGGTTTACAGCGGAACGACCATCATTCAAGTCAGAACCAATCTGCTCGGAAACATAGATACGACCACCAACGTCATTCGTTGCTAGGTTGAGGACGTATTCTGTTGTAGCAATTCTATCTGATCTATCACCAAGTTGTGGTGTAATCGAACGTGGGAATAATCCAGCTTGTCCAGTTTGTAGATATAGATCATTATTTGGATCTACAACTCTAAAACCAATATGCTTGAACCTTACTTCTCCGTTTAGTTCAATACCATCACTGTGTTCTGGTCCAAGACTTCCAGTTTGTCCAGAATTCAGTGCTTCATATACGTTTTGACCAAAATACCTATAATCTCCTTTTTGAAGAATTACATTGGCACTCCAAATAGTGCCAGTTCCATTCATATATGTTTTTAGACTTGGAGCTCTAAGTGCTAAGTCTGGAGTAACAAAATTTTCAATATCGAGGTTTAGAACTCTAGCAGTATCAGAAATGATAGATGTAGAAGTTCTAATAGCACCATTGATATCAAGTTCAAAGTCAACTGTATCGAGAAACGCTTCAGCAGCAGCACCAGCACCATTACCGCCAGTAATAGTTACAGTTGGAGGTGAAGTATATCCACTGCCAGGATCATTTACAGCAATAGAAGAAATTCTTCCATTGAAAATAAACGCAGAAGCGAGTGCTTGAGTTCCACCAACAGGTGGAGCGGAAAGTTCTACAAGAGGAACTTGAGTATATCCAGAACCAGCTTCAGTAATCTCAATGTTATTTACTCTTTGACCAGTTCTGTTAATACCAATTCTGGGCAAATTGGTATTTGGATCTAACTGAGCACGAAATACTTCTCGCTCGTCAGTTCCAGTACCAACTCTAATAGTAGCTTCATTATCACCGATGAGTTTAGGGTTTACGCCTCTAATCTTTTCTTTATCGGAATTAATATGAAAACTCATGGTGCCTTCTAGCTCCCGCCGTTATTATCCTCAGTTATATTTAGCACCTACGCCCACGCAATACTAACAACTTGTGTTGACACAACCCATTTGATCGTCTGTGTTGTTCCTGTTCTCACAACATTATAACTGAATCTATTTGCTGCTGAAAATGTATCAATTTCCCATGCCTCTCCAGTAGGAACATCATGCTTGATAATTGTCAACATACTAGACTGAACAGTAGTATTTCCAGCAGATCCACACAAAACAGAACTTTCAATCTTTCCCGTATATACAACACCACTTGGGTTTGCTGCCAAGAAGTGTCCAGTAATAAAATTGATAGTGGAATTTTCCAATGGAATTGTTGTTCCAACATCATCTAACTGTAAAGTTGCTGTGTTTATTCCTCTTAGAATATATTGTGTTGTTTTGCTATCAGAATAAAAACTGTTTTTAATTTCTAGTGTGTTTAGATCTTTAGCGTTTCTATCCCCATCAATTACTGATACTTGATCAATAGAAAATCCACCTAAAGAATCAAACTCTTTTAGATTACTTGCCATTTTACTTAATTACCTGTACGAGAACTGTGAACGTAATAATGTCACCATTGGCATGATCATTTGAAAGAGTTAGAGAAATTCTAGTCTCATTGCTAGCGTTGAAATCAAACAATGCTGTATATTGATCAAGAGATGTATTCAACGATCCAAACTCATTGTGGAAAATATCAGTTCCATTATCTATAACAGAATACTCTGTCATTGATCTTTTTCCAGAAGAAGACCTAGAAACCACTGTTACTTTACATCCTTTTCTAGATCCAGAATCATATAGAACAAACGATCCAGTTTCAGCACCACCTTTTGCTAACTGGAATGTTGTTGTTTTTATAGCATAATCTGCCAATTCAAATTCTTTCAATTGACCGTCAAGAACTTTGACCCCATTGAAAGTTCCAGATCCAAAAGTAGTGTTCAAATAAACATCACCTTGGTCATCTAGTCTCAATACAGGATCAACAACTAGACCAGAAGAAAGACCTAGATCCAAGAACTGCTTACTTGTACTAATAAAGGTTCTGTCTACATCTCTGTTATCAATTGTTGTATCATTTGAATTTAGAGTTACCAGAGGAGTGTCGATAGAGAGATTATTGAGACCAGATGTAGTAATCGTATCAATATTTGTAAAGTCCAACGAAGTCTTCGTCAACTGCATTGTGTTGAGATTATCATTGTAGAAATACAAAATATTCTCGTTTGCTGCGGGAGCACTTTCTGGAATAATGTAAGTGTTTCCATCAACGTCCCTTACTCCCCCAAGGGAGGACCAGTTAGTTCCGCTATAACCTTCATATTGCTGAATTTCTGTATTGAATCTAATCGATCCAGGGATAGCGGTGGCAATATTTTTTTGATTATTATTACCAGCAGGAATAGCAAGGTGAGTATATGATTTGATTATTACTCTTTTACCAGGGTTTGGAGCAATAGTTAGATCTTCTACCAGGGTTGAAATAGTATTCCAATCTTCGGATGTAGTTCCGCCTAATTTTAGTCCACCATTGACGACAAGAGCAGCATCTTTATTCGGAGCAACTCTTAGTTCTTCAATTTCTGTAAATGTAAGTGGAGATACGGCAGAAGAATACCAAGTTAACTGAGCAGTTCCATTATTAAGAGCTCCAGAAACATGAACTGGTTCGTTTCCAACTGTTGCTGTTGTTCCAGATCCAGTTACTTCATAAAGATTATTTCTATATTTGACAAACTGACCAATTGATACTGGAGTATTTGCTGTCCATACTGTAAAAGATGGGAGACCTAATCTTCCCGATGAAATTGTTTTTACACTTCTAAAATCTAAAAATTGTGGTGTCAATTTTAGAGTATTGACACTATCGTTATAAAACCATAAAGTATTATCATTGCTGCCAGGATTTAACTCTGCTAAAATATATGTGTTTCCGTCAATATCTCTAACACCACCAAGAGAAGACCAAGTGGTAGTGGAAGAATTGTATCCCTCGTATTGTCCTGTAGTAGTATTAAATCTTATAGCTCCACTGGTAGCAGTTAGTTGATCTGGTCTTTCTAAACTTGTACCGACTGGAATTACAAATGCTTTTGTGGAAATTACTTTTGTTAAACTTCCTGGAGATGGTAAAAGATTTAGGTCATTTCCAGTTGTTGTAGAAATATTGTTGTCAGTAATTCTAATCTTATCATTGACATTCAAAAGATTTGTAGTTTTTAGAATTCCTGATGTGGTAATATTACCATTAGAATTCATGCTAATAGAAGAACCAATATTGAAATTTCCAGATGATATATTAGTATTGGTTGCCGAAATGCCAATATTACCACTTCTAGATATAGAAGTCACATTGAGGGTATTTACAGTAGCATTATTTGTAGAAATTGAAGTGCTGGCAGTAAATGTATTTGTTTGAATATCTGTAGATTCAATATCACTCAATGATAATTTTCCAGAAATAATATCAAAGAAAATTGATTGTGATTCTAAAATTTCATTAACTCTCAACTGAAACCCAGATCCAAATACTTTTGGATTGTTTAGATCAATAGTTAATAGAGCTTCTTCGTTATCATCACCACCTTCATTTTCATGACCTATACCAGAAGAACAATAGTAGTATAGATTTGGAGTATCGTCTGTAATCTTTATGGTCAAAGAGCTTCCAGTTCTAGTGACATTATCAGAATAAGCAGTTCCAGAAAATGAAACAACAGACTGACCACCAGATACTGGAACTAAAGAAAGTGTCAATGTTGTGGCATCGTCAACACTTTCTACGACTGTTCCTGGTTGTAAGATAGCTTGACCACTAATAACAGTTACTTCCATTCCCACAGAAATGTTGGAAGTGTCTGTAACTGTAATTTGCCTAGATCCAGATACTATAGTAGCATTTACGTTGTCTACTAAACTTGGAGAATATTGACCATCCCTAAATGTACTAAGATTGAATATATGACCAGAATTAGAACTATCAGAAAAATCAAATGTATAAATGTTGCCAGAATATAACGTAATGTTTGGTGTTATTTCCGAACCATTTCCAATATCAATAAAATATCTGTATTGATTTTCTACAGTATTGACATCATATACAGTAGCACTTCCAACTTTATTGAAAGAAGATTCTTCTGATAAAGATCCGCCATCAACAAGAAGAGAAACAATATTTCCACCAGAAGAATTAACTTTATAAATTTCGGATGTTGCTGTTTCTGTTCCAGAATTATACTCAATAAAATCTCCTACTGAAAATGTTGAAGATGAAACAGTTTGATCTAGTGTAACTAATTGAACGGTTTTATTTGATACATTATATGTTATTGGTTGAATCAAGTCTGATGATAAGACAGATAAAATATCATCAACACTATAACCATTACCAGGATTATTGACAGTAACAGTTTCTATCGCTCCGATATTGCCAATAGTGTATTCAAAATTTGTAGTTGGAATTCCATAAGATGGACTAAAATCTAAAACAACATATCCAGAAGAAATTGGGGCAGAGTTTATAGTAACAATATTAGTTTGATAATCAACACTCAATACGGAAGCTGCTGGATCTAAAGATCCATCTCCGCTCACCACAGTAACGCTATATCCTGAATATATTTGAGAAGCATCATTTACTAAAATTTCTGTAAAATCACCAGGAGAAACAAAACTTAAATCTGCTGATCCGCTGCCAGTTGCTGGAGTTGATAAAGTTATTTGGGTTGAACTATCGATAGACAATACTGTTGTATTAGAATCCAGAGTTCCTACAGATTCAATACTTGTAGAAACTCCCATTCCTTCAACAATACCAGAAGTCGATGAAAGAGTAACAATAGATGATCCTGAAGTTAAAGTAGTTGTCAATCCAGTCACAATTCCCTTTAGGGAACCAGATATATTTGTTGATGCTCCAGGTAATGACAAAACATCATTAGCACTATAACCAGATCCTTTATCTACAAAACTTAAGTTTTTTACAATTCCAGGATCGGTATTTACAAAAAACTCAAATCCAGAACCACCAACATTTCCTAGATCAGAATCATTTGCTGATAATATATCACCGTTCTGATAATCTAATCCACTATCTACAATAGATACTGAAGAAACTTCTCCATTGTAAACAATTGATGACAATGTGTAAATAAATCCAGAACCAGTTCCTCCAATATTTCCAGAAAAAACAGTTACGGAATTGCCAATTTTATATCCAGATCCGTAAGAAACAAATTCTAGATCGGTTACATTTCCAGAAGCATCGACTGTTATATTGGCACTAGATCCAGAACCATAATTTCCTTCAGATCCAGAAATAACCGAAATGGTAGATCCCATTCCAGCATGAGCGGTACAATAATATTTGATTGTTCCTAAAGAAGCGGATGGTTTTACGATGACTTGAATAAAAGCACCAGGAGTTCCTGCTGTTCCGTAAGAAGTAATAATGAAGTCCTCAAGAGGAAGAAAATTATTATCTTGCTGTGAAAAAGCTAGTGGATGAGTTGATACAGACGCATCAGAAACATCAAAATTGTAAGTATTACCAACAACAAAAGATAAGGTTGCTTGAGTTACCCCATCAATTTGATATACATTATCTGGCGGAGGAGTTCCTGGATTTGAAACAGCAGTAACCACAAACGTTTGTATTGGAACGTTTGTTAGTGGAACATTTTGATAAGTATTTTGTGTATATGAAGATCCAGGGTTTGCGATAGATCCAGATAAAACAGCACTACCAATAATAGAAATATTTGCTAATGCTCCGCTACCAGATCCATTTGTTAGTGGAACATTAGTATAATTTCCTGCTTGATATCCATTACCACTATCAATAATATTTCCGTTTATTGGATCTACAATAAAATTAACTGTAGATCCAGTTCCAGATCCTCCAGATAATTCAATATTAGTATAATTTCCAGGATTATAATTTGATCCTTGATTTGTTATTTCTCCAACATATTCAGAAACTAAAATATCTGCGGTTGCCTCTACACCAGTTCCTCCAGATACAGTAATTGCTGTATATGACCCAGGATCATAATTACTACCAGAATTTAATATTTCTAGTCCAGCATCATATAAAACATTTTTTTGAAAGACAAAATCTCTAAAAGATTTTAGGTTTTCTAATCCTATATTAAAAAGTCTCTTATCAGAAGAAACAAAACCAATTGAAGATTCTGTAGCCTTATAAAGACCCAAATTAGATTTGGTGGTAAATCCAAGAGATGGTGCTGAAATTGTACCATCTCCCAACTTCAAATTACCAGTAGCAAGATCGCTACCGCCCTGAGAGATATTGAAAATTTGATCACCGATCTGGTTGATCTTCTGCCTTTGAATCTCAAAGGTATCAGTTCTAGCGACATTAATTGCTGGCATTTTTTACTAACTCTCTAAGTAGGGATTTGATTTCAGAGATTTCATCCTTCAACATATTTATGTCTTCCAACGCGGAATTCAAGTGTTTTGTTTTACGCCTCGCTTCAATAGCAGAGGCGTTCTGATTGATGATGGCACCTGTGTTTTCGTCTCTTACAAGACCATCGTGCCCTTTTACTTTGATGTAACCCATACGCGGAAATTAGAATGCTGCGACAGCTCTAATATCTTGAATCTTAGGAACGTATGCTGGATCTACTCCCTTCATTACAATCTTGATTGCGAATGAAGAGAACTCAGGTAGACTTGCTACGCTATACTTGAGATCTTGATATGATGATTGCTTTTCAACAACGCTTGAGATGCTGTTGTCAGCAGTAGCTATTTCCAATGAATCTGGTTTTCCAGACTCATTGAAGTAGAACCACTCAGCATCTTCAAAGTTTTCTTGACTTGATGCTCTCTTGTACTTGTAAAGAACTTCAATATTTGAAATATCTTTTACGTTTGCTAGGAGATGAACATCAATAGCAGTAGCAGGATTAGTAATATAGATTTCCTTAGTTACATACTTAGCAGCAGAAGAACTATTCTTGGAAGTATCTTCAGCAACAAAGTCAACACCATTAGAATAAGAAACTCTTTGAACTTCTAGAAAGAATGCCTCGTCATCTGGTTGGTTTGGATATGAGATAATATCACCAACTCTAAAGATATCTGGAAGTTGATCTACCACTTCATTCGCTCTAGCAAACAAGTTGCTATCAATAATTCTCGAAGTGTAATCATCATTGATTGGTTGTAGATCAGTTCTGAGAGTTAGTTGTCTCGTGGTTCTATTCCAGATGACAGACTTACCAGTAATGCGGTTATCATATGTCTCTAGAATCTTAGACTCAACTGGATTTCTAGCAACGATTGTAATTGACTCACCAGCAGCAGACTGAGTTGAGCTGTTGATAATAGGCGTTACTAGGGATGGATTGGATCCGACAGTAACAACTGGAGCACCTTGAGTGTTGGCAAATTGAGTTAGTTCGACTGTCTCATTTAGAGTAAATCCTTGCTTAGTTCTAACTCTAACCCAGATATTATTTCCATCTACCTTAGAGATCGTTCCAGATGCTTGAGATGTAGATCCCTTGATGCTCTGGTTAGTCTGATAAGATACTCCTGGTGTCACAGTTGATAGTGCGAAGTTATAGACAGGATAGAACTCAAGAATCTGATCTCTTCTTCCATATCTGTTTTCTTGACCATTTGCGTTCTCAATTCTGTTCGATACAGTCTTGACAGAAGCACTGGACAAATCAACAACTGGTGATAGGTATGAAACAGTTGAAGATAGAGTCATCTTGTAGGTAAGTGATCTATCAATACCATTTAGAGTCTCATTGATCTCGGAAGCAACTACCTTTTGGTTATCAAAGTAATGTGCTTCGTTCAAGAATGTCTTCTCGAATCCAGTCTGTGAATATGAAGTGTAATTTGTAGTTGATGAATCAACAGGAATGATATTAGTTGTTTTTACTGAAGTATCAATCTTAGTTCCAGTTACTGTTAGGTAATGGACTTGTGGATATAGAACTTCGAATTTTCTATTGTACGTAGCGTATACAGAACTACCACCACCAAAAGAACTCTTAGAAGCACTAGTGATAGTTTTGATATTATATGAATCAACACCAGAGTTTGTTACTTGATATAGATTTGTATTAAATACCTCGGAATTCACACCGCCAACATCGGAGACACCTTTGAAGAATACATAAGACTTTCCATTATCTTCAAATCCATTGTCTCTATGGTTGATCTTGATAACACTGTTGTTATTCTTGAACAACTTAGAAGTTGCGATAGATTCAGAAGTAGCATTTGTTTCAACTGGTTCAGCATCCAACAATTCATATCCAAGATTTTCATTCTTAACTAGGAGTTCTGCTTGCCTTGTAATATCAAACTCTGCTCTGTATAGAGTAAATTTGAGATCTTCAAAGTTATCCTCTGTCCAACTCTCTGTGTTTTGTGACTTATAAACAGAACCGAGAGATGGTTGAGTTGTAATAACTGTACTGGTAGCAAGATCTGTTTCACCAAGACGTGATGCCCACATTTCATAATCACTTGAGTCTGTCTCAACAACTAGAGCATACTCAGTATCATTCTGAAGATATACTGGGTATTCAAAATCAAATCTAGTTGGTGTTGTAGACTCCGTGAGACCTTCGAAATCGGTCGCTACGCCCATTCTAACTGCTGGAGTGTCAATCTCTATAAAGGTCTCAACTTCGCATCCTCCAGCGCCATTGCCGACGCCTTTGACGACAACTGATGGAGCTTCGGTATATCCAAATCCAGCAATTGATACATCAGCGTTGTAAATCTTACCATCAGACACATTGATCTTAGCGGTAGCAACCGAACCACCAGGAAGTTGTGGACTTTCAATGGTTAGAACAGCACTATCATAATTAGCACCAGGATTGGTAATCCTAATGTCTGATAGTTTTCCACTGTCTTTAGCAATTGTCAGAACAAGATTTGTTCCATTTTTATCGTTTGCTAATTCAACAGAAGGAATATCTAGTTCTTCATTCTGAATAAAGGAACGACCATTGTGGTTGGCAAGAACAAGAGTATAAACCTGCTCATTTGTCAGATCATATACACCAGTGGATGATGGTGTTAGTTCTACACCATTCTTATCAATAATTCTGGAGATAGGACCAGAAGAAGCAGAACTTCTTCCTACGACATATTCTCCTTGAGTTACTGATAGGTTTCCGTTAGCAAAACACTTGAGATATGTTTCTGGGGAAAGAGTTTTCTCTGTTCCAGGTACGATGTTCTTGCTTGGTTTATCGTAGTCAACATTGGTAATGTATGCCTTGACTGGAATATTAGTGCTCTTCTTGCTAAAGAAGAGATCTAGACCAGTTACAAACAAACCACCGTCATAGTTTTCGATCTTGAATGTTTGTGCCAATGGGTTTGGTCTGATTGGGTTGTCGGTATTGCTATCTACAAACTGAACACCCTCATTGGACTTGAAGTATGAAGGTCTTGTGGAAACAATACTTGCTGGATTCTCTGGAAGAACGCCAGTGGCATAGTATTTGACTTCTGCGTAAGTATCAACAGTTGCTTTATCTTCATTTGTGGAACTGGAAGTAAATCTCAGTGTCAAGATGCCAGTTGTAAAACGTAGCTCTTCGGCAGAATCATCATACTCTAGACTATCAATGTCTCCACCCCAAGTTGCGTTCTCTCTTGGTGGTTTGCCAGCAGGTAGAAGAATCAATCCACTAGCGTTTCCATTTTCATCGGTAACAACTTCACCATTGAAAGCAGACAGTGAGTTTCCAGCAGTTCCAGTAAATCTTAGATCTGGGTTTACCCAACGATTGATGTTTCTACCCTCTAAGAAAACAGAAACTTTGGTATTTGGTTTTAGTCTGCTGATAACAAATTTGATTGGTTTGCTTCTAGCAAAGAATTGTAGAGATGTAGATACGATGTTATCGCCAACAGTCTTTGTCTGAACTCCTTTACCAACCTCATTATTCTGAGGACTGATGTTTGAGGAACTACCAACAGATGCTGCTTTGACACCAGAGTTTGCTTGAGTGGTGTTTAGTTCTCCAAGTGAATTGATTGAAGTGAAAGCGGGAGCAGATCCTACCCAGTTTACAATGAATGAATTGTGTAGACTGGAGAAACTTTCTTTTACATTATCTTTCGCTAAGAAGATATTAAAGATACTTGTATTTGTATCAACAACAAGTGGTTCTACACTTTGATCATACCATTGATCAATTGATGGAGATACCATTCCATCACCGACATATTGAACAACAACAAATGGGTTTGGATTGATGGTCTTAGAAGCAAACTCGTTTCCTAGAAGTTTAATCTTTGAGTATGGAAGTGTAACGATATCACCAGACTTTTGATATCCAGCAACAGATCTTTGATCTTGTCTGGTATATACCTCTTTCAAAGTCAATGAATCTTCTTTGGATTGTGGTCTTAGAACAGATTGTCTGCTATCAATAGAGCACTTGTAATCAGGAGAAACAAGATTGCCGATACTATGTGATTCAAAATTGTCTACAAAGAATCCAGACTTGAATCTGTCTAAACCAATTTCATCCTTGACCTGCATATTCAATGCTTGCTGCTCAAGGATACTAAGGGTCGTGTAATACTCAAGACGCTCAATGCGCTTCTCTAACTTACCAATATCTTTCATCGTATATCTACGATGCTCTACTGGGGTAATTCTTACATCCTTGCTAGTATTGGTGAATGCTGGGATGTAAGCATAGAATAAAGGAATAGCATCCTTTACTGGATCTGGTTTGGATGGGTTGAGAGAAGAGTTGCCTTCTTTGACGATAAATTCTCCTTTCTTATTGAGGAAAATACCATCAATACGATCAAGATATTGAACTTGACTAAATTTGAATGTATACTCTAAGTTTGTATCTGGAGCTGGGGTAGCAGCATATACAGAACCGCCTCCAGTGAAGTTACTTGTAATTACTTCTAGAGATGAAGTATCTTGATATCCTGGAACAATCGTAGCAGTGTTTACTTTTGGTCTAAAATCAATTACGTTCTTAAGTTCAACGTTTCCTAGAACAGATGAGTTGAAAGATGGAATTTCATCTTCTGGAACACCAGCATCATGTAAGTAACTGTCGATAGTACAGAAATCTCCTTGAGATTGCTCAAAGTAATCAAAAGCAATTACTAACTGACCAGTGGGAACTTCAAATCCTGGTTTGATAACGATACGGGATACATCATAAATTGTATCTCTCTGACCGTTGTCAAATGTAAATCTGTTGGTTACATCAGAACCAGAAACTAGATTACCAGCACTATCAATCTCTGGTGGTTGTGTGCTTGTTCCTTCATAAACATATCTCAGTTTGAATGCGTCAGAATATGACAGAGTTTCTACAACGTCACTGTCATAATCAGTACCTCTGAATGGGATTGTTCTGTCGCCAGCAGAATCAACAACGATTCTCTTATTTCTAACAACAGTCTTCAACCTTGGTTTAGCATTTTGTACTTCAAGTGTTGCTGTTAGTTTTAGTTCTGGAGCAACATAATTTGCCACGCCAGCATAGTTTGTATTGAAATATGATGTTGGAAGATTAAACTTGATGCTTCCAGATGTGAGACCACTAGCAGTATCAGTTGCGGAGGTGATCTCTACATTATCCGAATCAATATAAATGATATCTCCAGTCTCTACCTTATCGGCACTATTCTTGTTTAGAACAGTAATAATGTAATTTTTCTCATTGAATGCCGTAAATCTTTGAGTTCCAAATGGAAGTTGAGCAGCAAATGTAATCAGTCCTCCACCAGTAGAACCAGATGTAACAAAATCTCTTCTAAAGTAATATGTGATCTTGCTATCGTCTGGACCAGCAGAAATGCTCTGGACAGACTTGCTGCCAGTTGGGAAGAGTAGTGTGCCAGCATTTGGATTTTGAACTCTTGGGCGAAGTCTTACAACGCTTGTTCCAGAAACATCATCGTAAAGGGTTTCGTCAATATAAATTCTGGATTTTGATGATCCTTTTTGAATTGTTGAGTATTGAACAATTGCTCTAATAACGTTATTTGAATTATCAGAGAATTGGATGAGATCTCCCTGCTGAACAATAGAACTAGCATCAGCACTAAAACTGGTTGATTCTAGATACTTAGTTCCTTTTGCTCCAAAGAAGGTAAAGTCAGTGACATCATATAGTTCTGCGTATTCTCTATCATCTACAAGAACATCAGCTGTGAATGTATTGGCATTGCCAGAACCATATGAACATCCAAGAGATTTTACATTTTGTGGGGTATAAGTAGTTACAGTATTTCTATTCAAAACTGGAATAATAACTGCTGGGGTTGTTGGAGTGGTTTCTCCAGAATCAACAGAAACTACTGGTGGTCTGGCATATTCGTTAGAAACAGAAGTTCTATCAACAATATCTACTCTATAAACTCCCTGACCGTTGAATCCTAATTCAATCTTTGATTGGTCGTATGATACACCATCAACTTTTAGTGTTGATGTTTGTGGGTATCCAAGACCTCTTTCTAACACAACAAAATGAGAAATGGTATTCTCGGTGGCAATTTTTACAAGGTTTCCACCCTCATCTCTGATAGTTTCACCAGGAAGGAATTTTCCAGAAAGAGTCTTTACGTAAAGAAGTCTTCCCGTGGAATAAACTCCAGATGGACCACCTTCTACAACTCCATAAGCGCCACTAGTCAAACCATAAACATATGTACCAATTCCATAAGAGTTGGCAGCAGGAATTGTTTCTAGTTTGATCTTTGTGAAGAATTGGGGATCAAAATACGACATGCCAAACGTAGCATTATATGATTCTGTTCCTTCTGCCTCAATTCCTTTGGACAAAACAATGTCGGAATCTGAATTGAATCCATTTCCTCTTTCTTGTAAGAAGAAGTTACTTGGTTTGGCAGTTCCAATTACTGGAGTGAGTGTATCACTGTAATCAACAATAATAGCAAAAGTTGTGGATGCTAGATCCTCTTTCTCATCACCCAAAGCATCATTTTGAGTCAAGAATACTTTTCTTGTCTTATCTTGTGAACTTTCATCATATTCAATGAAAACATTTTCGAGGTCGCTCTTTAGACCAGAAACAGTAACCTCCAGGAATCTAGACTCTTCTGTAGTTCCTGGGTTTCTTGCTGGTTTGAAAACCTTTGTATATGATAGTACATCTACACTACTGACAATATTTGTGCCAGCTCTTGTCTTGACATACCATAACTTACTAAAAGTATTATCTAGATCAGATGAAATGATCGAACTGATAGGAATATTAACGTCAACAATCTCTAAAGTTACAGTCTTTACTCCAACATTAGAATCAAAGAATGTTCCTCTCTTATCAACAGTCTGGCGATAGTTAGAATCGGACTCTCTATTGCTAAGACCAACGTATCCATCATTGAATAGAGTTGATAAGTATACTGTTGGATATGCTGTTAGTTGTGATCCTTCTTTGTTGAGAGGAACACTTCCATAAACATTAGTGATGCTGTAAGTTGGAAGACCTTTTGTTTTGATGGTGGCATTATCAGTTGTAAGACTTTCTCTTGCCTTATTGATTTCAAGATACTTAGTCTCTTTGTTTACAATTTCATAACCTTTGATATATGCTTTACCAGGACTAACGCTAGCAATCATTTTTCTTGCTGCTTCGCTGGCACTATATCCGTTATAAAGACCAAATTCATCCACAGCATAGATTCCTCTATTGCTGTCTTTTTGAGCATATTCACGAATATCAATTGAGAAATTATCTACAACATAATCTCCACTCTCATCATATGTTCTTCTTGCGAGAGTCTGTTCAATAATGTTGTAATCGGCAACACTTACTTTTCTCTGAACTAGTCCTCTAGAAACCGTGAGGAGTTGAATAAAATTCTTATCTGTAATAGCATCAAGAGCAAACTCTTTTAGCTCTAAACGAATTCTTAGTCTATGTCCACCAGGAGCAGTGTAGTTAGATGATCCAATTGCGTTATCATAAAGACTTGGATCTTCCTCTGGTGTTACAATTTCTTCTTTGATGGTAAAACCAACTTTTGCTGATGGTTTATTGTAATACTCATCAATGACTAATAATTGAGCATCATTGCGGACGAAATATCCATTTACAAAATAAATTCCTTCTTCTACTTTTACAGCAGAAGCATATCCCATTGCTGGACTTTCTAAAGACGATGTAATACCAGAATCAGGATCGGTTACACTAATACTTGTTGGAAGAACACTACCATCTGTTCCCACAACCATCAATGGAGTATTGACTCCATCAATTACTTCTAGAGTTTCTCCTTGTCTAAAAGTAGTTTCTGTGTTTGAATTTCCACTGTTTTGATAACTTACATACAGTGTGTCGGCAGATGCTTCTGTTGCTAGATTGGCGGATAGAACAGAAGCAATAACACCAGAAGTCAAACCTCTTAGTTGTTGACCTACTAGTTGAGTAATATCATACTTTTTGTAAACAATATCATTGCCTACGTTTACAGCAACTTCTGAAACAGAAGACAATTTTACATAATCTAGCTTGGTGTTCAATCCAACTTCACCAGGAATTACGAGTTCTCCCTGTTTGAAAGCATACCTACCAAAACTCTCAATCTGATTCTGGAGGATCGACTGAACTTGTGTTAATTCTCTACCTTGAATGGAGTAACCAGGACGGAATAGAATCTTATAAAAATTCTTATTCGCGTCAAAGTCCTCATAATAAGGATTTACATTAAGGTTCGTCTTCTGAGGCATCGTACTCCGCCAAATACTAGTATCTAGTCCCTAGTATTTAGTAGAGATAAAAAAAATCCCCCGATCTCTCGGGGGATTCTTAGAAGTCTGATAAATCAGAACTCGATGACTAGTTTGATATCTTCGATCTGGTCAGGAGCACGAGTAATGAGACGACGGTTTTCGATGTAGATAACCTCACCAGAATTATTTTCAATCTCTGGAGTTGCTAAACCAGCAGCAAACGTTACTCCAAGAGCAGTGCTTGCGTAACCAGTTGCCACATTACCAAAAGCAGCAGATTGACCACCAGTAATAGCGTTTGCTCCATTGCTCTCAAATGCTCTTACAACACCTTGATCGGTGTGAGCATCGTTTGTTTGGATGTACTTAAGAATACCATCGGTTGTAGAACCAGAGTCTAGAGTCCAAGAAACAACAGTGCCTTTAGCAGTTCCACCAGATACAGTTTGAGTAATTTGCTCGTCAACAATATAATCTGCGTTTGCTCCAGTGATCTTGACTGCTCTCAAACCAGATAGTGTATCTGAAGTGGAGAAAGTAGTTGTTCCATAGTTGTATGGATCTTGAATGATTCCGATTCTGCGGAAGTCATTATCAACAGGGAAATCACCAGAACCTTCAGCGTAGGTTAGGCGAATGTTGGTCATCACGCGCTTACCGTTTAGTTCTGTCTCGTGATCAGAACCATGACCACCTTGAGGAGGCAGAATTACTTCTAATGCTCCAGTAGCACCAGCTGCGGTAGTGACAGCAGAAGTTAGACCTTGATCGCTGAAGAGATTACCATTGCCAAGAAGAACATTAGCATAGGTATAATCTTGACCACGAGCAGCAATAGATGCTGAAGTGATCGTTCCTGCTCCGTTTGTTACGATTTCTACTACACCACCAGTTCCATCTCCTTTGATGCTGGTGTATAGAGTTTGCGAAGCGGGAAGATTTGTTCCACCGTCCTCGATTAGAACTACATCACAAGCACCAGCAACTGCTTGTCCAACAACGTTTACACGAGATGAGTTTGCTGGTAGAACAATTGGCATGAAGTCCGATGACAAGAACTTTAGAACATCATCGGTAGGAATGGTATACATGTACTTCCATACATATCCAGCACCAGTGGTTTCTGTATAGAGTCCAGTACCAGCATCATAGTTGCCTCCAGTTGTTAGAGGCTCTTCGGTTGCGTTCTGACCAGTAGCATTTGCTGGATTCTCGCCGTTATAGAGGCACTTGAATACTTCGTAATTTGAGTTCATTACATAGAACTTAGCATCAGCAATCGTATTTTGACCAGTTGCTGTTTGCTTACCAATCTGACCACCGCCACCAGGAGTAGCAGAGTAGTCTGGTTTCCACATATCAAACTTAGGATTAGCAACTAAATCCCAGTTGTAACGACGGATGACTGTTCTTGCGAAAGCATCTGTAATGCGCTTTGCTGCGATGATCTCGTCATAAAGAGCAATCTTTTCTCTTTGGTTATCTAGAGGAAGTGGTGGAACGTCTTCTGTTGCGTAACGATAAACACCAGTCTTAGCAGTAGCACCAGTTGTTGATGAACCAGCGTCTGCTGTTTCTAGAAGAGTGCTGCCTAGAGCAGGAACAGAGTTTACTCCATTTGCTCCAAAAATGTCGGTTAGGAGGAGGGCACTATCGTAAACGGCAGCAACTGTAGCACGGAATGCGGTTGATCCATAAGTTCCAACAAAAACTTCATTTCCTACTGTGAAGTTGGTTGCTGACTTAGAGTAAACCTCTAAGTATGACCTCCAGGGTTGTGGACGACCCACAAAGAAGTACATTCGGGAACGCTCGGCACTAGTATCCGTAGCACCCTCAGTTAGCGATTCTAGGAATTGCTTCGCGTTAAAAATTCTAAATTTATCAGAGATAATAGCAGCCATTGGTTTTCCGTTCCGACGTTGTAGTTTGTGCCTGAGTTATTTATATTTATAGCAATATTTAGGTAATATCAAATGGGATCAACTCATCTCCCACAGTGATGGAGTTTGGACCTCTGGTTAGAGAGCAACCCTCAAAAGTAGTTGATGTTTTGCTGGTGTATTGTATAACCGATCCACCGCTGGTGAACAGATAACCACTATCTGGGAAGAAAGTAGTATCTTGAACAATAATTGGACCTCCAATTGTTCCAACGGAAGAACTGATCGCAACTGGGTTTTGATTAGATGGTATAGTTAGGTTGAAATATGTTCCATCTAACATATAACTAGATGAACCTCTATCAATAAAATCTCTAATTGATAGAGATGGATAGTGGAATTCTAACTCAAGGAAAGTTATTCCAGAAACATTACAAACTCCATCATCAACTAACTGGTCAAAATTCTTCAATGTTGGTCCAGCATTTGTCTTAGTATAAGATCCAATGTACTCGCCAGGAGCACCAAACAAAGAGTTTTTCACGAAGATGACATTGCCACTTCTTTGAACTACTCCGTAATCATTCGATATATCAACAAATCCATTTAGTCTTGTCTTTACTGGATCTGATATAAAGACAGATTCTTGATATCCATCAACAACTCCAGTTGGAGGTGGAATAATTAGAACTTCTGTTATGGTTTGTTCTGATAATGAAGTTGATGGGGAAAGAATTTGTCTCTCAGTTTCTCTTTCTGACTGACCAGTTACTGCTCCACCAGAAATAGAAACAATCGCTTCAGATTGAATCGTAGCAACACCACCAAATGCCACAGATACTAGATCTGGGATTTGACGCAAAAATGTTCCTGCTAACCATGCCTTCGCAGTTGTATTATCTTGACCTCTTTGAACCTTGAGGAATCTATCTGCTAGTTTTCTGGGATACCTTACAACTTCATCACCAATGAGAAGATATCCATTTGTCTTGAACTTACTGGTGTCGGCAATGTATACAATATTATCAGTTGGATCAAGGTCAACATCAAGATAAGCACCAGTAGCGTAGTAGTTGACATTTGATAGCGCATCATTTGGCAGTAGATTCTGTACAGTAGTTGTAATCTGCCTATTTGTAGAAATTGTAGTATTAGAGATAATATCTTGAATCTCTACTGTTACTAAAGTTGGTTCTTCTGATACTGTTACTACTTCAATTTCATCTGCGTCTGGTTCAATAGTATCTAAGAATTCGATATGTTCTCTACTGAGATTCTCACCAGAATTTCTTAGTAGTTGAATTTCCGCAGTAATAACTCTATCAGCATCAACAGGACTATCAAAAAATACCGAAGTAAATGTATTGATACCAGAAACTTGATTTCCAATGACGTTGATTACAGAAGTTGCTGTTAGTCCAGCACTTTCTACAAATGGATTGATACCAACATTGATTAGTGAAACACCAATGTCTCTGTCAGCAAGAATATCATATCTTCGAGCAACCTCTACTTTTGGTGCTTTAGTATATCCAGAACCACCATCGATAAGATCAACACTGATGACTTGACCCTTACTTACAAGAACGTTTGCTCTTGCTCCACCACCATTTCCATCTAATGGAATAAAATGAATAACTGGAGGAGTAAAGTATTGATATGCGGTTGGTTGAGTCAATGGATCCCAACTACGCTGATTCCATTGTAAATCGACAACTACACCATTTTCAATAATAGCGACAATACTTAAACCTTCGCCACGAGTAATGCCATTATATCTTTCGACTTCAACAGATCCAAACATAGAGTTTGAAACTTGTTCTTGTGGTCTTTGCTCTTTACTGGTGGTTGTTCCAGGAAGTCTTCTAATCCTTCTAAACTTATCTTCACCTTCTACTCTGATATTATCACCATTTGAAAGATTTACAAATGGTTTTCTGTAACTCTTACCAATAATTGTTCCAGACCAAACTTGGTCATTTGTTGAAAGAAGCAATCTTCCATCTTCATCACTTTCATATGTGATAGAATAATCAGAGAATGAAACTTGGGTATTTAATGTATATCTTCCTTTTACAGCAAATGTGATATCTAAAGATGTATCAAGTTCACATTCATATCCAAAACAATCAAATTGTAATTGATTGCCAACAGCACGAATATTTGAAAGTTCTCCTAAAACATTATATGTTCCATTTTGTCTTACTTGGAATGCCTGAACTGGAAGACCTCTTTGATTTCCCATCCAATAATAACCAAGAAGAGTATCAATCCCCGCAGTAGTGTCAATAGTAACAAATGATTTTGTGTAATAAGAATCTGGAGCAAAATCATAAACATTTAGAATCTGACCAACATCTCTACCATAGAGATATCTCATATCAATCTTCATTTCCTTTTTGATAGGAACGTTGAAGTAAATGTTTGGACCTGCTACTTCATAACTATAACCTTCTCTTTGAAGAACGCCATCCACAAAAACATACAAATATTCTTTGTCGTCAATACTTTGAACAGTGAGATCTTCAACATCAAGAATCAGGAATGGACCAGTCTTTACACCATCAACCAAATCGTAGTCAACAGTTAGTCTCTTGTAGTTTCCTACGCCAATACCAACAACTTTTTCTACAGCAGTTGGTTCTCCAATATTCTTGGCACCAAAATCTTGATCCCAGATTGGAGCAACATCAAATACTAATTTGTTGGGAATCGTAGTTCTGTCAATATAATAAGCATCTTGACCAGGATATTCGGCATTATATTTTGGTCGTTGTAATACAGCATTGATTGACAAGAAAAGATCTTCATCTTCTTCTGTATTAACTTCTGATCCATCTTCCCAATACATCTCGAAGATTTTGTTTTCGCCGTCAACATAATCTGGTAGAGATCTTGTGACAGAAATCTTATTCAAGACATCTTCAACATTGTCATACAATCCATCTACGGAAGATACTACATCATCACACTCTTGTGCTGGTAGAAGTGGATCTGGAATTAGGTTATAATTTGTATATGTCTTTGTATCTGTCCAATATCCAGATTTATTCGAATTTACACCAACAGCATCAACAGCACCTGTTCCATTGGCAAGAATATTCTTGACAATATCAATCATTGTGGTGATCGAAGAAGCTACTTCGGCGCACACTGGACTTATAGAATCAACAGCAATTGTCAAATCGGTATATGGAGTGATGCTGGTATATGTTCCAGCGCCAAGAGAATTTCTAATGGCGAGAATCATTTTCTCACCAAGTTTCTCCCAAGCATCAATAGCAGCTGCTGTCTCTTCAGCACTTCTATTAATATATGTTAGTGTTTCTCCATATGGATATCCAGCATTGGTGTAGTAAAGTCTGGCAAACTCTACAACCTTTTCGTTACCACCAAATCTTAGATGATAAACAATGCTATCAATAAGATATCCTAAATCTCTAGAACATTTTTGTTTATCCGCTTGTGGAAGAACATAAGTATCGTAAATATATTCACTGATTTCTTCCTGTAAATATTGTTTATTATTGAAGATTAGATTTGAAGCATCGTAATATGTTCCAGAATTGATACCACTCATATAGAAAGTAGCAGTATCAGAACCAGAGAATGAAGTTGGAGCAACTAGTTCATCTCCTGGTGTGACAGCAAATGTATTTCCTGGTTCTACAGCACCTGTGTTTGTTGGCAATGTATAATTTCCAGATGTTGATCCGCTCAACGGGGTAATGCCATCGGGAGCTCCTCCGCCACCACCAGAATTAGCAAGAGCAGCATGTGAAAGAGTAACTTGTGTGGCACTATCAATTGAAACAATTCTCGTATTGACAGAGAATGCCCTACCAGAACTGATGTACATGCCAACTGCTAATCTGTTAGTATCTTGAACTGTAACAAGTTTTGAACCTTGGATGTATGAAACATTATTTTCAACAACATCCCAATTTCTTATCGCAAGTTTTGCTAAATTTGTCGCATACTTAAAGATGTCTAAAGATTCTACTTTGTTCTTAGTGATATAATCATAATCAGTATCTTGATTGAAAATAGTGGTAAAATCAACAGTTTTTACGTTACCGCCAAATCTAACATCGTGCTCATAAGCATCTAAGATATATCCAAGATCTCTTTCATAATCATCTTTCTTTGTACTCCAGTCCAATCCTGGATGTTTGAATATACCGTAACCGACTGATTCTTCGACAATAAAGGTTCTATTTCTTTCAATCTGATTAGCGGAGTCTAACCATCTTCCATTTCTTTGGAAAATATTTCTAAGTTTTTTGAAATATCTTGTATTATATTGTGTGTCTTTGAAAGTGAAATAGCGACCATAGAAAGTTACACCAGGATAACTGGTAAGTTCTGATAAGTTATTGCCAGTTAGTTTTTGGTATGGTCCTAAAGGTGGTTTAGCAAAAGTTATTGTGTCACCAGAAATAGTATATGAAACTTCTGCTTCCTGTAAAACTCCGTCTAATGTGATAATAAGATTCTTAGCACTTGCTGGGGTAAATGGTAATCCATTATTCAAAATTTGGAAACTGGTTGTTCCCTGTAATCTTCCTTGGTTATCATAATAACCATCAAATGGTGCTGCTAGCGTAACTGTAAATGCGCGAGATTCGTTGAAGTTGAATTCTGATGTTGAAGCAGATCCAGATCCTTTTCTAATTCTTTGATTTTCTACCTTTTGGACAGTTTGTGTGATTGTCCTTCTAGTATTTTCAATAGTAATTTTGTTCTTTTCTGGATCCCAGAGTTGAATAACACTGAAGTGAGATGCCTTTGGTGTTTCTGCTGGCATCTCAATACCAGCATTGGTTTCGATGTCAACTTGACCAAATAATTTGAATCCAGCTGGGTGAGTAGTTGACTTGATCAGTTCACGCCACTGATCAATAGGAGTTTTAGATTTTACAACATATGAATAATCTTGATAGAAGAAACTGTCTGTTATCTTTTGATTTGATACGCCAAGTCTTCCTCTATCTGAAGTATAGTATCCAACATTATCAAAGAATGCTGTAATATTTTCGCCAAACGAACTTACAAAAATAGTTTTTACAGTTCCTGTGGATCTTGAGGATAATCCAACAATTTCTACATCTTCTCTGAGAATACCCCTTACATTTTCTAGTTTGAGTAAATTAGTTCCAATTCTCCACTCAGATACAACAGATCTAGAAACTTCGGTAGAACCAATTTTCTGAACTACTGTTTCTCCTTTGTTGAAAGTTCCATTTAGAGAAGTTAGTGATACTGTGTATTTCGAAGTAAACTTGGATGATACAGTTTTGTCTAGATGGAAAGATCCACCATTTCTAACAATACTGATACTTTGTGGAAGACCAATTGTATCACTATCAACATATGCTTCAATATCAGATTCGATAATTTCCACAACTGGAGCATAGGTATACCCAACACCAGGACTCTTTACCGTGATTGAAAAAATCTCTCCGTTTCTAACCACAATATTGAATTCGGCGTCAACGCCATCTCCATCGACAATAACAACTTTAGGATTTACGTAGTTTGATCCTTTATTGTCGGTTCTAATACCAGTGATAGTTTGTGTCGCTTCGTCAAACAAAACAGTTGCCGATGCTTTGAAATTCTGATTTGGATCTACACCAATAATAATTGGAACTTTTTTATAGTTCAATCCAAGATTAGTAATTTTTACATCATTGATTTCACCAACTGCGAATTGACCTGTAGTTGTGTAATTGATAGTTCCAGATCCATCCCAAAGAGGTTCTGATGGAACATTATATACAAATCTATTTGGTGTTACATAAATTACTGTCTTTTCCCCTTGAAGTGGATCGGTAACAATCTTTAAGTAACTTCCTTCAGAATCTACAATTTGATTTTTATCAAAATAGTAGAAATTAGTAAAATCAGTTCCAACTTTAGAAGTGTAGTTATTTGAAGCAATTCTTGACCCAAAACCAAACTTGACTTCTGTAAATGCTCCCGAATTTCCAGGAAGAACAGTTGTTGCTAGTTTTTCTTGAGTAATAAGATTATAGTTCTTACTTGGACTTAGATCAAAGTAAGTTCCAGTTAGTGATGAGTGCGAGGTGTCAAACTTATAACGATAGAATTCTTGAATATCAATTGTTGGATTTGGAACAAATGTTACGTTATCTTCAGAGAATTCAAATTTATATCCAATAGAATCTGCTGTCTTTACGGAAACAGATCTGGATGGCACACTTGAATCAAAGAAAGTGGTGCTTATCTTAATGTCTTCTGCGTTGGTCAGTTGAACTTCATAATTGTAAACTATAATCGCTTCCTGAGTGGCAGAATCATATGATAAAATAAATCCAGAGGTATTATTGGATCCAATCTGGAATCCATCGGCAAAATTGTATTTTGGTTTGTATAAAGTTACTGGTTGACCATTATAGTGATCTTTATCTACAGATCCTTCTCTTCCTCTTAATACAGTCAACTCATTACCATTGATAGAAGATACTTCAATAACTTCATCACCAATCAATACCAAATCACCTTCAGCAAGTTTGTTGGAAGTTTTTACATTTAGTTTGGTTGATCCAGAAGCAAATCCAACATGGTCAACATAAACAGTAAATCTGGATGTACTTTGTGAAGCAACAGATCTCTCCAGTGATTCATCATCAACAGATAGATAATCTGCCTTTCTGTATCCTGTACCCTGGTTCTGAATTACAACACTTGAAACAACACCAACACTGGAGACGGTGATGCTAGCAGTAGCACCAGTTCCCGTTCCACCAGTAAGAGGAACGTTATTATAAGTTCCAGGAGCATAGTCTGCTCCACCATTCAAGATCTGGAATCTGCCAATACCAGTATCATCAATCTCTGAAGAATATGATGGCGCTTTGAAAACTACTTTCTGATAGAGTCTCTTTCTTAGATAATATGTTTTAGTCTTGATAGAATCATCAGGGAAAATACTGATGTTGACCTTATCATCAATACCAAGACCATGATTATCCGCTGTTTCTACAAGAGCAACACTCTGATTTACCTCAAATGGTTCTAGATTGTCACTGAGAGAAGTTAGAACTACTGGTCTTGTTCCAGAAGTATTGAAAAAGTCGTTTGATTGGAGGAAGTATTCTCCTTGATTGAACTGTAACCAATCTCCACTGAGAACCTTGATCTCAACAACGTTTTGCTGACTAGTTCCATTCAGAACTTCTGCTGTAGCAATTGCTGGATTGATTCCATCTGTCAAACTTAGAATAGCACCTTTAGTGTAGGAACTATCTTGATCTAGAAGAATAAAGAATGTCTTGATATCAGCGGAGAATGTTCCAGTATTATCAAAAGTTCCAATAACATTTTTGAGAACGATTTCGTTGTCATTTCTTACTTGACCAACGATTTGACCAGAAGCATTAGATGATGGTTGTCTTAGAATATCGTCAGTAAACAAATAAGCATTCTGAATTGTGGTTAGTTTTACTACCTTGTTCTCATAACTGTCAATATAGGATACTTGCTTTCCCTTAACCGATTTTACTAACGCCTCTGCTTCAGATCCTTCAGATCCTCTGTTATCAAAATAAACCTTAGAGTTTACCGAGAAGTTATCTGACGAATGATCAATTACAATAGAGTCAATAGTTCCAGACTTTACTTCATTGATTTTAGCAAAAACTCCCTCTCCATTCCTTGGCATACCAGGAACAAAGAATCTCTTTGCTGTTTTTGGAACATCATTTTGATTGATATTTGAGTTGTAGTTACTATCTACTGGAAGTGAATAGAAATTTTCTCCTAAGATATATGGATATACTGGAGTTTGATTGCTATCAATTGTCAAGAAGTATGCGTAAGTTCCTTCTGGAAAGTCTGGCGTGATACAATATCTACCATTATTTTCATCTAGAGAACCGCTCTTATGGTTGTAAGTGTAATCATTTACAAAAGAACCTAGAGCATAGGTATTGATAGATGGTCCACCAGGACGAGATCCATTTCTACTATAACTAGATGTCATCCTAACAATAGGAGATTGAGGATCTAATGGATTCTCATGAGCAAAAGGACCATAGATTGGATTGCCATCATAAGCAAAACCAAGAATTGGTGAGTGTGTCTTGCTTGCTGGTTCTAGTCCAGATTGTCCGAGGTTGTCATTTAGAGCGACTCTTAGTGCCTTGGGGTTTGCTACTTGACCATAACCATACTCAAGAACATTATTATAGTTCTTGAATACATATCCATTCTCTGGATCTAGTTTTGATTTTAGTTTTTCGTATCTATTAAAGTTCCATTCTTTAAGGAGAGGTGTAGCAGTAGCTCCAGATCCAACAGCAATAATCTCAACTGATACAGTATTTTGATTATAGAAGTTTCCTTCTGCTAACTTATTGAATCCAACAAGTCTGCCATTAGTATCTACAATTGAAGTATATTCGGCAAATCTTCCTTTTCCATTTCTATCGGTAATTCTAACGATAGGAGGTGATGAGTAATACTCTCCTGGTTCATCAACTACCAAACTGGTAATTTTATCACCAGTAACAACCGCACTGACAACTGCTCCCCTGCCTGAAGTTACATCAACAACGGGAGTTCTTGGGAACGTATCATTTGTATCTACAATATATCTTTCTACAACAGAACCAGAAAGAACTGCTCTAACTTTGTTTGGAACACCATCGAGAAGAACAAATGGTGGTTTGGTATATCCACTACCCTGAGTGTTTACTCTTACTTCTTCGAGTTTACCAAATCTAATACTTTCTTGATCTCTATGTCCATACAAACGAACACCATTGAGAAGAATTCCAACTTCAGTCTTAGGAGTCTTGTACTTTTCTGTAGTTCTAGTCGCTTGCTGCCTGATAATACGAAGAAGTTTTTGATCCTTTACTTCTTCTGTTACTGTAGAACCGTCTAAGATCTTGTGTGATGGATAACTAGATGATGTGATATAGTAATATTGATCATCAGCAAAAATTGCCGACACATCAGTTGAAGTCTGACCTAGTTGTGTTACAACTGTTGGTAGAGTTGGAGCATTGATAGGTAGATTCTGATTCAAAATCCATCTTGTTTGGTTTGTTCCAGTCCTGACAATTTTTGGATCTGGAGTTTCAAATCCAGGATTTGATACTTGAATAGTATCTTCGGTGAATGAATATGGTTGTGGATCTGTAATTTCAAGATTGTATACTACACCAAGAGTTAGAAGACTTACGTTAGAACCAGAAATAATGACTGGTTTGTATACCGACGCCCCTTCTTGGTGGTTATAAGTTGTGTTACCTCTTTTTGAGATAATAAATTGAGTTACGTTCTTATCAGTAAATTGAATTACTTCTTCTCCAATAAGGATTGATCCAGTTTTGCCCCATCCGATTGTGGAGAAAACATCAACTCTCTTTCCAACACCATCATTTTGAGATAGATCTCTCTCCAAACGAGTCTTAGTTGAGACAGCAAATTCTCCTGTAACTGTCTCTGAAGCGAGGATAATGTTCCAAATCTGCTCGCCGTCAAAAGTTCCTTCTGGTTTTACATTGTCAACCGTAGCAGAAACATAACCATACTCATCAGTTGCTTCCTGAATGAGTTTCTTTCCAATAAGATCTTTTGGATCACCAGAAATTACTTTTACTTTTAGGGCATATACATTGACCCAATCAGACTTTGATGCTTTGTAAGTATAGTCTTTTGGTTTGTATACTTCTGGTTTGTTAGTTACATCTTGCGATACGATGGTATTGAAGATGAACTTGATTGAACTATCAGTTCCCTTTGCCTTGTAGAACTTGTTAATGTTCTTGATAAGAGTTCTCTTATCAACTTCACCACGAAGATACTTCTCTGGGAATGAACCAAGATATTGATTCTCAAAGTTCTTTACCAGAGCATAGAGAAATAGGTTGCTTACGTTGAATACTTTTTCCCCAGAGACGTGTGATGCTGCCTCCGTAGTCTCAAAATTAGAAGCAGAATACAAGTCTCCAAGAGTTGTATTACCACTAACGCCTCTGGAACACTCTTGAAACTCAGTATCAGTTCGTGTGGCGTAGAAAATGATTTCATTGCCAATTCTGATGTAACCGTTCTTTGCTGGAAATGAACTCGCATCATTTACAACAATGGTAGTATCAGTAGCAGAGATTGTAGCAGAAAGAATATCATTCTGCTTTAGTAGATTTTTCTCGTAGTAGTCAATATCCGCATATTTTTGGATATTGCTAATGATATCCAATGTGCCGCCTTGGACTTCCTGCGCTTCATAATACTTCTGAACGAACTTAGCAAAAAGTTCATATTCAGTAGAAATGAATTCAGGAAGCTGGGACTCAATCAGAGTAGAGATTCTCTTAGTCTTTACAGCGGGCATTTACTTACTCTTTATATGCGGTGAAACTTGAATTCGCTACATCAACATCAAGATAGACCTCGCGGAGTGCCTTGACATCATTAGATAGTGGTTTTACTCTAACTGAGATTCTATTATCAAAGAATGAACCCTTGATAATAGTCAAATTGTACATTCTCAACTCACCTTTTACATAATCAATATCCCCAACTTCCTTGTCGAGGACAACTTTTTCACCAGTTACAGTGTCTAGTCTATATAGGACAATTTTGCCATCCCTATCTTCAAGATAGACATCAAAGTTAGGATATTCAGTGACCCTAAAACCAGTAGTAGAAAGAGTTGGACCGTCGCAATCCTCATCAAATTCGTTCTGGAAACAAATCTCATAATAAAATGTAGAATTGAGTTGTGGATAGAAATCCTTTCTCATTGTAACTTCAGTTAGGTTAGAGTTGATACTGCGATCAGCATCATCAATTACACCAATGAATTTACTGTATCTAAATTTACCGTTGAACTTTTCTGTGTCTGATGTGTCGATATAATCTTGAACAGAACCGATTACTTTATCTCTAATTTGTGCTGGAGTTTGATCAGTAACGTTACGGTCGTAATAAATCTTGCTATGTACTTCAACATAAAGAATAGATGGATCAACAATAACAGGTTCTACCGAAGCAACAACATATTTCTCCAGTTCACTAATAATTTCTTGCTTTGTTAAAGAAGTAATGTAAGAAGCGTCTTCTGGTTTCAATACAATGAATACTTTACCATACTCTGGAGGGTCCTGATCTTCGCCTCCAAAGATGATGATGTCACTGGTGGCAGGATATACCCTACGAACGATTGAAGCGTAGTCCTGGGCGGTTACAGCGCGGTCCTGTGTGCCATATGCCTTAGGGGCATTGTACTTGATTCTGGTGGTAGATTCCATATCCTCACCACCAGATGATGCTACTGTCGAATTGATAGTAACATTGAAAGAGTTTGGAGAAACACCATCGGGATTTTCTAGGACACCAGAGAATACAAATGTTCTAACACCATTAGACTCTGGACCAGATGTGGTGATATAAGAAACTTCAATTCTTGCGCCGTTATCAAGTTTCTTGCCTAGAACACCATCTCCAAATAACAATTCATATCTTTCATCTTCAATTTCCTCTAAGAAAAAGACTTTCGAATTAGCATCAACTCCTAAGATATTATCTGCTACAAGATATGGTTCACTAAATGATCCACCAGTTGGAAATACCTTGACTCTAATGGTATTGGTGTCAATATTTCTATTGTCAAGTACAAATCTCTGTGACTTGAGTGAAGTATTGACAGTAAACGTACTGACTAGTTGCGTTCCCTCTCTAACAGGAACATTTTCAAAAACTGCAGTTTGGTTTGATACTTGTGCTTTGACATCATCGGTCACAACATACTGATAGATGTTGTTGTCATAAGAAGCAATGAACCCAGTGCCCTTCTTCAAGAAAAGTTCAGTATCAGATGTGGGATTGCTATAAGTAACTGTAAAAGAAATATATGCCGTAGGAGACGTAATGCTCTTAGGTCTGTATCCTAATTGCTTCGCAATCGCTACTACGTTGTCCCTCAAGGTCGCTGAATCAATGAATAGTTCATTGACCACCATATTGGTGTTGAACGCCGTATAGTAGGTGTTATAAGCGAGTGTGTCGATCAGCGTCGATAACGCAGATCCTTCAAAATCATAGTCAGTGAAGTCCGACTGTGCTCTGAGATACTCTTTCAGAGCTGTTTTGATATCTTCAAAGTCTAAGTTAGCAACCTGAGTATAAGGCATTATCGTGTACGCTCTAGAAAGAATTCTACCGCTATTGGTGTGTCGTCGTCTCTACCGACAATGGTGTAATACAATTCAACATCATAACCATTATTCATGTAATCAGGCACACAAAGTACATCATTTACACTAATTCTTGGTTCGTATCTGTTCAATACATCAACAATTTCTGTTTTGATAATCGCAGCAGAAGCATAATCTAGTGGTTCAAATAATACATTCTGAATACCACACCCTAACTGGGGTTGGAACGGACGCTCGCCCTTCCTAGTAAGAAGCAAGGCAGAGATCGACTGAACGATAGCTGCCTTGTCTTTTACTGTTACCAAATCGTCAGTAACAGGATGCTTCTTAAATGTAACACTCAAATCCTTGAATGTCTGAAAGGTCGGCATTTAGACACAGCAATAGGCTGTTTCTATTTATTCACTCGTGCCAACGCTCTACAAAATCGTCAAATCCGCCCGCTCCTCCACAAGGGCGTTCTAGGCGGTTCTCGGGAAGTGGGTATAGTTCTTCCTTCATCTTGGACTTACGGCGCCTTGCTGCGGCATCTAGAAGGCGATCACTGTCCGTTTCGGTGATCAGTGTCATACCTTCTTCAATAAATTCTTCGCTTTTGTCTACTGGAAATAGTCCCATTGAAAAAACCTCTCTAAAGTCTG
>Ga0255766_10000670_pt1 | contig 31431 bp, 27 predicted proteins | sample 071ome_23_FD_179966 | JGI IMG/M metagenome (GOLD analysis project Ga0255766, IMG submission 179966) | Coastal salt marsh microbial communities from the Groves Creek Marsh, Skidaway Island, Georgia - 071403BT metaG (version 2) | ecosystem: Environmental > Aquatic > Marine > Intertidal zone >...
TACCAGACATTTTATTAAAAGAGCTAGGAGAAGAGCCTCTTGAATTTGTTGGATTTGATTCACCACTCGAAGTAGAAGGTGATATAGAAAGGATGGAATATCTTTCATCACAATCTGAAAATATGTCAGACTACACAGAGTTTGAAGAAAGAATAGCTGCAGTGATGAATAGGTTTAATAATATTAGAGCCGAAGCATTGGGTGGTTCAGGACGTACAGATGTAGAGTGTTTGGACTTAAATAAAAATGACAAGTTTAATATTGAAGCAAAATCTACTCAAAGCTCTCTTCCTTCAGTAAATCCCAGCAGAATAAACAACCATATGGAACAAAATGATGCCTTATTTACTCTAATAGTTACAACTGCATTTGCTGAAGGTGTGCGAAGAGATATACAGAATGAAAAAATTTCAATAGTTACAACTAAAGTATTTGCTGAATTGATAAGGAATCATGTAGTTGCAAATGATTTGGATTCATTTGATGAGATAAGAGATATTATTGAAGAAAATTTGGGCCAACCATCAAGCCTTCCTTTATTTGAATATATTTTGTCGAAATTTGGATCTACATTTACCTTAGATAACTAATAGGCATTAACTTTTTTAAAATAACAAGATATCAAAATTTATTTTGTATTTTAAAATAAACCTAATCTCGTTAAGAAATCTTTTTTATTAGCATAAATTTATTGGGCCTATAGCTCAGCCTGGTTAGAGCGCATCCCTGATAAGGATGAGGTCGTTAGTTCAAATCTAACTAGGCCCACAATTGTCAATTGGGTTTTTTAGAAATCACAATTGAACTAAGCAAGAAAATAAAAAATCCTCCTACTAATCCCTTGGTTTATAAATAAAATAACTTTATGTATAAATACTTACCAAATACTATTATCAAATTTTTATCTCTAGTTGTTTTGTTAATTGGTGGATGGAGGAATTCTCCAACAATTATTGATTTCTTTTACAATTTAATTTTTGTTGCTGTTCTTTATTCCTTAAGTATTTTTCTTTATTCAAAGCTCAAAAAGAACAAAAAAGGCAAAACCAAAAATTTTACTGAAAAAAAAGTAGTAGATAAATATTATCAAGAGAAAAAAGAAGCGGGCTTGTTTGAATCAGAAACTATTCAAGAAAGTGAAAAAGGATATGTTGCTAAATTTTTTGGCCTAGCTTTTTTATTAGTAATAGGTCTAATTTTAATTGTGACTATGTGGTTATAAATAATGCAGTTTGTATATAGACCTAAGGAAAATAATTTTCTAAGTAGAGTTTTTCATTTGTTATATTTGCTATCGCCAATATTTGGGATTGGGTTAATTCTTGATGAGAAGTACTTTTTTGGAATCCTTACTCTAATAATTTTTACACCATTCTTTTGGATAATTAGAAATTGGTTGACACTATTTGATTCAAATTATGTAGAAGAAATAGATTTAATGGGAAACAAGTGGACTAAATATGCTAAACCAAAAAAACAAATTATATTTAAAGATAATTACGATGCTCTAATGTTTTTTTCTGAAGAAGAGTAGTTGATTTTTTAAATACCTATACTTCCTCATACTCTTTATATTCTTTTGGGGGCAACCCTCCAGTATTTTTAACAATGCGGAGTATTCTTTATATCTATTTTCTGCTTTTTCAATTTTATTTTTGTTATAAAACTTCACAACCCACACCAAGCCCACATTTTGTAGAAATATATTTGCTAGAGTAATTACATATGACTTTAGATTTTAAAAGAGGGTCTGTTTATACCAGAAAAAGCATTTACGAAATTTGCTATGGTGAGCCTAGAACTCGTGGGGGAAGTTGGGATACTGGCTATACAAGTTTAAGGGGAAGTCTTAGTAATCAATTAATTGTATTTATAAATATTGGTATTCCTGGAAAAACAGGTCACGATTTTGCAAATAGTTATGACGATGAAAAAAAATTAATAACTTGGTATGGCAAACCAAAAGCACATTCAGAACAAAAACAAATAAAGGGAATAATTGATGGTTCATTAATTCCACATTTTTTTGCAAGGTGGGATAGTAATCCAGAATTTATTTATCTAGGTATAGGAAATGTTGTTAGCTACAAAGATGGAGTTCCTATTCCAAATGATCATAGAGAAACTATTGAATTTAAATTATTGGTAAATGATATTGAAGATATCTTTACTGGTACTCCTTTAAAACAAGAAACTTTACAAGAAGCATCATATACAACAAGTACACCAGTTTCTTCGTTTGCATTAGAGAAACATCTTGAAGATTATCTTGTAAAAAACTGGAACGAAACAGTATTTTCATCAGATTATGAATTTTTTCAAAGGCAATATCAAACTAATACAGGTCCACTGGATATACTCGCAAAAGCTAAAGATGGTAGTGGCTATCTAGTAATAGAACTTAAAAAAGATCGTGCCAGTGATGTTGTTGTGGGTCAAACTCTTAGGTATATGGGTTATGTGAAAGAAAATCTTGCTAATGACAATGAAATTGTAAGAGGCTGTATCGTTGCAAACCAAGCTGATGATGGATTGAGAAATGCATTATTAGTATCTGACACTATAGATTTCTATGAATATAGCATTCAATTTAATATGAATAAATCAAATTCTTAAGCCCACAGAAAGCTCACAAATTAATTTAAACTGAAGATACTCTTATTTAACTTCTGATATCTTTTTGACAGAGCTTAAGTTCATTGACCCTATAAATTGATACTCTCTGATTCTACCCAGTATTAATTGGTTCTTTCCTTACAAGGAAGAAGTCACAGGTTCAAATCCTGTAGCGCCCACAAGGGTTTTTAAGAAATATACATTGTAAAAAAATACTGTTCACTCGCACATTACATTCACAAAATTAATAAAATTCAATTTATGGATAAGGTTGAAAAGCTTAAAGAACTGAATAAATTATTAGAAACAGGTTCTATTAACGAAATTGAATATCAAAAACTTAAAAATGAAATTATTAATGATGTCAATTTAAATTCAATTGAAAAAAATATTACTAATTTTTCAGAAAATGAAATAAATATTTCAGGAAATAAATATTTACAAAAAATTAATAATATTAAAAATGGTTCAGTTACTTTCTTTTTTCAAGCATTAATTTTTATTAGTTTTGGTTTGCATCTTTATATCAATCAAGACAAATTCATAATTGAACAAGCTGGTTCTAGATTTAATTTTATTTCAAGAATTCTTGGATTAATAAATCCTATTGAAATTGTTTTTTATTTAATTTGGATTAATTCGATTCTTTGGGGAATTGCATTATTAAGAGTATTTTACCTAAGCATTATGTCCTATGTAAATAAGGAAAATTATACGTTTATTTTTAAAAATGGATTTCAAATAAAATTTACATTGAATAAATTTGAAGATACTTTAAAAGAATTTTTGTCTTTAATTAAAACTTTTAAATTTTATAAGGCACTATTTCTTCCTTTATTTATTGTTTCACTTACCTACGGAATTGTTTGGGCTTACTCAGGAGTAGACTTATTCAGATCTCGAGTTTACACAATTGAATTTATTCAAGAGGAACAGTATTCATTAAGACAGGAGACCATCCATTCAAATAATAATTGTTATTCTGCTTGGAATGAGTCATCTGCAAAGATTGAGGCAGGTTCTACTATTCCTGTATTTTTTACAACTACAGTTTATTACCCTTTAAACACACCTTTACTGAATACAAAAATTCTTACAGATAATGGTATCTCGTTAAAAGAATTGAATAATGAAATAAATAGTAATGATGAAATTTTTCATCATTCGGATTTTTTTTCATATTCTCATAAATATATTACGGATGCGATTGTTACATCTAGCATTATCGATGAAAATAAATGTACATTCAACATAGAATTTGTTGCTCCAATTTTTTCAATTGAATGCTATGGATTATGTAAAACCACATACATTGATTATCCAGAAGATCAGAATGCTTATCTTAAGTCAATAAATTACAATGGTAATCTAGATCCTCACTTACACAGATCGGTAAGTATAATAATTCCAAAATCTCTAGGTTCATTTTGTGAACCAAGCCCTTACCTTAGACTAGGAAGGTTTTCAAGTAACGATGATTTATGGTGGAAAGATGAGTCTAAACAAAAAGCTATTAATAGTTTCCAAAATCAATCTAACTACGATAAATTATGGAGAGGATACAACATTAGATGGAGTAAATATGCAAATCCTGTTAACCAAGTAGCTGAATTTAGCGAATATGAATGTCCTTTGTATGAAAATTATATAGTTCCTTTCTGGTATAGTAACGAGGAAAAATATGACCTTATCAAGACTGGTTTTATGAGAGTGGATGTATCAGAAGATTAATTAAACTTTTATTGCACGCATATTACACGAACATTTACTGTAAAAACATTTAGTGCAGTCTGATAACTATTTCGCCTTATAAAAGAAAAATATTTTGACCTATCAAATTATTAAAATTACCTTATATGATTGTTAGTAGTTTTTTTCCTCAGCGAGACAAATATAACTTTAAATGTTTTCATTGTAAGAAACTAAAACCCTCATTTGGTCCTGGAGCATCTCATCCTATAGAGTATGAAAATGTACTGATAACAGTATCATTTTGTATTGGATGCTATGAAAAGGTAATAGAAGGAAATTTTCAAATATGGTTTAAAAGCGAAGAAGAAGAAAATGAATTTATACAATTTGTTCAGAAAATTAAAGAAGATCGACCATTAAAAGTCCAATTAGAAGAGAAAATTACTGAGTACCTATCAAAAGAAGTTTCCTTTGAAGAAGTGTTGAAAATTGCAAAAAAAATAGAATCTTATGAGCAAGAGTATTGTTACCCAGATATCAAAATGAATTGTGGGGGTAGTGGGGGTAAAGTAGGGAAATCTTGGGAGTATTGCGGAGGATGTTGGGGCGATAGTGTAGGGCCTGCTGACTGGAGAGATTTTGGCAACTTATTAAACAATCAGAAAATCAATACATTAGATTATGAGCAAATAAGACAAATTAACTGTGCCATCAACAATAAAAAGTATTATCCACCCAAACTCTCAAAGAAAAAATATTATAAAACCAGAAAGTGTAAATTCTCTCAATGTGAAAATATTTTGTACTTAAAAACAAATAAACAGTACTGCTCTTATGCCTGTGGAGATAATTATAGAAATAGTGATGAATACAAACAAATGGTTAAAAACAATATTGAAGAAGACAACAGACTGTGGAAGTTGATTAAAGAAAAAAACTTTACAGAAAAAGAAATTGAAGATTATACAGGATTGGCAACAATGCGTAGGTTGTACAATCTCAAATTTGGTCCAGAAGAAATTTTACAATACAGAGAAAAGAAAGATCAATTTTGGCAAGAGATCTATGACAAAGAAGACAGGCAACACAAATACTATATGAAATATGAGCATCAGTTTAAAAATTATGAAGAAGCTAAAAAGTGGTATGAAGAATCTAAAGAAGGAATTTAGTAACTGTTTTCCAATCTGGAAATTCTTTTGAACCAAACTTGATCCACTTACCTTCAAAATGTTCAGCACCATTATTTGGCCTATCATCTATCAGGTAATGGCCTTTATTTAGATTTTTATTATGAGAAAGAATTACCTTTTTGTAAAAGACATCTTTCTTTTTATCGCCAAAATATTTACCAATCCAATCTCTTTTTTGCTTCCAAGCATTTGGATTATCCCAAGGAGCTGTCGATAGTATGTATAAATCATATTGTTTATCTAATTTCTTAATACTTTCAATAGAGTCTTTAACAGGGTCCATTAAGGTAAAAATAAAAGGATGGTCATCATATCTATCTTTGTATTCTTGTAAATCTTTTTTTGGAAGCCTTTTAATTCCTGACTTGAAATCAACAATCGTATTATCCATATCTACATAAACAATTTTTTTAGCCATAAATCTATCCTACCATAGCAATTTATAGAATTGATAGAGGCAGTAAAGGGTCTATTTGAGATTGGCAGTGAAATATATTGCTTAGAAATTTGAAAATAAAATAAACTAAAATGGTTTATTCTGAAAATAGACTTATGATTTTCAATAAAAAAGAAAAGCTAAAAATTCAAAGAGAAGAAAAGCTCCAAAAATTATACGAGTTTTTATTAAAGAACAAAGTACTTGATGAAAATGATGAAATACTAAGTTATGGCGGCAGTAGCACTGGTTATTTACCTGAATGGAATAAATGGTTAGATCAAAAGCTTATAAATAAAGGTCCTTGTCCTATTTTTCTTACAGAAAATTATATGTACTTCCCTGAATTTAAATTAAATTTAGAAACCGCAAAAACCAATTACAAAGAAAAAGGAAATAAATTTAATACTCACGATAAAATAGCAGATTCAAAAAATATAAAGATTATTTCACATAGAATAAACATATCAACAAAACCCAATGATTATGATTTCTTTTTGCAAAGGAACCTTAACAGCAAGTCAGACCGCCTAATTGATGGTGGTCATACTTTATATCCATTAGAACCTCATTTCTTTACAGACCTAGAGTCGTTATTTGGTGGTAAAAAAAACATTAAAACTTTTAACGATTATTAATACATGCACTAAAAGTATTGTTTTATAGGCTCGGTGGAGAATATTTTTAAAAGAATACGAAAATAAGAGCTTTATATAAATTCTCTCAAATTTTCCTATCAATTTGTTTAACTCAATATGAATAATATTTCAGATTAGAGTACTTGACAATTTTTAAAAAAGTCATTACCTTAGCAGGGCGGTTCTTACAAAAACTCCATAATTCAAATTTAGGAATACCTATGTTTGAATTAAAAAAAAGGAGTTAAATGATAGAGAAAAGAAATCGAAGTGAAACGATCTTCCATAGTTCACTTAAAAAATCAGAGTATGCAGAAGCTTATGCATTAACTCTTCAAGAAATATATTCAGATATTGAGTCTGTTCCTCATTTTAATGATGAAGAAGTTTTGTTAGAAAAATGGGGAATAGAGTTTTTTTATAAAGACACAAAAGATCAGATTGAATGGATTCTAATTTTAGCCCTCAGAACATTTATCAATCAAACTGGTTGTGAAGTTTCTTATGTTTTAACCAATCAAAAATTTAAGCAATTTGCGATATGGCAAGAAAATTCATGTTTAGGAAAAAAACAATTAATTATTTCAAATGGCAATGAGACAAGCATTATTGAGGTTGAAGATGAATCTTAATAGTTATTTAGAATGGTCAAAAAAATTTGTTGAGGACTCTGTAAATGCTGAGGAAAGTATTCATAAACCTTTTGTTGAACAATATACAGATGAGATAATTAACAAAGAGCTGTATGACATTGAAGAAGAAGATCTTGAAATCTTAATAATGTACCTCTCTTATATAGCATCTTTTTATACGCGCTTAAGAAGAAACGTTATAAACCATACAGGTAAAATTATGTTAAATAGGATGCTGGATGAAGCAGATTTTGAGGCTGAGTTTCATCATGAATTAGAACAAATACTAGAAGAAGAGTAAAAGTATCTAGTAATAATAATCTTCATCATAATTTTCTATTTGAGAAGTTAAGTGGAACCCCCATCTTGAATCTAGTTCATTACATCTGTACAATCTGAATTTATTGGAATCAAATTTTATAGATTTACTTTTAAATAAAAACTTGTATTCCTCTTCTTTTGAAGTGCATCCGTATATACAAGGTTTTATTCTATAGATACTCTCATCTTTATTAAGTTGGTAGACAATTTCAACATCCAACCAAAATGATTTAATTGTTTGCAATTTATCATCTTCATAAAAAAATTTTTCAAAATCATTTATTTTCGAATAAGCCTTTTTATATATAGGTAAATAGTTTTTTATAAAATTCTTTTGTTTTATTAGCTTTTCTTTTTTTTGATTTTCTTGATAAATTCTTTCTTCCTTCTCTGCTTCAGTTTCAAAGAAACCGTTTTCATTTTTATTAACAACTTTCTCCCAGAGATTTTTTTTATGTAAATCTATTTGTGATTCAAAACTCTGATATAACTGCACTCTTTCATAAGCTTCTCCAGATTCATAGGCTGCTGAAATTTTGGCATTAGGTTGTTTTGAGCCAACTCTAATATCATTTACAGATTTTGAATTAAAGTGGAAAGCTAAATCTGTATATTCAATTTCCTTATTGAAAGTAAATTCATTAGTTTTATCGTTAAAGGTATACGTGCCATCTGTTAAGCAAACAAAATATTCATCTTCTCCTTTTAGATCCACCATAGGTTCCGATTCTAGAAATCTTTTAAGAGCCCATCTTCCTTCATGTTTTTCAACTAATGTAATAAATTCGCTTGAGGGGACATATCCAGCTTTTTTTGCTTTAATAAATAATTTGGCTGATTCTAAATTTAAGATATTTTCAAGATCCTCATTGAATTCTGTATCGATAATGTTGGGTTTAATTTTTGAAGAAATATATTGATTTTCTTTTAAAGAGATGTTTTTGTTTAGATCGTTCAATTTATTTTCTGTTCTTTCTATCTGTCTTAATAACCTGATCTCTTCATTTTTAATATTTTCTTTTTTATTTTCATAGACTTTTTCAGCATTCCATACATCTTCCAAGGTAGTTCTATTACTTGATAAATTATTTCTTCTATAAGATTTATTATTGTCCTCTATACGCTGCTGATAATATCTGTAAGCACTTTGTACATCAGCTTTTTTACTTTGAAGCTCTTCTTCTAATCCAGATAAAGTTTTTATTAATTTTTCTCTTTGTACTTTATCTTTATTGATCTTTTCAAGAGAGCTGTAAACGGTTTTTTTATTTTCTGTTAAAGATTTTTTTGAATTTTTTTCAATCTTTTTATCATCATGTCTTTTTTTGCATTTTCTACAAAAGATTAATTTTTTAGAATTGTTAAAAAGTACCCTTTTCCCACAACTTAAACAGTACATAAGTACATTTTAGAAGGCCATATTTACATTTAGTGTCGAAACTTTAGCTTGTTTATAGGTAGAGATAATTGAAATCCAATAAAAAACATTTGTGTATTGAACTGATTTGAATATCGTTAATAATAAGTAGGAAAAATTTAAGAACAATATGCAGCTAACAAATATATTATTTAGGTTGGGTAATTTGCTCAGTTTAGACTTTGAACACTTAAATAACCACCTTCAAACAATCCTCAAATTTGAAGAAGACAGAGCTACTTTGGTGCATTTTATTAACGACACAGAAATAGATCCAGAAGATTTATCCGAGGTCCTAACAGAAATTAACAATTTGTTTTATGCATACTTAAATTGCGATGAGTCATTAGTAAACCACATTTTAAATTATGAAAATTCTGATAATCAAAAAAAACTAAACTTTTACGAATATGATTTCAAAATTCAATTTATAGGGAACATTGATGAAGTAAATTCTGAAGAATTAGTAAAAGTTGATAGAGATAAATTACTTTCTTTAACAAGAGACCTTCCAATAAATACAAAATTTGAATCATTTAAAGATTTAATTAATAATTTAGATGAATCTCAAAAAGCAATCTACTTACCTTCGTTGGATGGAAAAAAAATAGCAGTTATAGGTTCTGCAGGTACTGGGAAAACGATTTTAGCTACATCACTTGCAAAAAAACATAGTGATCAAAACAAAAAAGTACTTTTTCTTACTTACAACATTAAATTAGCAAAATATATTAGAGATGTTTTAAGCCAAACAAATGTTGATGTGTTTACTGCTCACTCATATTTTTCAAGTGTTTTAATTGAAGCATCAAAAAATATTTCAAACACAGAAATTTTAAGGAATCTTAATTTGTATAAAGATGCAAGTTTTCTACTTTCGCATGAAAGCCAAGGTCACTCTGTTGATTACGGTCTCACTTCAGATTGGTATGAAGAAAAATTAGCATCACATTATGTTCAAGCTATTCACATTAACTCCCAAAAATTATATGACACAATAATTATTGATGAAATGCAACTTTTTCCTACCTGGTGGTTGTCTAGCTTAACTCATGGTTTAACAAACCAAGAAACTGGAACATTTGCAATATTTGGTGATCCTCTTCAAGATATATATGGTTCAAAAAATCTTCCAAATTGGCTAAATGAGATAAAAGAACTTTCTATAAACTACAGAAACTCTATTGAGATTTATACTTTTTTGGAAAAATTAGTTGATTTAACTAATCAATCAGCAATTGGAACTTCTATACAAGATATAAAAAAGATTGTTGTAAAGAATTTTGATGAGATTTTTTCAAATTTGATTTCTGAAATAGAGACTTATTTGAAAAAAGGTATAGCTCCTAACCAAATTACCATCTTGTGCATTAACAACGAAACCAAAAATACTATTGAAAACTTTACTGAAATAAAGAATTTTATTCATCAGGGAATTACGGTTGATTCTGTACGAAGATATACAGGTTTAGAGAACGATGTCATAATCCTTGTAATTCCAGATAAGTCAGTTTTTCCTGCATCAATAAATGATTCTAAGACTAAGAATTATCTTTATATTGCTGCCTCTAGAGCATCATCTATTTTAACAATACTTTCTACAAATGAATTTTTTGAGGAATTTTTATAATGATAGACATTACAGAAAAGTTTTTTACTGAAATTAAAAACTCAAAAGAAGTTTTGTATGAAAGTTATAAATTTCGAGAAAACGAACCAATTAAATTAACTGGTCGATGTGCTGTTATTGCACGTAAAGAAAGAAAACATATAGACAAGTTAGAAAGGTTAATACGTAATACCGGAATGAAACCTATAATATTTCAATCTGAAGATACAAGAACATTTTCAAAAATTGAAGCCAAATGTAGAAACTTAGATATATTAGTTTTTTATCAACCAGATACTTATTACCATTTTGCTTCTGGAGATGAAAACCAAAAAAAGAAAAAGTTATTAAGAGAAAAAGGAATTTTCATATCTACAAGATGGTCCGACAAGAATTTAATCACACCCGTACAGTTACTAGATAAACTTTTTACATATATTAGGATTTCAGAAGATTTCAAACATTTGCATAATTTAGGTATCTCCAAACCTGAAACAGATTCTTCAGATATTAAGTTTCCGGAGGATATTAGTAAGAAAAAAGAATTTTTTGAAATGTTGCAAGAATATGAGCTTAATGATAATTTTAATATTCAACTCACAAATGTTGAGCCTAAAAAATTTCACAGGGAATCAACTGACAGCTTAAAAGTAATTTCTAAAAGCGAGATGCAATATATAGAGGTTAATAACTCCTCATATCAGGGCATTAGCAATGAAGTAAGAACTGTTCGATTTAGTTTTGTCTCTGACAAAAAATTTGACCAGAGCATAATTGAAAAAATAGAAGATAGAGTAGATGATATTTATCAGAAATATAATAATTTTTTATATCGTTCCGAGATAATTATCAGCTCTTTTACATAATTTTCATAAACTTTTCTTCTATTTAGAACAACATATGGCAGAGATTATGCAATTTACCAAAGATCAAAAAAAAGCTCTAGATTATATAGAAAATAACAATTGGGATATCTTTATTCTTACTGGTAGAGCAGGAACTGGTAAATCAACTTTACTTGAACAAATTCAAACTATTTATAAAAATAAAAAATTTAAAGTATATCCAGGAGCTTTTACAGGAAGAGCTGCTGCTGTTCTAAGACAAAAGGGATTAGATAATGCTAGAACCATTCATTACTACTTGTATGGTAGGCCAACATTGTATGTTGAATTCAAAAACTTTTTTAAATTAGTAAAACTTAAATTAACAAGGAAGCTAAATGATAGTGAATTATGGATTATTGATGAGAGCTCAATGTTAGATGAAAACCTGACTACTCTTCTTTTAAACCATATACACAATCCAAAAAAAGCACTTGGAAGGTTTGGGCAAAAACTCCAAGAATTATTTGCTGATGACACTTATGATGTAGATTCTACAAAAAAAATAATTTTTTGTGGTGATCCAAATCAATTAAGACCAATATTTGGTAATAAAATGCCTGCTTTGGAAAATAGCTCATTCGATGAACAATTTAAAGTAAAACAATTTGAGCTCACAACTTTAATTCGACATCAATCTAATCCAGGGATCCACAAAGCAGCTTTAGCTATTGAAGATAATGCTAATAAAATAATTAGCGAAAATTTTATAGATAATGAGTCTATAAAAGTTTTTCAAAATCCTGATAATGAAGAAATTGTCGATGTGTTCCTTAAACTCTATAAGAAAAACCCATTACAAATTAAATATTTAAGTTTTTTAAATCAATTAGTACATGAATTTAATTTATTTATTCGAACAAGAATTCACAACATTGATCCAAGAATTAAACTTGTACCTAATGAATTAGTTCATGTTACAAAAAATAACTATTTTTATGACCTCTGGAACGGAGATCACCTAATAGTAAACGAAGTAGGTAAGACTTTTGAAGGTCCTGAACTAATCATTCCATGTTTCAAAGTTGATGATAGTGGCAAAAAACTTGAGGATAATAAAGGAAATCCTTTGGTTATTGAAAAACCTATATCCTTATCGTTTACAAAAATTAAAGTTACCCACACTGAAACAAACAAAACTCAAGAACTTTTTTGCATTGATGAAACACTTAATAATGCCAAAGGCGACAATTGGATTTTCATTAAAAGAGAGCTCATAGCACATGAAGTAACTCAGTATTTGAGTAAATTCTTTTTTTATCGTTTTCCTGAGTTTGAAGGTGCCGAATGGGACTCTTTTAAAGAAGAGAGAGAAACAGACCCATATAACAATGCATTATTTTTAAACTACTCATATGCTATCACTGGGCACAAAGCACAAGGTGGTGAGTGGAATAATATAATTGTTGATCTTGCTACTCGGGGCAACAGATTACCTAAAGGTTGGACTTATACAGCAATTACACGAGCAACAGAAAAAGCTTTTATTATTTCTAATTTACGAAAAAATCAATAGGCTGTAATTAAACTCCGCACATGCCTTCACACTCATCATCAAATAATGAGTATTGAAAATCTTCCTCCGCGCCAAGATCTGCATCTTTAAGAGGTGTTCTGGATTTATGTAAAAATAATTCACTATCCATTCTTTGAACAAATTGACTTGTTTTAGAACTTCTTAGTTGTTCATCAAAATATATAGCTTTCTCAAACTCTTCTGGATAATTTTCTTTAAGCCTTCTCCATTCTTTGTTATTATGATACGGACAAATAATACATGCCGACCTTGGCGGCATAGGAAGATCCTTGTGTTTCATCCAGTGAAGACACTCATCTCTAGAAATTTCATTTTCTGCCAAAGGGTAGCAATTGATCTGCCATTTGTTTGGTGGTCTCTTAAGTCTCTGCTTCTCATCAGAAGAGATACCCATAACCATCTCTACACATTTTCCTCTTAAAGTTTCTACATCTAATATTTTTCTTACTTCTTTTAGAATTGGTTGAATTTTATATCGATCAGTGCACTGCCTTCTGCTCATACCATTAGAGTTATCTACTTTACTGCGTGTATATACAGGTATACCAGCAAACCAACCAGTTTCTGACAAAATATCATCATAAATTGATCCTGTATTTTTATCATTAACAACAGTTATAATATCAAGCTTTCCTTCTGCTTCTTTTTTGAGATACTCAACCCACTCATATACTTCTTGTGGCTCATTTCCAGTATCTGCAAAAATTGCAATATCAACAGGTGCAATTTCTTCATGTAATACTTTAAAAAGAACAGTAGAAGACTGTACTCCTGCACCTAAGGATAGAACACGCAAATCAACTTTTTGTTCGAGAGTTTCCTCGTGCCCTAACCTCATCTCAGACAAATATTGGGATTTTTTATTAGTTTTAATATTTGACATAGCTTTTAGTTTAACACCTGGTTAGGTCAAATTTGAAATAGTTGATCATTCTTGCGAGAATAATTATGTGTCAGAAAGTATTAAAAATCAACTCATAGAGTTTCAAAAGAAGGGACTTTTGCCAGAAAGTCTCTCTAAACAAATCATCGCTAACACTATTCAAGTTGGTTCGGTTTTTTTAATCCCAATAGAAGAAGAAAAAAAATATATAAAAGATAAAAAAAATAACACTCCTGGTTTTATAAAAAATTCAAAACATGAATGGCATCCTTGGTTATTTCTAAGGCCTTATAGCAAAGATTCCTCTTTGGGGTTGGTAAGAATAGTCAATCGCTCTACTATAAAAAAGGGTTTTGGAAATGTAGCTGATTACGATTATCCTCAAATCTATTCTCATAACAAAATAGACAAAGACCATCCAAGGTCATGCTTAATTAACGAACAAGGTGTTTACAAAAATAATTTAAAACTGTTTCAAAAATTAGATGTAGAATTTTTAAACACTTTAGATGAAGACTCGAAATACTTTAATTGTCTAGAGCCTGAAATAGATTTAATAATCAAAATAATTGATGAAGAAGGAGTCGTTTATGACTAACTACGAAACGAATGAGCTACCTTCAATAATAGATACAAAATTCTCAATATTAGATGAAATCGAAAAATCACTCTCTATAAAGTTTGCAAAAAATAATAAAAACTTGAGTGTTCGAGAAAAAATAATAATTGACAGAAAGAATAAAAAATTAATACCCTACAAAAATCTAACAAAGGCCATAGTTTTTAATCAAATTTCGGCTATTTACATTGTCGGCAAAAAATTTGGGGCAGGTATATACAAAGAAGAGTTGGGTTCAGATCTTTTTATAGATGATAAAGGAAAATTTATTAAATCGGCTTATTATTTTAGCGAGCACGACATTACTTCAGAAATACTTAAGTACCAAGAGCCCAATTCACCGAAAAAGAAGAAATCATTAGAGCTTGTAGTTGAACACTTAGAAGAGTTGGCAAAACTAGGTAATTTTCCACCAATTCAAAAAATTCTTGATAATTCAAAATCTTTTATTCTTGCAAAAGAAAGTGAGGAAAATACTAAAAAATCAGAAGAAGATAAAAGAAAAATTTTTGATGGCCTTTTAAATATAGAACTTACAAGAGGTCTTGAAAACTGGTCCAGTCTAAGGGAAGTTGCTGCCAGAGAAATTATCCATAGCTCATTTAGAAAAAGGGTTGAAAGAGAATTAAGCGAATTAGATTGGATGAAGTCTTTTGAAGAAAAAAGCATAATAAGAAATTCTAAAAAAACATTTAAAATATTCTATTTTAACAATGAAGATTCAACCTCTCTTTACGATCCTCATAAAGAGTTTGGTGAATTAACTCAAAATGAGTACAAAAAAATTGACCAAATAGTTGATAAAATGAAAAAATTTGATTCGAAAATTTTAGGATATGATAAAGAATATTTACTACGTAAACAAGAAGTTGTAGATAATTCATTAAAAAATATCAACTTTAATGCACCTAACAATTATTCAAGTAAGACATTAAAAGATGAAATATTTCCGTTTTTATTTAAAGATCAGAAATTACAACTTACATTAAATCAATTATTTCTAATTCTTCAAAAAGCCATAGAACAATATATCGGAACATTGCAACTTAGTAAAAGCTTTGAAATCTCTGATCAAATTATATACGGAAATAGTTCTGACAAAAAAAGTGCAAGCTTAATTGATCTTCAATTTATTGACCAGCAAATTTTTGAAACCGAAGAGAATTTAATTAGAGAGATACTTAGCGATGCAATAGAACATTTACCAGAAAAAGATGTAAAAGTAGTTTCAACAATGATTGGTACAATTAAGTTAAGTGAAAATATTTTGAACCAAAAAAAAATAATTTCTGTCGAATATGAAAAAGAAGAAGCAAAAGAAAAAGAAATAAAAATTTCTTTTCAAAATATTAAGTTTTTCCCTATAAAGATAGGTATGAGGGAAAAACAAATACAAGATGCTATTTTTTTTAACATTGTTAATAATTGGTATGATTTAAAAATTAAACCAAAAGAATTATTTGATCAATCACAAAACGTACTAAAAAAATTAATGGATTCTATTGAGCATGAAAGCCAAGAGGTCGGTAGTTATAGAAGAGTGGCTTTAGATATTTTTCATGAAATTTTTCAAAGAGATGTTTCAATTAAATACACTTACGAAGAAGATAAAAATGAATAAAGAGATAAAGATAGAAAACTTAATAGAAGCCGACATTTATGAACCAACTTCTCAGGAAGTAGTTTTTTATTCACATTTAGATACTTTATTTCCAGAATCTATTAAAAAACATCAGGAGTACGAAAAAGAATTAGATATCAATCTCTACTGGCATCCATATGATTGGGCTCACAGAAAAGGTGAGATGTATAGAAAGCATATACAGTTAAATAATTATTTATTTGATAATCCAATTGAAAGAAGTCAAATAGATCAACGTAACAAAGATCATTATAGAAAAAGATTTAATCAAACTAATTTTTCAACTCCCTCCCATGTTCTCGAGAAACAAAAAAACCCCAATTTTCAAAAAAAGCTTTCTAGATGGCGTGAAGTTGGAGATGTGTGGATGGTCAAATCAAATATTACTAGCACTGGTTATGCAACAATATTAATTACATCAATTAAAGAGCAGTATGGTCAAAGATATATAGAGTTTTATATTGCCGATATAGACCTTGAGTATGCAACTGATCTAGATATTTTCGTTCAATCTAGAGTGCATTCAAATTTAAGTTACGACATCGTTGTTTATGAAGAGTTGTACGGATCATTATTCGAGGATGATAAAAGGTTTTTGCATAAAATAGGTAGGGTCCATGAAGATATAATTGAAAAAATCAAGTATGGCAAGACAAGTCTATTTAATCGCGGCGCTCCTTTTTTTTCGGAGTCAAATAAAAGATTTCAAATGAGAAAAATAAAAGAATTTGAAGCTTCACTTCTATCAAAAGAAGTCCTACAGTGGCTTTCTGGTGGAGAGGTAAGTTATGAAAAGTTAAAATTAGATATTGATTCAGTAAAAGGATTTAAGATGTTGAATAAAAAACATGAGTTACTAAGTAAAAAATCAAAAAGTGGATTTGAATTTAACGAAATTAAAATTCCGTATATACAACATTTATGGAAACTCTTCTCAACTTACGGTGATAATCTTGTACTAACTACTGATAGAGAATTATCAGAAGAGGAAGATTTAATTCTAATAAACAAACATGAAGATAAAGAAATTAATATAAAATTGGATTTTTATAATGAAAATTGACAAGCTGTATATTGAAAATTTTAAAGGCATTAAAAAAGCTCAACCTAACTTAGGTGACCTTACAATCATTACGGGAAAAAACTCATCAGGTAAGAGTTCAATCATTCAAGCATTGAAATATATTACTCAATGGATTAACAGGATCGAAAGAACTAGAGATTTGGGACCATTTTCTTTTCCTGCTTTAAATATTTTTCATCCAGATTTTATAAATGAAAATAGAGATTACAATTCAGTGCTTAACTCTTTATCAAAAACCGAAGAAGGTATTGTTTTAGGTTTTGATAGTCAATTTCAAGATAAATCTGGAGCATTCGATGAAGGTTTACATTTTAAAGCCTATTTTGAAAATATAGCAAAAGAAGGTGAATTAGTTAGACCTATTAAATTTGATATAAGGTCAGATAATTTTGGAGATGAGGAAATACAAAACTATGAAATCTTATACTCTGATGAAAACTCATTAGAAAACTTACAAAAAAGAAATGACTTCGCAAGAAAATTTTATCTTGGCCATCTTCTAAGCCACAGATCTACGTTTGCTGAATGGAATTTTGACAACTATATGACTGGTGCTGTTGGTGGGTCAGGAGGTTATTTCGTTGATCTTGGAGGAAAAATAGCCGATCTTCATTACCTTCATGAGTATATTTATGAAGAAATACAGGATCTCAAGAAAGAAATAATTCCAATTTTGATCGGAGATAGTTTACCTAAAAACAATCTAAATGAAGATGCTATCGCTCTTAATACAAATAGTGAACGAATTTCATTTAATTCATCTCAGAATCTTAAAATGAGCAAATATGGTTCAGAAAAAAATTATTTTTTTGATTTATTTTCAAACTATATTTCTTTCTCAATAGAACATCATACAAAAAATACTACTTTTAATTCTGAAAAAGAAGTAACTGAAAAATTTTATGAGAATATAAAAAATTTTGAAGATGTAATAAAAAGAATATTCAAATACATAACCCCAATATTAGATTCGAAGTATAGACAAACTTTTTTGAATTACATTCAACACGACCTAGCTTCAAAAGATCCCAACGAAGGGGATGTTGAGCTTGGAGGACCCAAAGCTTTTATTAAAGGACTTAATAAAGAACTAATAAAAGACTTAAAAGTTGAAACAGAAATAGAAAAGAAATTTACCCTGTTTGCAAACTGGATAAATAAACAGAAAAATCCTGAATATTATCTAATGATTACTCAGATTGTTAGCATGTTTTTCATATATTTTTATTCATTATCTACTAATAATTCTAAAGAAACTTCTCTTAATAGATCAGTTAGCGACTTTTTAGATGACAACGATATTTTTACTGATGAGCAATCTTTATTTACTATGCGTAGTCCAATTGAAAAGACAATTAATTGTCAAAATTTATTAGGATCTATTTCGAAAAATGTTGGCCATCTTAAATCAGATGACATTATGGCTAGATCTTCTGACTACTGTGGTTGTTATCTTCAAAACTTTAATGTATTTGATGGAAATGATTTCATTCCAAGAAGAGATATTGGAGTAAATGAAGTTGTACGACCTTGCCCAAGAGGTTCACAAATTGTTGAACATATTTATAGGCTCACTTCTTACGATGAAATTAAAGACCAAGAACCAAATGATTATACCCAATATCCAGTTGCTAATTTCAGAGCTTATAACATGAAGATAGCCACTGACTTGCTTTATGAGTTAGAAAAACTTTACTTTACAGACAAAAATACAACAGGTAACAATATAGACATAAAAACTGAAAAGCTGTTTAAATTACTTTTTCAGCAGCTTGATGAAGAAAAGAAAAAAATTCGTTCCAAAACTTTGGATAAAAAACAAATAGACAATGAACAAATGTTCTCGTCTCTAAAATCTAAATCTGTTCATCCACGAAGCACATTAGATCGCAATTTTTATAAATTAAATGAAAAGTTAAAAAAATTATCAAATGAAAGACTGAAACTTGAAAGTTTATTAGAAAAAAGAGAATACGAATATGAAAAAGCACACTCAGCTAAAAAAAGAAATAATAGTACTTTAAATAAAATGGAAAAAGATATTGGAAAAATTGAAGAAAATATTGAACTTCTATATAAAAAAGAATTAAATATTAAGTTTGAATTAAATGATATTTCAGAAAACATTTTTAAAGCAAAAGAGTTTTACTCACTATCTAGTGAGATTCCATCAGTTCCAGAAAGTCTTTCTGAAGAGTATGAATCTGCTCTTAGAAATTTAAATGAACTTGAATCCGGTTTAAAATTTGAATTCCAAAAATCACAACAAACAAGATTAGAATATCAAAAATTAAGATCTGAAAGAAAGCGTTTATCAAGTAACAGAGATCAAAATTTCGAGAACACTCAAAGATTGAGAAAAATAGATTTAGGATTATTAGAAAATAAAATTCAGACAGATTTGTATGATCATAATTTAGTAAAAACAGAAAAGGAAATAATCAAACTTAAGAATAAAATTAAAAATCTCGAAAGAAAAATTGATTTAAGCATAGCCAAAGGATCTACTGTTAAGAGCAATAAAGGACTTACTGATGAGAAGTTAAATAAAGAATTGGAAGATTTTGAAGCCAAATATAAGGGGTTTCTTTTTAATGTAGACACAATAGTAAGCACCACTTTTATTGAAATGAATAAGAATTCTAGTTCATTTAATTTAAATGAACTTTCCTCTAATGTAAAATTTTTAAATACAGGAAGAAGTACTTCACCTAATCAACTTGAAAGTCCTGGTGCATTTTATGAAAATTTACCTGTAGGAAAATTTGGAGGTATGTTGGCAGATGTAATTTACTCACAAAGCACAACTCCAATAGCGCCATTTCTTTATCCTTCTAATGAAAAAGGTGAACCAGACAGAAGTATTGATGGATTAACTTGGGAAATTAGTCATGGTGATGAAGGTGACACTATATATTTTGAGTCAGCATTAAATAAGTGGATAAAGTATTTAGGACTTGAAGTAACAGAAGTCAAAGGTGTAATGGAAGGGCCAACACCTGTTTTGAAAGTTAAAGGTAAAGACAATGTTGAAAGAAATATTTTTGAAGTAGGTTCAGGAGTTGGTCAAGTGTTGCCAGTCTTGGCTATATGTTTACTTGCAAAACCTGGAGATGTAGTATGTATCGAAGAACCAGAGGCTCACCTACATCCATCTGCTCAGGCATATCTTTCAGACTTTTTAATTTCAATGTCTGCAAGTGGCAGGCAAATAATAGTTGAAACCCACTCTCCAAACATTATTGATCGATTACGCCTAAGAAAAGCACATAAAAAAAGTTGGAATCGATTAAAAAATAAAAATTGGATTAAAAATGACCTTTATCTAACGAATCCTAATATTTATGGTACTAACTTTATTGAACCTGAAATTAGAATCACCTATGCAGACCAAGATAGCTCAGGAGTTTCACTATATAGTGAGGCAACTATTAACAATAGTGGAGATATATTGTTTAGGGATAGACAGCAAGCTCTTTGGCCAGAGGGATTCTTTGATACCGCACAAGAGGAAATATCTAGAATTATCGAAGCTAGATCCTTGTTTGAAGAAGAGTAAATGAATCTTGATGTTTTGGATTTAGATCTTCCTTTTCCGTTAAGACCGTATCAAGAAGATGGTGTAAAGTTTTTATCAAATTCAAGTTCAGCACTACTTGCTGATGATATGGGACTTGGGAAAACGGTTCAATCTATTGTTGCCTTAAAGAAAAAATATAAAGAAGAAGGATTGTTTAGGTGTTTAATAGTTGTGCCAAACTCTTTGATCGCAAACTGGAATAACGAATTTAAAACCTGGTTTCCAGAGGCACATGTTTTAACTCTTGAAGGAGATGCGCAAAACAGACTTATTCAGCTAGAACGCACAACTGGTTTCTTATTATCTAGTTATGACCAGATTAGGATTGCATTTTCACAGCCTAATCGTGTGAAAAAATTTGATGTTGTTGTTCTTGATGAAGTTCAAAAAATTAAAAATAGTAATTCAAGAACTACACTTTCATGTAATTTAATAAAAAAAGACTCTGCCTGGATAATGTCTGGAACGCCCCTTGAAAACAATTCTAAAGAAATTCTCTCTGTATTTTCATTTATAAAAAGTGGATACATTGATAAGGATATGAGTAATTTAGAAATAAAAAACATGATTGCACCTTATATGTTACGAAGACTCAAAAAAGATATTTTAAAAGAACTACCAGATCTTATTGAACAAGATTTCTATATAAATTTATCTAGTGCTCAAAGAGCAGAATATAACAAAGTTTATGAAAATAGAAAATCAGAAAATCCTTTAAGTGTGTTGACTAAGTTAAAACAGATCTGTAATTTCTCTGAAGATGGGTCATCATCAAAACTAGACCGATTGAATGAGATTATTGAAGAATTAAAATTAAAAGATGAAAAAATAATTGTATTTTCACAATATGTAAAATCACTTGAAAAAATATTTAATAATATTGAATCTGAAAATAAATTTATTTATCACGGTGGTTTTGATAAAAAAGAGAAAACAAAAGTTCTAAATGATTTCAAAGAATCAAATGGATCGGCTGTCTTATTAATGTCTCTTCAGGCTGGTGCAGTAGGTCTTAATTTGCAAGAGGCATCTACAGTTGTACTCTTCGACAGATGGTGGACGCCAGCAGTTGAAAATCAAGCAATTGCAAGAGCTCACAGAATGGGAAGGACTGAACCTGTTCATGCAATCAAATTTCTTATCAATGATTCTATTGAAGAAAGAATTCACGAGCTTTTAACGGAAAAAGAGGATATATTTGAAGATATTGTTGAAGGCGCAGTAACTATAAGAAATAAGATAAAATTAGAAGAAATACTGGATTTATAAAAAGTTTTCTTCTATAAAGGAAACAAGGAAGATTAAGGATAATTTAATGGTAAATAAAAAATTAACTAAATTTGAACGAGAAACTATGGCCAAATATAAAGGCAAGTGGAAATTTAAAGAAGTCTTAGTATCTGAATGTACAAACCACACTTTTCAAGTAAGAAAAAAGAACTTTGCTGTAAATATTGATGAATTAAAAGAGAATATTGAAGTTAATGGCTTACTTCAACCAATTGGCCTTGCTCGTTCAGAACATACTGAGGGTAGTGATATATATACATACGATATAGTTTGGGGTCAAAGAAGACACTATGCAATGGATTCTTTAGGAGAAGAAACGATAATTGCAATGGTTCTTGATGAAGTTTTATCTGAAGCAGAAGGAAAAGCTTTATCGGTTGCAGAAAATATAATCCGAAACGATATGCAAATAAAAGATACCTGGAACGCAATAAAAACAATATGGATTGAATTCGGAACCGGAGACATGGATAAGGATGTAGCTGTAACATCTGAAAAAACTGGAATTCCAAGATCACACATTAGAGAAGCTGTAAAAACAGAGCAAGTTAAAAACATTAAAGGTGGTGAGAAGTGGTATAAATACTTAACTGAAGAAAGTATGTTGCCAAAAGGTCAAACTCTTGACATTCTGCATTTAGTAAGAGAAGCTGATGGCATAACTGTTGATGAAAAGAAAATTAAAGAATTTGGAGATTACCTAGCTGCTCAGAAAAATGAAATTAGAAAAAACACTTTGATTGTTGCTAAAGCAAACCCTGGAGCCTCAGTTAAGGAATGGGCGGAAGCTGGAAAAACATATACCACTACAAAACCAAAAGATAGAACAATTAGCTTATCACCCAAAGATGATGAAGCTTTAGTTTTAGGATCCTCATCTGAAGGTTTGCTTCCAGAAGAATGGATTTTAAAAACTATTCTTGATAAATTAACAAACGATGGTTTTATGTAAATGAGTTTGCCTGGATTAACAGATTCAGAGACTTATAGTTTAGAACGCACAATAGGTGCAAATGATTCTGGTTACAAAAGAGAAATTCACTATCCAGCCGAAGCTGGATATCTCTTATCCAAATCAATCGCTAGTGGCTCCACATTTAAAACTTTAACAACTTATTTCCGAGACAAAAATTTGTTAAGCCACGACAAGATGTTAAGAGAAAAAGTAAGTATTTATCAAAATATAGATAAAAAATATCACAAAATTATTAAGTACGGTGAATATTTAGAACAAGAGAAATTACTTTTGATGTTGCAAGGATTATTTCTAGGTGGCCCAATGACTTGATTGAAGAGGTAATTCCACAAATTTTATCATATGAACTTAAAAGAGAAGACTTAATGGGTATTAAACAAAGAATAGATAGAGGAAAAGTTAGTCTCGAAGTAGCAATTGAAGAATTTATTGAAGAAACAAATAAACCCCAGTTGGTAACATTTATATCCACAATTCGCGAAGAAGAAACTATTAAATATTTACAGAAAAATAATTTATCTTCAATGCAAAAAAAATTAAGTATTGAGAAACTTTTAATAGATTTTTTTAAAGAAGAAAATAGAAAGTTGATTTCAATAAAGATTTACGAAAATATATTTATCTTAACTTTCTTAGGAAAAGATTTTAAAAAAACCCAAAAAGAAAAACTGGACCACATAGTACTAAGTTTGATAAAAAAGAATGTTACAAATGGTTAATTATAAAAAATTACGTATAAATCATAAAAATGGAATTGAAATAGGCGATGAAACTGTTTTTGATGGAGCACTTACCAGAGATTGTCAAAGCTTATTAGCAATATCTCATGCTCATGAAGATCATGGTATCGATGATATACCTAATGCAGTTTCGGAATTTGGTGCAACCGTAGTTATGACTAAAGCAACTAAAGAACTTCTAGGGACACGAATTAACAGTAAAACCGACTCTACATATGTTGGTCTAGAATATAATAAAGATTTTCAAATGGATAAAATGAAGATCAATTTATTAGATGCCAATCACATGCTTGGTTCTGCACAAATTAAATTAGAACATGAAGACCTTGATTGGTCAGTAGGTTATTCAGGAGACATAGGGTCAAATGTAGAAAAACCAATAAATGTGGATGTGTTGTTTCTTGACTCAAGTCATAGTAATTTTTTCGATCCAAGACCATACAGTCAAAAACAAGCTATTAAAGATTTATCTAAAAAAATTAAAGAATGCATTGCTCAAGAGAAAAGCTTTAATCTTGTTGCACATTCAGGACTACTTCAATATGTAATCGATTCATTAACAGAATACATACCTACCATTTGGGAGCAATTCCCAACGGTAATTGCTGGTGGGTATGACTACACAAAAAAAAGAGCTGACCTAATTAAGCACAATTGTGATGTGTATAAAAATTGGGGATTTGAACAACCTGAAGTCTTAAGTATTAAGGATCTTGAAAATGAAGATAGAATTTATAGTTTGGAAAGATCTGGACCGGTAGTGAAGCTGTTTAATCGTTCATCCGACATTCAAAACAATCTCGCAACTTCATTTGTTGTAAAATTAAATAAAAATCAAAAAACACCATTAGTTGAATTTGATAATGGTAAGGGTTATAACGTCAGTTTTTCATCTCACGAAACAGGAGACACTCTAAAACAATATATTGAAAGAGTTGAACCAAAAGTAGTCATAACTGATGGACACAGAAATAATAATTTAGAAAATGCAGAGAAGTTAACAGAGTACATTAAAGAAAAAATAGGCATAGATTCTATAACTAGCTTTGAGCTTAATGAATTACATTAATACAGAAGACCAAGTTTTAGAATTTCTTAAAACTCTGAAAAGACCCATATTTTCTGCTCAATTAATTGTTGATGAAACAGGTATTAGCAAATCTGATGTAAGCCAAGCAATTACAAATCTTGATGCTAATGGAGACATCAATATCATTATTCAATCGCCAATAAAAATTTACTTAACTCATATCGAGGGAAAAGAAATTGACTGGGAATCTGCAACCCAAAGTGAAATAAAACCAAGAAAACTATTTGATAGAGAAGGGAATTTATTCACTGAACCAAATGAGTTCTTTGATTACATTTCTACACTTCCCGAATCTTCAAGGGTAGAAAATATAGAGATGTTTAAAAAGCTTGAGAAACTGGAGGGTGAAGATTATGAAGAAATGGTTATTGATATAGCAATTAGAAACATCAAATTGATTCGTAGAACATTGTTTCCAATTCTTCAAAATGAAGACCTAGGCTATGACGACTTAGTTTTACTTTACAAAATAATGATTTCTAATTTTTGTAGAGCGGTTGAAAAATTTGATTATAAACAAAACTTTACTTTCGGTACTTACTCGGGTTGGTGGATATTTCAAGCAGCTTCCAGGGCAAGAAATAAGATTATTCAACGGTGGTTTCACGAAGAATTTTTTGGTCATACGGTTGCAATTAATACAATCGATGAAAAAACTAGAGAAATGAAAGATCAGCTAGATAGGTATCCAACGTATGAAGAAGTTTATGATGCACTGTATTTCATTGTGGAAGAAAAATATGAAGAAGCTTTAGAAAAAGAAGATTTGGCTGAAGAGCAACACAAAAAAAGAATTGGTTTGAATAAGTTATTTACAGAAATCATAGATTCATCAGTAGTAGTGGAACCAAGTTTTTATGACACATTAAGGTTGAATTCAATATTGTATAATCTCGATGAACGTGAAGTAGACATGGTGAACAAGAGATATGGTTTAGATGAAAAAACTAATGAATTTGGCTTAGCACTTGAGGAAATTGGAGATGAGTATAACCTATCTAGAGAAAGAATTAGACAAATTCTCGAAGAAGCAATCCAAAAACTTCGTTTTTATTTTAAAAATGATGATGTTGCTGATGAAGAAATCCCACTAGTCTTTTTTTCTAATGATATAAAAAAATTCTTAAAATCAAACGATCTGATAAAAATCACAGATATTTTGGGATATACAAGCCAAGAACTCCTAAAACTTAAAAACTCTACTCCAAATATGATCAAAAAAATAGTTAAAACTTTTGACAGTTTAGGCCTTAAAATTTTACCAAAAAGAGAAGGTGAAATTAATTTTGATGAGCTATCTACTAGGGCAAGAAATGCGTTACAAAGTCAAAAAATTACCTCTGAGGACCAATTAATTTCTTTAGATGAAGATAGCTTAAAAAAATTTCCTAATATAGGTCAAAAAACCATTGAAGAACTGATTTCTTTTAAAAATAATCTTAATTCATTGAATATGGATAATGAATTTATTCCTGAAAAAGTGCTTCTGTTCCCTTGTGCTAATCCAGTTTCTAAATCTAATTTTGAAAAGACAGTAAAGATGCCAAACGCCTTAAAGAAAATAAAAAAACATTTGTTAGGTTTTCAATATAGAGAATTAGCAGAATTTGGTGATGAATTTTATTTTTGGGGCACTAAAAGTGCTGAAAACAAGTGGTCTTCAGTGCCACATAAAACTCTGTGTTTATTTTTTGCAAACAAGACTGCTTTTTATGTAGGTGAGGTAGTTTATAAAATGATCAACCAGCCACTTTCTGATTACTTCTGGGGTATTGATGAAAGTACTAAAAAATACTATCAGTACATGTTTGCCATTAAAAAAGCTTACGACATATCAATTCCCCAAGAAGCAGTAAATGAAGCAATTGGATATAAGTCAAATTTTATTGTCCAAGGTTTCATGGTGTTAGATAATAAACAGTCTTTTAATTTAATAAATTTAGTAAATAAATACAAAATTTAGCAAACTTTTCTCCTATTAAGTTAGCAATTGAAGAATAAGGTAGGAGAAATATTTGTTTGAATTCAATATACAAACTGCAAATGTACACAACATACCAATCGTATTAACAGTTCAAGATATGGCTGAAATTTTGAGAGTTAAAGAAGTGGTTATAGAAGAGTTAGTTAGAGATGGAAAAATTAAAGCTGTAAAAGATATCACAGAAATAAGAGTTCCATCAATTTCGTTTCTTAATTTTCTTTCGAATCAAACTGTTGAACACGCAGAGCCAAAAACAAAAGAGTTAGGTGATGGAATATATGAATGAGCTTTTCAAGACAAACTTTTTTATATTTTTTATCTTAAAAGTTGAAAATAGTTCACTTGTTTTAGAGATAGAAAGAAAGTTAAAATAAGTTTGTATGCCTAAGAAAAAATCATCATTCAAATTTATTCATGTAGCTGATCTTCATCTTGGAAGAAAAATCTCTGTTGGTGATAAATCTAGTAAAAAAGAAAACTCAGAGTATTTCTCTCTTATTGACGAAGATGCTCGAAAGACCGCTTTTGAAGCTCCATTAACAGCTCTTGAAAATCTAGTTAAAGCTGCAATAGAAAACAAAGTAGACTTCATTGTAATTGCTGGTGATGTTTTTGATAAGCATGAAAACTCAGGGCCGTATTTCAAGTATTTTAAGCAAAAACTTGTTGAGTTGTCTTTAGAAAATATAAGAGTGTATATTGCATTTGGAAATCATGATAGAACAGGCTACAAAAAAGGGGAACCAGATCTTTTGTCAGAATACAAGTCTGGAGATATTTTGCCTGATACAGTTTTTGTTTTTAATGATTCTGATTCAGAAACTTTTTTAGATCCTTTATGTTCTGCAGCAATACATGGACAGAGCTATGAAGCTCAACATATACACGAATCATTGGTAGATGACTTCCCCCAAAGAAAAGATAAAGCTTTGAATATTGGCGTAATCCATACTAATTTTGAGGGAACTAGTTCACCTGATGAAAAGGGATATGCTCCTACTTCTCTCAACTTGGTCAAACCACTTAAATATGACTATTGGGCATTAGGTCATATACATAAAAGGTATAATCCAACTGAAGACAAGAATAATAATATTGAGTATTCAGGATCTCCTCAAGGGTTAGATATTACAGAAACAGGCAAAAAAGGTTGCTACATGGTTTCTGTTGAGGATAATAAAGTAGCTAAAAAGAAATTTTTACCACTTGATCGTGCTAGGTTTTTTGAAATACAACTACATATTGAAAGCAAGGATACGTGGAGTAAGTTTATACAAAAAGTTCAAAAGCTTTGCTTAGAACAGAAGCATTTGAATCCAGAGCATCTTTGTATGTTCGATCTCAAAGTTACTGGAAAAAATTCAGAAATTAATAAAAACTTAAAATCTTTAATTCAGCTTAATGATTTAGTTACATATTCTCGTCCAGGAAGTGATGGATCACAAATTATACGCATCCTTAATGAAGTGCAAAATACCATATCAACTGATGACAACAGATCTTTAGATATTGTTGAAGCGCTTGTTAAAGAATATAAAGAATTTGATTACGATGAATTAACAGACATTGTTTTTAATGAAGCCAAATTAAATTTAGAGATTGAAATTCAAAATCTTACAAAAGACAAAAATATTGATGGAATAAATAAAAAAACATTTGAAAGGCATTCTCCGATTCAATCCTTAGATGAACAGCTAGATATTAAAGAAATTGTTGAGACCGCAAAATTGATTGCCGAGAATATTTTAAATGGTAAACCTTATGGAGTAGATTCGTAATGAAAATTGAAAAACTTCAAATATCAAAATATGGAAAACTAAATAATTTCAGAGAGATCAAGTTTGAACCAAATTTAAATGTAGTTTTTGCAAAAAATGGGGTAGGTAAAACAAGCTTGGCTCATGCAATTTTCCACACACTATTTGGAGTTGGATTGAAGTTTTTTAAATATCCATATTCAGAAGATGGGAAAATTACAGGTCAAACAACAGATGTTCAGCTAATTGTTAATAAGAATGGAGAAAATCATAATGTAGGACTCAAGAAACTTTCAAAAGACATCTCTAAAAACAACTTAGAAAATTTAGGTTTGAGTAATGAATTAAAAAATATAGTTGAGCATTATTTTTTTACAGATAGTGATGTTGTTCGTCAAGTTGCAGATAAAATCGACTTTAGCCAAAACTCTAGACAACAGTTACAAGAAATAATTGCTTCAGCTTCAGTAATAGATAACAATATTGAAGTTTCACTTTCAGGACATCTTAAAGCAATGAATGAATTAATAACTTTTGGTAAGAGTGGTTTTATAAAACCAACTACAGAGATTAATAAACTTATAAAAAATTTAGAGGATGTCCGAAATGATATTAGAGAAGCTGATAAAGATGATGAAGATGTATCAACTCCTACAAATAATAAATTAGAAAAATTACATGAAGAAATAACTCAACTAGAAGAAAAAATTCAATTAAACAACAATCTCCTCACTCAATTACTTGCAAAAGTAAACTGGATCAAAGAGGTAAGTAAATTTACTAACAAAGTAGACAGGTCAGTTTTAAAGGGTTTTTCTAAAAATAAATATTTAACTAAAACATTTAACCAAGTTTCTAAAGATCTAATTGGATTTGGACTAAAAGAAGAAAAATATAATAAAAATCTACAAGATAAAAATAAAATTAGCAAAGATATAAAAAAGCTAGAAACAGGCATACCAAATAAAAAACTAAACCCAGTTGAGATTGATAGTTTTATTTTAAAATTCAATGATTTGCAAAAGCAAGAAGAGGTGGTAGACAGTTCAGACAAAAAAATTAAAGCTCCCCAACGTTTATTTTCAGAGTTAAAAAAGGAATACCCTTTTCTTACAAAGCCCATTTATGAATATTTTGAAAATAATGAATTGAAAGAAAATAAGAGAAACAATATTAGTGATTTATATAACAAACTTGAGTTAATAAATACAAGTATCAAAAATTATGAAGAGTTAATAAATGATGACAAAAAGAAAATTAATTCATACCTAAATTCTAAAAAAAGTGTTGATATTGAGAAGATAATATCTGAAACTGAAAAAGTTTTTAAATCTAACAAGATCAATATATCAAAGCTAGATAATCAAAATACCAAAAAAGAAACAAAAGCAAAAATTATTAAAGACATAATAAAAAGTGAAGATGATGTACTAAGTAAATTAAAAAGCATAGATAACAATATTGACAGTATCGGAGAATACAAATCATATGTTAATAGTCAAAGAAATAATGAAATTTTAAAAGAAAAAGCTGAAAAAAGTAAGAACGATGTTGAGGTCAAGTTAAACAGTTTGATAGGAAAATTAAATTTACCAAAAAAAATTAAGTTAAACAAAGACTTTCTAAATTTTCTAGAAAATGTAGATGAAATATACTTTGCTAAACAAGATTCATTGACCGCTAGTAAAAAAATCAAACCAGAAAAGTTAGAGCTTACTAAATTGCAAACTGCATTTAAAAAGATGTGCAAAGATATAAATTATGACATAAAGAATCTAACAAAACTTGATTTAGAAGATGTCAAAAACAGATGTGAAAAGCATAATAATTTAGCATACTCTTATGACACGAAAATAAAAGAATTAAAAGAAAAACGATCTAAAGAAATTGGATTAAGTAAAGAAATTAAAGAATTTGAAGATTATAATGAAAAATTAATTTCCGACTACAAAATAGAGCACATTTCGGATCTACAGAACCTAGTCAGTATTTCTGAGATAATTTCAAGATTATCATCCGACAATGTTTTGAAGGATATCAAGAATCCAGAAAAAGAAAAATTCTTAAAATCTGTACTTATTGACAACCTAAATTCTCTAGAAATACAAAAACAAATTACCTCATTAAATAAAATTATTGCTTCAGATGAAGTTAGCTTAAAAACACTTAACGATGAATATCATGAAACAAAGTTTAAACAAGGACAGAAGCCTAACTTTGATTTAGAACTGTATCGTGAAGAAGAGACAGATATTAAAAAACAATTAACTTTAACAATATCAAAATATTTTTCTATTATTTTAGGGCTCCACCTTGCACTTGAACAACTTAAAAGTGTTGAGATTGACAATATTGATTTCATAAAAGTTGCTAATGATGTGTTGCCAAAAATTAACGACAAGTTCATAAAACTAAATTATGAAGATGAAACCCAAGAAGTCTCAATTGAATACAAGGATACATTAGGCGAGGTATCAAGAAAACCTGGACAACTAAGTCATGGTGAAAACTCTGCTTTAGCATTAGGCCTTCGTTTAGTTGCTCAATCTGTAGCTTCAAAGAATGAATTTGAGTTCCCACTTATATTTGATGACTGCACAGAAACGCTAGATGATTTGACAATAGATAATTTTTTTGGTCTATTGTTTTCAACTATTAGTAATAATCAAATAATATATTTAACCAAAGATAAGAGCATTGTGAATAAGTTAAAAGAATTAAACCCAGATTTAAACTTAATTGAACTCGAAAATTATAAACTAAGTTAATGGGTATAGAAATCATACCAATTGGTGGATATTCAAAAATTGA
>Ga0255766_10000672_pt1 | contig 31404 bp, 24 predicted proteins | sample 071ome_23_FD_179966 | JGI IMG/M metagenome (GOLD analysis project Ga0255766, IMG submission 179966) | Coastal salt marsh microbial communities from the Groves Creek Marsh, Skidaway Island, Georgia - 071403BT metaG (version 2) | ecosystem: Environmental > Aquatic > Marine > Intertidal zone >...
AGTAAGTGCCAAAGTGCCATTATGGTCAAGACCTGCTGCTAAGCAGATGAAGGCGTTCATCCTCAAGCAGAAAATTAAGCACATTTTTGCTTACAGAATGGACCGATTATTTCGCAGCACCATCGATTGCCTTGCCACAGTAGAAGAATTAGATGAATTTGGTATTGGAATTCAATTCTGTGAATCAGGAGGACAACCTCTTGATTTGTCTTCAGCAGTCGGTAGAATGCTCATCACTATCTTGGCTGCTTTTGGTGAGATGGAGCGTAATCTCATCAGCGAGCGAACCCGTATGACATTACAGCATCTCAAAGACACAGGAAAACGATTCACCTACGACAAGTATGGATGGGACGTAGATGAGGACAACAACCTCGTCGAGAATGAAGAAGAACAGTATCGGATTGAATACATCAAGGTGCGATATCACGAAGATGGCATCAAAATCTCGCAAATTGCAAGAGAACTGAACAACTGCGGAGTTCCTGCCAAGCGAGGTGGCAAGTGGTCCCACAAACAAGTCTCTCGAATTTTGAATAATAGCTAAGATTTTTCTTATGTTGAAGGCGTAAGCTTTTACTAGAGAGGTAAGACTTGGCTTAACTATGCCTCAAACCGAAGGGTTCCTAGATGGACGTAAAGATTTGACTGATTATGCAGCGTGGTTGTACGAACAGACCAATGATTGGAAGAATGTGAATGCCTCTGAATTTAGAGAGGAATTAACCGATGATGAAATCGATGAATCCTTAGATGAAGCAAGAAGACTTATGCAAGAATTGATGGATGAATTCGAGGCTCAAGGGTCTCCAAACGATGTTCATTCTGTCTTAGATCCATCCGATACTGGTGAGCCATATCAACGCTTTTTACAATGTGTTAAAGAAGAAAAGCAGCAGCAATATTCCTGGCAAATGTGGGTCAATTCTGATACTGACCTAACTGTTTGGGAATCTGAAGTCAATGACCTTGGATTGGAAGCTGAAAAGATTGGAAAGCCTGTAGGATACTCTGACCAATTAGTAAGAAGTTGTCTTCTTAAAAATACAGCTCTAATCCAACACACATATGAAGCAATACCTGATGATATTAATCTAAAATTAACTCCTGTTTCCCAAGGAGTTCACAGGAAAGAAGTAGTCTACATGGGGGCGACTGAAGTTGCAAAACTTGATGCGATTTCTAAAGTTCCATGGATTCCACCTTCTCTCCAATCCCATCAATTTGCTGCAAAAGCGAAAAATGGGGCTCTTAGCAGAGATGATCAATGGCAACGTTTGGTCAGCAAAGCAAGGCTGAAAGACATTAGAAATTTTGCGAGAGGTTCTGCCAATTTTATGTTCAATCCAGTATTGTTGTATGTAAATAAAAATCATGAATCAGTTCATTTCGATGCAGAAGATTCTTCGATTAAGATTGATTTCAATTTCTTAAAGAAGAAAAATGGGTATTATTATGACTATATTTCGTGGCCTAATGAAGAAGATAACAGACCAGTCTGGATTGTTGATGGTCAGCACAGAGTTAGAGGATTTGGAGGTGCAACAAGAGGCAGTATGCTAATGATGCCTTTCGTTCTTATGGTTGGAGACGGTAGTCAGCAGGACAGGGAATTAGTCGCTAGAATCTTTACAGAGATTAACACAAACGCAAAATCATTGGATCAGATGCATCAATTGTATCTTAAATGGCAATTTAGCATACCTTCCGACTCATCTAGGAATGATTTTTCAACACAAGGAAACTCACCCACAGAAAAAAGCCGTCCAAATCGATTGGCATACCAATTAGCATTGGAAATGGCAGGAAACAACGCTTCTCCTTTGTATAATTCTATTCAATTTCAGGAGCCTGACAAATCGAGTGCCCCTAGAGCAAGGATGAAGAGACATCTAATTGTCAAATCAACTAATTGGATGCAGATTGCCAGGAAATGGTTTGCAAATAACGGGATTTATTCTGATTCGGACACAGACCGCTTCAGTTTTGATGAGGTGATGAATTTCTTCATAGCATTTGAACAAACTTGCAATCATGATGGTTGGGAAAACGGACAAAATCGTTGGAGAAATGCAGAAGAACGTAAGATTAAGCGATCAATTATTCAGCAGCAAGGTCCGTTTAGAGCATTAATGCACATGGTCACAATTTGTGTTGAACGATTACAAATCCGATATGGGCATCAAAGGGATACAGCGTTTTCAGTTGAGCAATTTAAGAGCATAATGGCTCCTCTAAAGAACATTGATTGGAATTTAGATACTACTGAACAGAATGGATTGAATGCCCTTAAGGGTAGAGGAAACCTGAATGTACCTCACCTCAAAATGTGGATGGAAGAAGCAATAGATCATGGACAAGTTTATTCATGGCAGGAGATACACAACCCTGAATTAAAATCCATGCCTGGTAAAGGGCTTAATGCACCTCCATCAAATGATGGTTTGACGATACAATCAGATGGAGATAATCCTGATTGGCCGGGTACACTACCTCTTGTCGTATCTCTCCCGCGACCTAAACATGCACTAAGGTGTGCATGGACTGTAACTCAATCAATCAACAACAAAGAAGAAACAATCGATGTCCAAAAAGCATGGTTTACGGTTCACGAAAATAAAACGGAGTTGGTTTTACATAGAGCGGCAATAAGTAACGATGCCGAAGCAATCAAAATTACAGGAATGTGGAGGAATGGTTGTGGAGAAGCATTGGCGAATGCGCCATTTGTAAGATGGGCTCCATGAGGTGTTTTTTTACATGCCTCAGATAGCAGATAAGATCTTGGCAGCTAAAGTTTTTGATGAAGTTTTGGCGACTCTTGAGATTGATGCAAATGAATGGGTTAAATATCTAAGATTCTCTTCTTCAAATGAGAAAATAAAATCTCTTTTGAGAAAGAGGTTAAATTCAGTAGCACAGATTCTCGGATGGGGAAGTGCAGCGTGGCCCGAGATTCCACCAGAATCTTCTTTATCGTTCGTAATTGATGCTCTAGATGGAAGTTTGCTCGAGGCTCCAATTATTAGAAAAAATCTTGTCGAGTGGTTGATGAAGACAAGACCCGAAGGCTCACTATCGCCATTGATGAGAGCCCTTAATTGCACCAATCTGCAAGATTTACCACAAATCGCTGCTGATTATGATTTTAGATTGTCTACAATATTTTCAACTCAACTTTGCACCTTGACCGGTCTCCCTCTCAGTTATGCAGTTAGAGGTAGTAAAGATGAGCGAGGACCTCACGGAACCATATCTCCAATCAGATATCCCCCTCCTTTAGCAGAATTCCAAGAGGTGGTTAAAAATAAACTATCACAGTATCTCGAAGAAGATGCAGGAAGGGCATTAGTTGTTATGCCAACAGGCTCAGGAAAAACTCGTACTGCAATTGATACTGTGCTAAATTGGATAGAATCCTCTGGTAAAAGTCCTTATTCGATTTTATGGATTGCCGACAGAGATGAATTATGCGATCAAGCAGTTGAAACATTTGAGATGCTAGCTCCTAGCATAATTACGCAAGATGTTGAATATTGGAGATATTGGAAAGGCCATTATGCAGAGGTCAGGGATTCGCCGTCAGGCTTAATCGTTCCAGGAATCACAGTAACAACAGTTCAACAATTAAGGAGCAGATTATCGAATCATGAACCTGCTGCTCACGCATTAATTTCAAACTCAGATGTAATTATCATTGATGAAGCACACAGAAACCTTGACTGGATCGAGGACCTTGCAAGGGATTTGGAGGAAAATCAAAGATCCACTAGAATGATTGGACTAACAGCGACTCCATATCGTTCGCTAGTGTCCGAAACTGGTAGACTCTCAACCCTATTCAATCATCGAGCATGTGTCCCTATTCCAGGTGGCGAGCACGACCCTGAACAAATGTCAATCAAGTTAACTGAAATGGGTATTCTAGCTGAAAGAATAGACCTTCAAAGTTCAGATTTAATTAATTCATCTTCCGTAGGCAAGAAAGAAATTGATATAATTCGGAACTTGATAAATCAGGGTTCTAAATCTATCATTGTATTCACAAACGATGTTGAGGAGGCAAGAACCTTGAGTGCAATTCTGCGTTTGGATATTGAAAACCCAATCCGAGCTGAGCATATCGAAGCATCAACCCCTTTTGCAACTAGACGTAAAACAATCTCATCATTCAGAAACGGAGAGATTGAAGTTTTATTCAATTACGGTATTTTAACAACAGGTTTTGATGCTCCTTGTATCGATACAGTAGTTATTTTCCGTAGAGTTTTAGATAACACAAGTTCTCTTTTTGCTCAGATGGTTGGAAGAGGATTGAGAGGGCCAAAATTTGGTGGAACACAATCGTGTTCAATTGTACATTATAGAGGGAATTGAATGGCTAAATTTTTTCCTGCTTTAGCCCATACCGATTCAGTTGGGTATCTTGATGAACGTGGAAAAAGAAATTTGATGTCTGTTCTCAGATTGCTACCTGAAAACATGCAAAAACGGGCATTGATGTCGTTGAGTTTTGATGAATCAATACACTATGATACCACGTGTGAAGACGGTGATAAAAAATCGCCATCCTTAGCTGAAATTGGAATGGCTAAATTGGAAGAAGTGTTCGTTGATTGTGGTGCTTTTCATTACTCAAAGTTGTCAACGCCGAAGTTCCTTAATGGCGGTTTTGTACGTTCATCAACGACCATTGATGAATGGAAGAAAAGACATATGTCTCGAAACATTGATGCACAATACCTGATTTGCTCGCCAGATCATATTATCCATTCGGATTTATCAGAAGAGGAAGTTATTGCCAGACGTGAATTTACAAGATTATCTGCTAAGTCATTTTTGCAACTTACTAGCAAATTCGACAATGTAACTCCTATTGCAGTTGTACATGGTCGAAATATCGAAGAGAGGACTTCAGAAACCGAATTCATGATTGGATTAGGATACAAATATATTGCATTTGGTGGATTAGTTCCGCTTGCTAGAGATCCAAAAAAAGTCTTACATCAAATCGCAGGTATTGAACCACTTGCAGAAGGTGACAAATTAATCATCAAACCCGAATCCCCACTTGGGATGCTAAAGAAGAATGGCATAAAATCTCACATGTTTGGGTTAAACAGCCCTGAATGGTATCGCTGGTGGAAGAGATTAGGTGTAGACTCTTTCGATGGTTCCAAGCTTTCTCAAGAGGGTGCTGCAAACGGCATCATTTGGAAAGTAAACCAAAGTGTATCACGACCAAAAAGTGCTAAGGATTTGTACAATCGTCTCCAAATCAAGAAAATTAACTCAAGAGAATGGAACAAAAACTCTCACCTGTCAACATTAGTTACCAGTCCAGATGGAACTCTAGATCTTACTCATGCGGGCTGGAAATATCTCCAAACTGCGAGATGTACAAGTCCGAATTGCCCTGCAAAAGACATAGTCCACAATTGTGATCCTAGAGTAACTGGTTCAATCGAGCATAATATGGGGAGAATGATAGTCAACGCCTATGCTTTTGAGGAAATAATGAGGCAAATCGATACTCTTCACGAACGAGCTAATTTAGAGGATTGCACTGGTGACAAAAAATGGTTAGGAAATTGGAAAACAATTGAGGTGGGCAAGTGACTACACATGTTCTAATTGCCTGTTCTAAATCCAAATCGGTCCCATCAGAGCCAAATCTGCAATGGAAACATGATTCAACTATTGATTCTTGGAAGGAAGATTGGAATTCACAAGAATTGACCCAGCAACCTTCAGAACTCTATACTGGTAGACCATTCAAACAACAGTATGAATTGATAAAAGGAAAGAACGATACTCTAGTGTATGTGATTTCAGCAGGTGCAGGCCTCATCTGTCCAGGAACAAAAGTTCCGAGTTATGATGCTACATTTATTCGAGATAAAGGGCCCAGAACCGATGAGTGGCATCATTTGCCCGAAGGTGGAATTATTGGTATGAAACTAAGTAAGGGCGATTCTGTTGTTTCTTTTGCACCACCCAATTATCACAAAGCATTACTTCAAGATCCAAATTTGGAATTAATTTCCGATATATTGACCGTTGCTTCAACTTCTCCACTGGCCTCAAAAGCAACAACAGTGCTCAATATTCATTCAAGATCAAAAGAAGTATTGAAAGTGAGTAGTACGGATTTGAATACGAAGTTTCTTGAGATTTTCCTAAATGACGGTGTTGAAGGCTTTAATTCACTTTATGGAAAAGCAAACTCATTACCTCCAATGGTGGATAGGAAACCAGTTTCAGATGAGGAATTGTATTCAATAGTCAAGAAAATAAACAACATCACATCAAATTCTGCTTTGGTTAGACACCTGAGAGACGACTTACTGATTAAAGCAAGTGTTGAGAGGATTAACGCAGCTAGAAAAAAAGTAATTCAAGAGTCTCAAGATGGTTGAAATAGGTCTAGGACACACCGTGCGGAGAATTTAATTCCAATCACAATAGGGTAATGCCATGGGGCCAGGTATAGAATTGCCAGATGGCCCTTCGGGGAGAAATCCTATCGCATGTGCACAAGTGGTTCGCAAACCTGTCTCAGAGGCTTATCTTGTGCTTTTTGATGATGGGACTTTGGGTACAAAGATCAATGAAGAATTCACTCCGCTTCAGAGAAGACCCTCCAAATCTTTTGATGGCTCAGAATATTCTATGATATATCATTCAGCATCGCACTTATCGAATATCGAATTCGAGGCAAATGAGAGTAAAGCAGCTCCTTACATTCTTTTGATGTCCTTTTTGATGTCGATCGCATATTTTTGGTTGTATTTTTATGACCGAGTATATTCGAAATTCCCAGAGATTTTTTCCATGGCCAGTGAGAATATCTTTGCAATATTACTTCTCCTCCCATTGACGGTTTGGTGGTTTGGGCCTAAATTTGTTGATTTTTCATCTGGAGAAATTAAGGTATACCCACAAAGTACTGATCCATTTAGATTCAAGATATGTTCCAAAGAAGCGAAGCTATTTGATAATGCAACAGGTATCAACTACATCGCATTCTTTGCGCTTTTATTTAGTGGTGAATTGTTTGTTGAATTAATTTTGTTGCTTTGTTTATTTTACACGCTTTTTGATGGTTGGAGAATTTCAAAATCAACGCAAGTCGTGATTTTCAAAAAAGGTAAGAGATTGGTTCCAGTGTTAGAAATTTTCGAATTTGTTGAGGAAGTAGTCTCGGTAACAGAAGAAAAGAAAGTTGAGGAAGAGATCAGCGGTTCAATTTTAGATCTCCTTATGGATAATGAATCGCCGACACTTGAATACAAAGCTTCAATGTGGGCTAGGTACAAGACAGTGAACAAAATTGCAACGGATGAGCTAGTAAACAACCCAAAAAAGGGTCCCAATTTCAAAGATCCAGTCTTAGAGGATGAAGTGTTACATACAGTTGCTGCGTTTCTAAACACCTTTGGGGGGACACTCTTGATTGGTGTTAAAGACAAACCTACTTCATGGGGAGACAAACCTGCTGAAGTTTTTGGATTAGAAAACGATTACAAAATCATGGGTAAAGGTCAAGATGCAGACACATATGTAAGAAGCGTGTATGAGGTGTTAAACAGGGGTTTTGGAGATACATCGACAGCAGCTAGTTATGTGGATGTGAAAATTGAACAGTATGAAGGCAAAGACATCTGTAGAATTGACGTTCAACCACTCCCAAAAATTAGAGATGGAGAATTATACATCAAAGAACGTTCGGATAATAAAAACGAGGAACGATTTTATGTTCGGACTGGAACTAGTTCACAAAAACAATCTATCCAATCTGCTGCAAGATATATCAGAGATAATTTCCCGCCACCCAATGCAACAAACTAATACAAATCTGTGACCAAGACATTTGAAATAGGTCTAGGACACACCGTGCAGAGTGTCTATGGAACTGTATGTTCTCGATGTGATATTGGATAATATCCATCCTCAAGATTAAAAGACTCAATCTCCCTGCTCAATTCGACGCTTATGACCGAAGTACGAAATGTCATCATTATTGGTTCTGGACCTGCAGGCTACACAGCTGGATTGTATGCTGCACGTGCTATGCTTAACCCCCTCATGTTTGCTGGCTATATGTCGGGAGGTCAGTTAATGCTTACTAGCGATATTGAGAACTTCCCTGGCTATCCTGAAGGCATCGGTGGACCTGAGATGATGATGCAACTTCGAGAGCAAGCCGAACGCTTTGGCCTTGAAGTCCAAGACCGCAATGTCGAGCGTGTCGATATGTCAAAACGCCCATTTTCCGTTCACCTTGAAGGCGAAGAATTCCTTGCCCATTCACTGATTATCTGCACGGGGGCAGAATCGATTTGGCTCGGAGCGCCTGGCGAACAGGAACAAAAAGGCCGAGGCATCTCCACATGTGCGACCTGCGATGGAGCATTTTTCCGCAATGAAGAGGTCATTGTCGTGGGTGGTGGCGATTCTGCGTGCGAGGAGGCGACCTTCCTCACTCGATTTGCAAGCAAGGTGACCTTGGTTCATCGAAGTGAAACGTTCCGTGCTTCAACCATCATGTACGACAGGGCGGCAAACCATGAGAAGATTGAGATCAAAACTTTCCGCCAAGTCAAAGAGTGGCTATCCGATGACAAAGGACTTTCAGGGGCCATCCTCGAAGACCCGAGAACCGGCGAAACCGAAGAAATCTCGGCAACTGGTGCGTTTATCGCCATTGGCCACAAGCCGATTACTTCCTTCCTTGAGGGCCAAGTTGAAACCGATGAAAGCGGGTATATCATCCACAAAACGCACACAATGACCTCCGTACCGGGCGTGTTTGCAGCAGGCGACGTCGTCGATACACGCTATCGCCAAGCGATTACTGCCGCTGGTATGGGCTGCCAAGCAGCGATTGACGTCGAAAAGTGGCTCGAAGAACAAGACATTGGCCACTGAACGAGTATCGGTGTGTTCAAGAAAGCGAGCCCCGAGGCTCGCCCATGGTCGATGTGGTGCGCTTCGCTCGACACATATCGCTACCCGAGGTCGGCATCGAAGGTCAACAACGATTGCTCGCTCGTCGAGTGCTCATCATTGGTGCCGGTGGTCTTGGTTCTCCCGTAGCCATGTACCTTGCAGCAGCAGGCGTGGGATGCATCGGTCTTGTGGACGACGATGTGGTCGATGTAAGCAATCTACAACGCCAAATCATGCACTCTGAGTCAACAAAAGGCGTGCTCAAAGTTGAATCGGCCAAAGAACGGTTGCTCGGCCTTCATCCTGCACTCAAGGTCGAAACATTTCCTGTTCGTTTTGACCCAGATACCTTCGAATCCATCAATTTCGACTCGTGGGACGTGGTTGTCGATGGCACAGACAACATCCCGACACGGTATTTCATCGATGATGTCTGTCGACTGTACGGCAAACCGTGGGTGTATGGCTCCATTTTCCAGTTTGAAGGTCAAGTGAGCGTCTTTAATCATATGAAAGGCCCTGTGTACCGTGATTTGTTCCCCGTTCCTCCTCCACCTGAGGCTATTCCATCATGCGCAGAGGCTGGCGTGTTTGGCGTCTTGCCTGGCGTCATCGGTTCACTTCAAGCAACAGAGGTCATCAAAATCATCATCGGAATCGGCGAAGTCTTGCGAGGTTCTCTCCTTGTGTACAACGGCCTGGATACGACCTTCCGTCACCTCAAGTTTGAACCATCGGAAGAACGACCTCATGTGTCGAGCATGGATGATGCTCGGCAATTGTTTGCTCAAGCATGTGGCTCAACCAGAACCACAAATGATAGAGATTTAGTACAAGAAGCGGAAGCCCCGACCATGTTCAATCAAATTACTGCAGCAGAAGTACGTGAAAAAAGGGATGCTGGATGGGATTTTCTTCTTATTGATGTACGCTCTCATGGCGAACATGACCAAGCGAGAATCATAGGAAACAACGGCAATATACCTCATGATTCAATTCTCAATCACCTTGATGAGATTCCACAAGACAAAGACATCGTGCTTCACTGCCAAGGCGGCATGCGTTCCGAGATAGCTATTTACGCTCTTATGAAAGAAGGATTTGATGGGTCTAAACTCTACAACCTCACAGGCGGCCTCATGGCATGGGCCAACACTTTCCCAGAAGAAATTGAGCAATAACAATCAACTCATGCGAGAAGTTGAAGGTGAGGCTCACTCTCCTCGTTGACTGGAGGTCTTCTATGTCCCGAATCATCGTCGCCGACGAAAACGAAGGACGACGAAATCTTCTCGCTAATACATTTGAGCGAAGCGGGATGCAAGTCACGAGGACATCAACGCTTCAACAAATGCAGGCTACCGCGCTAAGTGTGATGCCCGAAGTCGTTCTTTTGGAGGCTGAGTGGGCTGGTCAAGACATTTTTGACGTGTGTCAACAATTGAATTCAAATCCACAATTAAAAGCCCAAACTCGCATTGTCGTCCTTTCAAGAACGACAAGCCCAGACTATCTTCAACAAGCAGCAATGGCTGGAATTGCCGAGGTCATTGCAAAACCAATTGACATGAATTTTTTGATATCTCAATTGCAACGGCACATGCAGAAGCAATTCGTTCCGCCACCAGCACAGGTCATGCCGCAAGGGCAACACGCAACCGGTGGTACGTTTGGGGCTCCGATGCCGATGTCGCAAGCAACACAAATTCAGGATACTGAATGGGCGATGCCGATGCTCAAGCAACTTGTTGAGGGTGGTAAAGTAAACGATGAAATGATCGCCGATATTTACGCAAGCCTCGAAGTCGATGGCATTATTTCCTCTGATGAAGAAGAGGCCCCTCAACTCAATGTGTACATTCTTCAAAACGCATTGCGATTTGCCCTCAACAACCTTGTCGGTGCATCTCCTGCCCAGACTGAATCAACAAAACAAGCCGAACAAACCAAGGATGAACAACCCTCTCAGCAATCCTCAAATCAGCCTACAATTGATTCCCTTACCCGAAAAAAGAAACTTGGCGAATCACCTTCCTCAGGTCCAACGTTGGCCGACGCCGGCGATAGCATGGAGAACATCTTGCAAAAACAAGCCGATGATATCGCACGTGAAGTGGAGCAGACCATGGACAACATTCTCGAAGAACAACCAGAATTTATTGCCATTCTCGAAGACGATGAACGGGTACCAGTTGACCCAGAGGTGCTCAATTTGAGCCGACTGACCTATGACTATCTGGAAACATTGTTTGAGCAACTGCTTCGAAAAGGTGCTGTCTCAGATATCAGTCTCCTCACCCAAATTGAAGATGGTGCAACGATGATTCGTGATGTGCTGTCCTCATTTCCTCGAGGTGAGGAAGAGTGAATAAAAACCTCGAGCGGCGTCGAAGGCTGGCGTATACCGCACTTGTTTGGGCATTTTTTGTCAACTTCCTCGGCTATGCGTTTATTGTTCCAATCTTGCCGTCTTGGCAGGTTCAATTTGGTTTCAATGCGACGCAAGCAACATTGCTCGTTTCACTTTGGGCCGTTCCAATGTTTTTATTTGGTCCCCTGACCGGACGTTTGACAGACAAAATCGGAGCAGGCAGAACCGTCTTTTTCTCTATGGTCTTTCTATCGGGTTCAAGTGCATTGTATCTAATTGCTACCGAAGAATTGGTGCCACAAGCCTTTGCAGTCCTCGCTGCTGCGAGATTGATTCACGGTGCATCAGGAGCGGCCATCATGACTGCGGGTCTTGCATCAGCCTCTCAATTATGGCCAACCAATTTTGGAGAACAAGCAGGAAAACTTCTCGCAATAGCAACAATCGGCGGACTCCTTGGTCCTGTTGTCGGTGGTGTGACGTTTGAGTACGTTGGTTCGGGTGCGTTCATATTTTTGGCCTTGGCCACCGCTGCAGTCATTCCTCTTGTGTGGTATGCAAGTCCAGCGATAGGGAAGTCTCAAATGCCAACGCAGGGCAATGTATCGATCAAAGTTTTCGTGACCAACCCTGTGCTCCTGCGAGTCGGTATTTTGTTGATGGTGACGACCATTGCTACAGGTGCACTTGAAGCCGGAGTGCCACTTTTCTTGAGCGATGAACTTCAATTAGGTTCGGCGATGATTGGAGCAGTTCTTCTTGTCATGGTTCTCATGCAGGGCATTGGTTCACTGGTTTGGGGCAAACTGGTCGACAAGCGAGGACCAACGAGGTACATGGTCATTGGATGGTCGCTTGTCGTTGCTTCTCTTGCTGGTGTTGGTTTATTTGGTTGGCAACTCAAAGGCATGGCGGCTATTGCGAGTATGATTCTTCTTCTCGGCCTGTTCCAATATTCGATTGCAGCAGCTCAAATACCCATGCTTCCAATGATTGACACAGCGGCAACCAAGGCGTGTGGAGAGGGCAACCCTGGTCTTGCGTTTGGTGCATTTGGCACGGCATGGGCTGCTGGAACAATCCTTGGCCCGCTGCTTGTTGGCCCTGTGTACGATTTCTCAAATTCTTGGCCTCTCGCTTTAGGGCTGTTGGCCGTCCCTGCTACATTTGCACTCATCATGACCCTTCGAAACAAAGAGATGTTGCATGAATGCTATGCTTCTGTGATGGAAGAACGAGTGAGTGATACGGAATAGACAATCTCCACACATCATCCCCGAAGGGTAGTTTTGAAACAGTTCTCCACTTGGGTATGGTTGGGTGGGAACATGGAATCTGGACGAATGCCCCCGATGTTCGGAAAAGATTGGCAACCAGAACAGCCCTTACATTTCTATAGACCGTTGCATAAAAAAGGTGCAAAAGAAGAATGTATCGTATTCGTCTCCCAACAATATCCCTCCTACATTCACCTCGTTGCTACAGTTTGGAACCACCTCGAAGAAAATGAGCCAGAGCAGTTTGAAGGCGATTCTTGGCACGAATTTTCAACTCGATTCGTTGAGGCCCTTGGTCGCGAGGCCAAACTTCAGATGTCTTCCCAAGTTGAATCGATGCTCGATGTCGAGGTCATCCCACGACGAAGTTTACAAACCCATACCGAACGTCGTCTTTCGTACTTCTTGCTCGATGTTCGCTTGATGCTTCGACGCCTCGCTCATTACATGAGTGTGACACTCGAACAACGCATGGAATGGCAACGTCTGATGGTTCGAACACGAGAACTCGACACGAGTCTCAAGACGATATTTACAGAGGGCGTTGAGGCACCTGATGGATCGATGTTTGGTGGAAAGGGCTTCCGTTCAACATGGCAGGAAGGCGTTGTCGCCGTCGGCACAGCACTCCATCGTGCGATTGACAATCCGAGAGATGCAACTCCGGTGCAAGGATACGATGGTGACCTTGTTGCTCCAATGATTCGAGATATTGGCCTTGGACTCGCCATGGGCGATACACCGCTCGATGTGATGGCAGCCAACCTCGGTAAAGTCGACTCAAATCAAAACGGCGGCTGGGCCGATGGTGGTGGTCGAGATTTACACATTGGTGCATGGCACGTTGGTGTTCTACCGCCGACAGCACCGCTTCCAATCGCCAGTTCAACAATGACAGGTCTTGCTTTTGCTGCTTGGCGAAAAGGTCAGCAACGATTCCACGTGGCCTGTATTGGCGAAGGGGCTTCTTCAAGTGGAGAATTTTGGGAAGCCATGAACTTCGCAGGGACACGCGGCTTGCCAATCACGTACATCCTTCAAAACAACCAAATCGCACTTGACACACCTTCCTACAATCAATCCGGTGTCGAGATTTGGGCTGACAAGGCCAAAGCCATGGGTTTCCCATCGTGGACAATTGATGGCTCTGACCCAGCGGCATGGTATGCATCTACAGCGGTTGCAAGAGAGTATGGCCTTAACGGAGGCGGACCAACCCTCATTCACGTCGAAACAATGCGAGGATGCGGGCATGCTCATCATCACGACGATTTGTATCTTGGCAATGAATCGGGTACACCACCCGGTTATGTCGATAGAGAACTCCTTGCTTATTGGGAAGCGAAGGACCCAATTCCAACCCATCGTTCTCTTCTTCTGCATCTTGGCGTCGGCGAAGAAACCCTACTCGCTATGGAATCCGAAGAACATCAAGCCGTTCAAGATGCTTACCAACACGTGCACAACATGGCTTGGCCAAACCCTGAGACTGTGACAAAAGGCGTGACGACAATACACGATGCTGACACCCACTCAATGCATCTGCAGCGGATTCAATCTGATGTTCCAATCACACTGACTGAGCCTTCGTTTGATGAACTCAAGTACGCTGAAAAAGGTGGTTGGACATATGCAAGAGCCATTCAACAAGCGATGGTCGATGTTGCCACATATTTTGGTGATGATTGTGTCTTCATCGGTGAGGACATGGAAGTTGCCGGGGCTTTTGGTATGAACATGGCCCTCAAAAATGCTGGATTTCAACACCTCCTCGTCGATATGCCGCTCTGTGAAGCAGCAATCGTTCACACCGGCACCGGTGCAGCCCTGAGTGGCATGCGTTCGATGGTTGAAATCCAATTTGGGGGTTTTGCAGCTCTTGGGTTCAATGCACTTGTCAACAACGCAGCCATGCTTCGCTGGCGATGGGGTGCAGATTGTCCAATGACGGTCCGAATACCTCTTGGAGCCCGCACACGTTCAGGTCCATTTCATGCCAACATGATTGAATCGTGGTTCTCAAACGATCCTGGGCTCGTTGTTTTGGCCCCAGGTACACCTCAAGATGCCTATGATTTGCTTGTTGAAGGTGCTCATCTCAATGACCCAGTGCTTTTCCTCGAACATATCGGCTTGTACGGTCTACGAGGTGGTAAAACTGGTTGGGGCATGAACATCAACCAGGTTGTGGACACTGAAACAGTGAAAACTGCACTCTCATCGTCCAAAGCGTACAAGATTGGAAAAGCGGCTTGTATCCGTCAAGGCGATGACCTCACGCTCGTTACTTGGGGGGCAATGGTTCACATCGCAAAAGAAGTTGCAGAGCAACTTAGTGAACTTGGCCATTCAATCGAAATCATCGACCTTCGTACATTACTTCCGTTTGATGCGGGCACATGTGTCGCCTCGGTGTACAAAACGGGAAGGCTTGCAGTTCTTCACGAAGCCCAGTGGACCGGAGGGCTAGGCCATACAATTCAGAGCAGAATTCTTGAAGAGTGTTTCTTCAATCTAGAATCGAAACCAGTCGTGATTGGAGCGCTCGATACACCCGTTCCATTTTCACCACCACTTGAGAATCATACCATACCATCTGTGAAGCATGTAAGCAATGTTTTACAAGCCTTACTTGAAACGGAGTGAGTCAAAAACCGTTGTGATAACAATCAATAAGGAAGTGAGGGTAGTATGGCTATGGAGAATGAGTCCTCTGCAATGGGCATACCCCAACTTCTCCTCAACAAAGTGATTTTCATCAATGGTACACTCTTTGTTGCTCTATTTATCATGGAACAAACGGCAAGGGACCATCTGGTCCTCTCGTTAATTTTCCTCACCCTCTCCCTCATGTTACTCATCAAGTCGGCTGATTTTTTCATCGAAGGCGCCAAAGGCCTCGCACTTCGAGCAGGACTACCGGAAGTGGTTATTGGCTTGACGATAGTTTCGATTGGAACATCACTTCCTGAAATACTCGTCACATCCGCAGCAGCTGTAGACATTCCAAAGAATCCAGAGATCGCTGACCTTGCCATTGGGGGTATTTATGGCTCAATTCTTGTTCAAATTTCTCTCATTCTTGGCGTTGTTGTTGCTATTCAAGGCGTTAAAATTCGTCCTTCTTGGCTCAAGCGAGATGGTATGATTATGCTTGCTTCTATCGGCTTGCTCACAATTTTTCTCTTCACAGGGTCGGCCTTAACACGAATTGAAGGATTTATTCTTGCCTTCTTATATTGTCTGTATGTCGCCTGGTTGCTCAATCATCGAGATGAAATTTTGGAAGAAGAAGGCGTTGATTTTGATGGCGAAGTATCGGGTTCGAAGTGGTCGACAGCGTCCTACTCGGTCATGGTTGTTGTCGGTCTTGTTCTTGCCTTATTTGCTGCTCATTACCTTGTCACGATTGCAAGTGATATCGCCATTAAACTAAGTGTGCCTCACGCAGTTGTTGGTACAACCGTCTCTGGCTTGGGTACCTCACTCCCGGAACTTACTATCGCCCTCATGGCCGCCAAGAAAAGCGAAGGCGTGGCCATTGGCACGCTCATCGGCTCCAACATTACCGACCCACTCTTCTCCATTGGAATCGCCTCCATGGTGCATGAATTGCCTCTCACACAGGCAAGTTATGGTTTGACAATGTACATTATTGTGCCAATGACGTTTGTGTGCACCTTGTTCGCACTGTTTTTCATGCGTTCGAAATATGAACTCAAAAAGAACGAAGGGTTTGTCCTTATTTTTGTGTATTTGATCTTCCTCGGTCTCCTGTATGCTGAACACACAGGCATCATCAACGTGTGAGATGCTGATATGGTCGAAAATGAATCGAGCAGTTTTCAACCCGTTTCAGGCATAAACCACCAACAACTTCGAGACATGGAGGAGCGAATTTTTGAACTTGAGCGAAGAGTCGATGAAATGTCAAACCTTCATCCATCATCCACGCCAACAAAACCAATCACTCAAGAAGATGTTGTCAATGTGCTGAATCTTTCCATCTTGCTTGTAGGTGCTGCTTGCATTTTTATTGCAATTTTGTTTTGGATTGATATATTTTTATTAAGTTCATCACCCAATACAGATAGCGCGGATTTTGACATGTCTCTCATCATGTTTTTTTCCGGCGTCCCTTTGGTTTTGTTTGGATGGTTCAAAGGTTTTTCAAAAATAATCACTTCAAAGCCAGACGAAACATGAAATTGCTTTTTGACCTCTTACCAATGAGGTTCGGCCAAGGAAGAAAGAAAATTCCTCATAAATGAGAGGAGTTTAGCAATGTCATGGTCGACTTTCAATTGGATGAAACCCAAGCCATGCTTAAGGAACTGGCCCATGAGTTCGTCGTTGATGAGGTCCGGCCCCATGCAGAACACTGGGACCAAGAATCGACATATCCAATCGAGGCTATCAAAGCCGCCCATGAGATGGGATTATTGAATTTGCACATTCCAGATGAATATGGTGGTCCTGGATTTGGGTCAATGGAAGAAGTCCTTGTGAACGAAGAACTCGCTTGGGGTGATCCAGGGTTTGCAACTGCAGCATATGCAACAGCACTTGCAAGTGCTCCTATTATCACCGGTGCGACAGAAGAGCAAAAAGAAATCTGGCTCCGCAAAATTGCTGAAGAAGGTGCTCTTGCTTCCTATGCCGTCACAGAACCAGAGGCAGGCTCAGATGTAGCAGCCATCAAGACAACAGCGATTCGAGACGGTGACGAGTATGTCATCAACGGTTCAAAGATGTGGATTACTGGTGCAGGCTATGCCGACTTCTTTTTCGTTCTTGCAAAAACAGACCCGAATGCTGGTTACCGAGGCATGTCTGGTTTTATCGTTGAGAAAGATGCTGAAGGATTTTCACTTGGAAAAAAGGAAGGCAATATGGGTCAACGATGCTCTGACACTCGTTCAATAACCTTTGATGATGTCCGTGTGCCAGCAAATCATTTGATCGGCGAATCTGAATCAGGTGGATGGATGAATGCCATGAAGGCCTTTGACATGAGCCGACCCAATATCGCAGCACATGCCACAGGGCTCGCAAGAGCGGCGTTTGAGCACGCACTGCAATATTCCAATGAACGCAAAACATTTGGCAAACCACTCCATCAACATCAAGCCGTTCAATTCATGCTTGCTGACATGAAGACCAAAATCGAAGCTGCACGATTGCTGACATGGAAATCAGCACAAGAATTCGACCAAGGTATTCGTAATACTGAATCAGCCGCCCACGCCAAGCGTTTCGCAGCCGACATTGCAATGGAAGTCACCACCGATGCTGTACAAGTCTATGGTGGCTATGGTTATTCAGAGGAATATCCCGTGGCCCGATTGATGAGAGGTGCAAAAGTAATGCAAATTTACGAAGGTTCTTCTCAAGTTCAACGGATGATTATCGGGCGAGAGATGACAAAATCTCTCGAATGAAAGGACAGGTTCGGCAATGAAGGTTCGCCGTCAATCCAAAGACGTTCCAGTTTTGGTGCTCGCTGCAGGTGCCTCGAAACGATTAGGTCAACCAAAAGCACTCCTCCCACTCGGTCAATCAACCCTCATCGAGTGGCTATGTACACGTCTCGAAAGCGAAGGATTTCAGCAATGTATTGTCACACATGAAGAAATATTGACATCACTTCGAGACATAAAATGTCAATGTGAGGTCATTGTTAACCCTCACCCTGAACGAGGGCGAATGAGCAGCATCAAAGAAGGACTGCACCATCTTCTTCAATCAGGTCATCCATTGTCAAATGGCCTGATTATCGCACCAGTTGACCGACCAGGTTGGCCGAATGGCCTTCTTCCTGAATTGATACAGTCCACGAGTTCATCTTCACCTCGATGGAACAATCGTGGTGGTCATCCTGTGTACATACATTCTTCTGATATCAACAAACTTTTGCAAGTTGATGACACGGCCCCGCTACGAGATTGTGTAGTGTTTTCTTCTCGAGAGGTCGAAGCACCATTCTTGCACCTTAACATCGATACACCAAAGGATATTGAGGCACTCAAATTCTTTTACAATGAACATCAAATTCAACCAAGCAAATCCATATGAAAGAACATCATGAGGAGCGGATATGACCGCAAAGGTACTGTCGTGGGGGTTGCAACAACTCCATGAGGGTCATCGCGTTGTCGTCGCATCAGTTCTTCAGGTCAAAGGAAGCGTTCCGGGTAAAGTCGGTGCACGACTTGCTTTGTCGCAAGGCGAAATTGAACCGTTCGGAACTGTCGGTGGAGCAGGGCTTGAGATGAATGTCATCAAGCGATGTCGAGAATTGTTGGAAGCAGAGCATTCAGCATACGGAGAACTTCATACCTATGGTCTCAACAAAGGAGCAAAAGGGTTTGAGGTCACTCCACTAGATTCATTATGTGGTGGACAAGTCACAATTTCATTTGAAGTCCTTGTGCCATCTCCACATATTTTGTTGCTTGGTGGAGGGCACTGTGCCCAAGCCTTAGCTCCACACATCACCCTGCTTGGATGGGAATATTCAGTTCATGATTCTCGATATGATTACGCAAACAAAGACTTGTTTGGTGATGCACAGGAGGTTCACTGTTCATCGGTAGAGGACTATTTTGCAACGTTGAGTGGAGCACATATCTCGAGATATTCCGAGATCCTTCTTTTGGGTCACGATTGGCAAGAAGATGAAACGAGACTCATTACCTTGCTCTCAACACTTCAGCGATTCGAACAGGAAACTGATGCTTTGTTTACACGACCTCATATCGGCGTCATTGGTAGCCGTTCCAAATGGACAGCGTTTGAAAAGAAGTGTCAGGCTCATGGCATTCAACAGACGCTCATCGACCGTGTGCAATGCCCAATCGGGCTGACTGTTGGTGCTGAATCACCAGAAGAAATTGCTATTGCTGTATTGGCAGATGTGCTTTCACGATACAAAAAAGTTGAACCATCCTCAGCATCTTGGAGAGACACTTATCGTTCTACTTGAAGAGAAGGTCGCGGTAGAATTTCAATTCCTCAATCGATTCGAGAATATCGTCTAGAGCGAGATGGGCTGCCTTCTTTGAGAATTTCTTTTTGTCTGGATACCAGCGCCGAGACAATTCTTTAATTGTAGAGACATCAATCATTCTATAGTGTAAATACTCAACCAGACGAGGCATTTCTTTTTGCAGAAATTGACGGTCATTCCAGACGCTATTTCCACACAAAGGGCTGACGCCTTCTTTTGTCCATTGTTTGAGAAAGTCGATGGTCTGTTGCTCGGCTTGCTCACATGGAACGCCTTCATTTCGGATTCTGTCGACAAGTCCGCTTCGATGGTGATGGAGTGTATTCCATTCATCCATACCTGAAATCAACGTGCTATCGACCTTAATGGCCAAGTTTGGCCCTTGAGCTAAGATGTTGAGTTCACCGTCCGTGACGACGGTTGCAATTTCAATAATCGATTCTCTCTCGATATCTAAACCAGTCATTTCAAGGTCAATCCATACGAGCGGTGGATGGGACTCATCCATATTCATTCACCGCTTAGATGCTACAAACCATGTCAGTTCCACAACACAATGGCGACTTAATTTTCCCGCAACCGCTTGGGCATTTTGCAATAGAAACTTTCGTTCCATCGGCTTTCTCGATCGTGTCTGGTACGAGGTCACACTCGCACGAAGCACATTTCATTCCAACTACTCCCATACCGCATGATGAACACGAATATTGAATCATGATTCGTGCTAGGATTTGAAGGTGTATATCTTTTCCTCAATTCATATTTGGCAAACTTAAATTCAATGGGTTGAAAATCTCCACCGTGTTCGCATAATGTGAGGGAGTGTAATGTTCCATAAAATTTTGACAAGTTTTTGCCTCTTGTTGTTCGTTTTGCCTTTGGTCGGATTTTTAATGCCGGTAGGAGCACAAACCGTTGAAGATGAGACGATGTGGTGGGAGCACACAACCGTCGATAAGAACAAAAATAGAATCGGAGATATGATTGAAGTTCACAAAAACAGCCCATTCTTCCTCGACGAGGACGGCACATTGCCACTCATCATCGATTTCGACCGAACACCAACAGAGGAAGACGTGAGACTTCTTGAACGAGAAGTGGATTATCAGCATCAGTTCATTCTCAAACACATCGACGCCCTTGCAGGGCGAATCCATGTTGACAATATCTGGGACACGCTTGAATTGCCTGGCGTCGTCTTGCTCGAACTTGATGGCATCCTTGAGGTCGCCAATGGTGATTCTGCTGTGCTGCACGGTGTTGACCAAGCATGGCAGCAAACTGGTTATGATGGTTCAGGAACAACAGTCGCTATCATTGATACTGGCATTGATGGCTTACATGTTTCACTTGACGACCAAGATGACGACCCACTTACATACGACCCTAAAATCATCGCATTTTACGATGCAGTGAACAACGCAAGTGCTACAAATGGCACCGAAGTATTCCCCTATGACGACAACGGCCACGGAACCCACTGTGCAGGAACAACCGCTGGAACGGGGGCACCCGACTTTGAACACATGGGTATGGCACCCAAGGCAAGTCTTGTTGGCGTCAAGGTGCTTGACGGTGGCGGTTCTGGTTCCTTCGCTACTGTGATGGCCGGTATGCAATGGACCGTCGACCACAGGTACGAATACAACATTCGAGTTGCTTCAATGAGCCTTGGCGGTCCGGGTGCGATTGAATGGACTTCATCAGAAGAAGACAGCGTGAACAGGTACGCAAACGAAATGGTTCGGTCAGGAATTGCCATGTTTATCGCAGCAGGAAACAATGCAGTCTCCGCTCAAATCGGTACACCAGGGTCTGCTGAAGATGTCATTACCGTGGGTGCACTTGACAAGGATTCATCAATCGCTATCTACTCAAGTCAAGGACCAACAGAAGAAGGCCGAATTAAGCCAAATATTGCCTATGTCGGTTCGAGCGTGATGTCCGCAGCAGCGAACACAGGTGATGGATATGTGGCATTATCTGGCACATCTATGGCTACACCAGGAGCCGCAGGCGTTGCCGCCCTCATGTATCAGGCCAATCCAGACCTCTCACCGTTCGACATTCGAAATATATTGCAAGAAACATCGACGTACAGACAATGTCACTACATGGCAGCAAACGAACCTTGTGCAGAGGATTTGATTCCAAAGAACAGACAAAACAATGTCTATGGACACGGCGAAGTAAGAGCTCTCGATGCTGTCATGGAAGCTGCACAACAAATGTACATGTTCGACAACTCCGTTCAAATTACGTTAACATCTGAGACAACAGAAAGTGAGCGAGTTGAACTACGAACAATGGATGTCATTTCTTTTGAGATCAGTGAAGGCGTTGAATCAATCCAATGGCGAAGCAATCATCTGAGGGACGATTGGTCAAACATTCATTCGTATGAGCACACCACCAATGCTGAGTTGTCTGCAATCGATATCGCACACCAACTCGAGCACCTACCAGGCATCGACCTGCAAGGAAACCACACCCTCTCGATTCGAGGTATCATCGAAAATGGAACTTCAACCGCCTCAACCCCAATTATGACGGTCAATGTCATGCTCATCGATGTCGACAAAGATGGAGAAAAAAGTACTGACGATGGTCTGTTTTCATCATCTGAAATGTTCACAGCGATTGGGATATTTGTTGTCGTCTTGCTCGTAGCTTTGCTTGTCGTCGGTTATGCTACCGATAAAGAGGAAGGTGTGTTTGCAGGTAAAGACAGTGATATCCACTTCGATAAAAACGATGAGAATGGTGCTTGAGAAAGCCTAAGCAGCACTTACTGCATCCCATTTCTTTTGGATTTCTGCAGTATCATCGAGTCGACCAACATGGATTTCCATAATGTTTCCATCTGATGTGACAAATGCAAGCGAACCCGGCGATTTAATGTCTAATTCTTTTGCAACTTCAGACCCTTTCATGAATACATAGGTTGTGAGATTGACGTTTGTTGCCCCTGTTTCGTCGTCATCATCATGTGCGTTTGCAGATTCATGCCAATCTTGAAGCGTGAGTCCGCCAGCATCTTCCGCGGGGTCGGTCGACATGACAAGAACCGGTAGTTCAGGAATGGTGTCCCAAATTGCGAACATGGTTGTGAAGCATGGATTGTTGCACCATTCTGCTGAGAACATCACAATGAACGGTGAGCCTGACATTCGTGCATTGTCGTACGTTTCATTATCATCTCCCACAGAAGAGAAACTGGGGAATGCCTGCATCGAAGTTTCTTTGGATTCCTCACTCGTGCAGCCTGATAAACTCGTTGATAGAAGGAGGAGGACGGCTAGAAATATGTTGTATCGCATGTTAAATCCTTTTGCAAAGGTCATTATTCAATCTATTGATGATTCACACATAATCTTATCATGTTCTTCTCGATGTCATATCATGAGACTTCCTCTGTTGCTGAGTATTGTTATTCTTTTTTCATGTCTCATACTTACAATTCCAGTCTCTGCAGAGGGATCAAATGTCGAATGTGAACAAGGTGATGGGAATTCTACAAAGGACCGACTTGGATGTCTGGATTCCGATGGAGACGGGTGGTCGGACGCTGATGGCAATTGGACCATTGCTCAGGGAGCGGATGTCTGGCCAAACGACCCGCTTCGATGGTCCGATACGGACGGCGATGGACATTCGGACCAACTCGGCGATAACTTTGGTGATCACTGCCCCAGTATTTACGGCAAAAGTAAAGTGAAATTACGAGGTTGTAGCGATATCGATCACGACTTCATTCCAGATATATACGATGATGATGCCGATGGAGATGGGATTCGAAACGAACTTGAACGAGCCGCATCTTCAGGGACTATTCTCTACGACCCGTACAATCCAAACTCTGTCCCACCGGATATTGATATGGACACAATCCCCGATGTTCTTGATAATGACAATGATAACGATGGCTGGCCGGATGATGTCGAACAAGACCGAGGCTCAGATTATCTCGATGACTCAGAAACTCCCTTCAACATGTATTTGGGTATGAATACAGGATTTTTCTATCTTGGTGGGTTGGGCTTCTCTACAGAGTACCAAGTTGACGAACCCGAATTTTCAGTTTCAGGCGTGTCTGAAATCGTCTTTGAAGAATTGGTCATACCTCTCTTGTTGATTCCAATTTACTTGTCACTCTATTGGAGTCGTTCTCAGAATTACAAACGGATTTTGCGAGGCATAGAACAATGTTTTGACCTCGATAAATTATCAGTGTATGAACAAGAAATCAACAGAGATGTAAAGAAAAGAAACATCAAGGTGTACCACGGTCTTGTATTAAGAAACGCCATTGAAGAACGAGAAACATTTCTCGGAAAGGTGGAACATGTTGTTCCTGGCGAAGAAGAATGACACAGAATGTTAGGAAAATTCAATCGTATTGACACCGAACAATCAAAGAGTACAATCGACCCCTAATGGATAGGCGGAAGGTATGGTTGGTGCAGAACATGTGGATATGCTTCCTCAACCAAACAGCCAAATTTGGAAGGGTATCGTGAACGGCCAACCTGTTAAAACGCTCATTCCATCAAATGCCGTGCTCCTCGATGTGCTTCGAGATAAGGTTGGCATGCTCGGTGTTAAACGTGGATGCGACCTTGGAACGTGTGGCTGCTGTACCGTTATGGTCGATGGAACCCCTCAACTTTCGTGCCTCACGCTTGCAGGCCAATGCAATGGAAAAGAAATCACAACGGTTGAAGGCTTGGCAAATCATGGCTATCTTGCTCCAATACAGGAATGCTTTGCCACATACGGAGGCTCGCAATGTGGCTTTTGTACACCCGGTTTTCTCATATCCTCTCAAGCCCTTCTGAATGAAAATGACCAACCGACGAGGGAAGAAATAGCGTGTGCCATTGAAGGTAATCTTTGCCGGTGCACGGGCTACCAACAAATCATCGATGCCATCGAAGCAGCAGCCGCAATGCAACGCGGTGAAGCAGAGCAGGCACCGAAAGCAAGCGACCCACATCCTGATCCTCATCCCCAAGGTCCCGATGAACCTTCTATGCCTCCAGGAAACGCAAGGTGATGGATGATGAGTGGAGGGTACAAACAACAGCCATCGGGCGTCCGCACCGATGGAAAAAGGACAGCCGGAAAAATTGTCTTTCCTCCTCCCGGTAGCGGTGGTAGCGACCCGGTCATGAAGGAACGAGACCTCGATTTCATCCCAGAATCCGTTGGTGGAAGAGAGCCTCAACCAGCAGGCTCACACATTCATGACCGAGCAAGAACGGGTACCACAGTTGGTAAACCAACCGCTCTCGTTGATTCTAACGCAAAAGTCACCGGTCAAGCCTGGTACGGCGATGATGTTCGATTGCCAAACGAATGCATCGGCAAAATATTGCGTTCACCTTACCACTATGCTCGCATCAAGTCCATTGATACATCGAAAGTGGAGGCATTACCTGGTGTGCTTGCCGTCGCTACAGGTCAAGATTCACCCCAATCTTTTGGTGTGCTACCCGTGACAAAAGATGAACACGCCATGGCTCAAGACAAGGTACGTCACATGGGCGACCTCGTTGCATGTGTAGCCGCAGTCGACGAAGCAACTGCCATCCAAGCACTTTCCTTATTCGAAATTGAGTGGGAGGAACTTCAACCTATTTTTGACCCAAGAAAAGGTCTGGAAGACCACGATGAACCAATCCACTGGCGAGGAAAGTACCACCTTGAGTCAACCAATGTTCAGAAGCGGGTGTTTCAAGAATTTGGGGACCGAAGCCTCGTGGAAAAACCACATGCCTCATCGCACGGCAAATGGCGGATGGAAGGCGTTCATCATGGATTTACTGAACCTCATGCAGTCGTTGCTCATTGGGATCCAAACGGACGACTTCAACTCTACACACCGCAACAGGTTCCACATTATACCCATAGAGCCCTGGCCACAGTTCTCGATGTCCCAATGCATCAAATCAACGTGATACGAACATTTGTTGGTGGCGGATTTGGTGGAAAATCAGATCCTTTTCCTCACGAAATGTGTGCAGCAATTTTGGCCCGCAAATCAGGAAGGCCGGTTCGGATCACATTTGACCGTGAAGAGGTCTATTGGATTAATCGAGGACGACATCCAAGCCATATCGAAGTTGATATGACATCAGATGATGAAGGTAGAATCACAGGTTTTGACATTGACGCCCTCATCGATGGAGGCGGTTTCGCTTCTTTTGGTCACGTGACGTCTTATTACAACGGCGTCCTTGCTACTGCTCCATACGAATTAGGTTCATTCCACTATACAGGTGCGAGAGTGTGGACCAATAAACCCGCTTCTGGGGCCATGCGTGGCCATGGAGCCGTCAACACCAGATGCGCAGTTGAAGTTGGCCTCGATGAGATGGCCGAACAAATGCAAGTCGACCCTATCACACTTCGTTGTGCGAATTTACTTCCACCACACAGCCGCACAATCACAGGTTTCCGAATCACTTCAAACGGTATGCGGCAAGCTCTAGAGCAGGTACGCGAGCAATCCAACTGGGATTCCAAATTTCGACAGATGCCCCTCGGAAAAGGTATCGGCGTAGGTTGTGGGTTCTTCATTTCGGGTTCCGGTCTACCAATTCACTGGGACCCCAATAAATTCCCACACGCCACTGTACACATACAAGTTGACATGGATGGTGGTGTGACTGTTCACACAGGTGCTGCAGACATCGGTCAAGGTTCAACCACCGCAGTTGCCCAAGTCGTTTCAGAAGTTCTTGGCCTACCAATTTCAATGATTCATGTTCGTAGTCATGAAAGCGATACAAGTCCTGTTGACCTTGGTTCGTATTCCAGCCGTGTCACATTCATGAACGCCAATGCTGCAATTCGAGCCGCTATGGAAATACGTGACCAGTTGCTCAAGGCTGCTTGGGATATCCTTGGATACCATCCAAATGTCCTCGTAATCAATGACCGACGAATCTACTACACACACGACCCATCGATTGGTATCTCATATCTCCAGGCCCTGCACAAAGCACAGGAGGACAAAGGAGCCCTCATTGCGTCGGGGTCATATCGTTCTCCTCCAATGGGCGGTGTTCACAAAGGGGCCGCAGCAGGTTTGGCTCCAGCGTATTCTTTTTCTGCATATGTTGCTGAGGTTGATGTTGACATTGAAACAGGACTTATTCGATGCACAAATGTATGGGCAGCACACGATTGTGGTAAGGCTTTGAATCCACTCGCTGTCAAGGGCCAAATTATTGGGTCATGCCACATGGGGCTAGGTCAAGTGCTTTCAGAAAAGATGGTGTATGGAAGAACTGGTCACTTACAGAATGCAAATCTTCTCGAATACAAGATTCCATCAGTGCATGAAATGCCACATGTCGAACCAATTATCATCGAATCGAGTGATCCAGAGGGTCCATTTGGTGCAAAAGAAGCCGGTGAAGGCCCTCTTCTGCCAATACTTCCAGCGGTAGTCAACGCTGTGTACGATGCAATTGGCGTGAGATACAGAGACCTCCCACTCACTCCCGATGTTGTGTTTCAAGGGATTGAAAAATCCATGAAAGAAAACGAAATCAACAGTCCGACAGACCTACCATCGCCTCGGCTTCAACACTCTGCAATGCAACAAGTGCTTGAGAAGCGTGCAGAGGAACATTCGATTCGAGACAAAAAACGACAAACATCGGAAGAAACAGGTGCGTATGTCAATGGGGTGCTCTTTGGTTTCGACCCAAATATCCCACTTGCAGAGCAGGCGGAAGGTTGGAGAGAGGCCACAGAGCCAGAACCTGAACAACTGGCCGCCCTCGGGCTTGCCGGCAAAGCATGGCTCAAGAAAGAACAACGACAAATGGAGGGTGAAAAGTAATGTTGATGCCGCCCTTTGAATTACATCATCCAACCTCAATTGACGAGGCAATGGCCGTAGCAAAGCAATTGGTCGACAGCGGACAATCGTTTGATTGGGTGGCAGGTGGTACAGATATCATTCCAAATTACAAGTGGAGAATAAATCCGAAGCCACATGTCATATCACTTGCTAAAATTGATGGCGCAACATCGCTAAGTTCGACAAGTATTGGGTGTATGGTGAGAATTTCAGATATTGAAGAATCAAAAGATGCACACCCACTCTTGCGTCAGGCAGCAGCTAAAATCGCATCCTCGCTTATTCGTAAAAGTGCAACTGTGGGTGGTAACTTGTGTCTTGACACTCGATGTTTTTGGTACAATCAAGGCGAAGATTGGCGACGTTCAATCGATTGGTGTCACAAAGCAGATTGTGGCACTGGTGCAGATTGTCGTGTTATTCCAAATCAAAACACACTTTGTGTCGCTACTTATCAGGGAGATTTAGCTCCTAATTTGATGGTGCTTGGTGCTCAAGTCCATCTCATCGGACCTCAAGGTGAACGAACAATTCCTCTCTCAGAATTCTTCATGCTCGATGGCATGAAGAAAAATGTCCTCGAAGAAGGAGAATTGCTGTGGCAAGTTGTTTTGCCCGAAATTTCAACGAAAATGGTTGGTGAATATCAAAAATTGAGAGTTCGAGATTCATGGGATTTTCCCGAAGCAGGCATTGCTTCTGCGTGGATTCCAGGTGATATAACATCAGTCAAAGTTGCAAGTACGGCATTAGAATCGATTCCACGCTTGCATTCCGAACTCATTGAAGAGCATCTCAATGCAAATAATGGTGCGATCAATGTGGTCCTTTTTTCGGATGAAATGTACAAAGATATCAAACCGGTAAACAACACTGCCCTCCCTCCTCGATATCGCCGTTCCATGATTCGAACGCTTACGAAGAGGTCGCTCACTTCGACTTTAGGGGATTTGATATGAAAATCCAAATCTTCATTTTCATGTTGATGTTCTCTCTTGCCCTACCTGCACAAGCACAACTCCCTGGGGGTTCATGGGAATTTGGTTGGGATACAGACATGGATACAACCTATGTGCTGGCCCTAGAAGAAGATTGGGATTTAGAAGATACAATCAAATTTTATGTTGACAACACACAGAGTACGACGTTGAATCTTGATATTGAATATGAGTTCGAAGATGACTTACCCATCGACTTCGACGGGCCAGAAAGTGTCTCAGTTGGTGCAAATTCAAACGAATCATTTGAAATTACAATCACAGGAACCACCGAAGATGAAATCCGACAATTTGGTGCAGACACATCAATTGAACTGACTGTTCGAGCAAAGCAAACAGCCGGTTCTGCAGAGGTGAGAACGGAGGAGATTGATGGAAAAATGAAATTCCCACGAATTCTCAAACTCAAACCGACCTTGTCTGAACCAACCGATGAATTATTTGCAGGCTCAAGTGTTCCTGTCGATCTCCTTGTCGAAAATGAAGGTAATGCGAACGATGCTATTTCCTCTGCAGAGGTATCAATACGTAATTGCCCTCACCTCTCCGTATCAAAATTGGATACATTAGAAAACCAAGTCATTGAGCCCACTGGTGTCAATAGCGCTGAGGGTAAAACCTTCGAACTTCGTGTTGAGGCATCATCAAGTCATCAAGAACGCATGTGCGATATCACCCTAACTGTGTATTCAGAGGGTGCTTCAACATCACATTCGACATCGATGACCATTTCGGTCAAAGCACCGACTTCAAACACTGATGAACCAATTTTTGAAGACGATGAATCTTCTACCAACACCGATGAAACTTCTGCATTATCTTCTTTATCAGCAGCACAGGGAATTTTAACGATTCTTCTCGCAGCCATTCTAACGAGGAAACCTTGAAATTTGTTATTTTTTGGGGATTTGTCCGGATTTTTTCAATCCTCAGCCCAGAGAGAAAACACTACGAAAATAGCCTTCAAACTGTGAACACAGTAAGGTAATCATTATGAGTAGAGCGATGTTCCGAAGGTTGATAAGAGGGGAGTGCATTGGTAGAAGAACAAAAATCTAAACTAAGCCTTGAGGCTTGGCTTATGATTGGTTTTGTTGTATCTCTGCTCCTGTCAACCACAATCATTGCCATTGTATCATCTGGTAAGAATACGGTTTTTTCGCCATATGATACTGAAAAAGAATATTCAAATCAGCAACTTACAGAAATGCGTTCGGATCTAGGTGAAGGTGAAACCAACTCAAAAGACCCACTCAATGGACTTGGTTTTTCAATTGCAAACACCATGTCAACGCCGATGCTCGTCAACGACTGGAAAGATCCTCATCGAACCCTTCTCATCATTGCAGCCCCTGAAAAACCATTTGATGCAGCTGAAGCCGCAGCCATTCACAGTTTTGTCACTGAAAAAGGCGGTAAAGTGATTCTCGCTTCAAACTCCACCAATGCACAACTCGTAGCTGAAGAATTTGGTGTGAAATATTTCGATGCTCCGGTCAAAGAAGATGAAACAACGGGCCGTTACTACGAAGTCACAGACAAAGATGACGTTCGAATTTCACCAGATACACGTAAAGTTTGGTCAGTTGCAGCAATCAATCAAGATGTTCGTAGCATGGGGAACGGATTCAACAACCCTTGTGAGGTTACAGATGTTCAAAGCCGGGAAGTTGACGAATGCCGAATGCCGGTTCTATTCCACCGGCCTACCGCTATTCAGGTTCTCGATGACCAAGAAGATACCAACAGGAATGTGATGGTTCTTGCTCACGCATCGACATCAGCTGAAATTTTAATGAGCGAGCAAAGTCTTGACAATCCTACGCTCGGTGAAGGTGAAACCGGCCTCATCATCAGAATCGACTACCCAGTTTCAGGTGTCCTTGATGAAAAGCCGAACAATGATTACGGAGAAATCGATGTAACAGGGTCAATTGTGTTTGTTTCAGACCACTCAGTTCTCGCAAACCATCTTTGGAGTCAAGACATTGCAGAAGCAACTGGTAAGCAACAGTGTGACTCACAATTGTACATTGACCACAGCCACACATGCTGGAATTCAGATTCAGAAGGACTAGACAATTCCTACGGCGATACAACATGGAATGGAAATTCTCTGTTTTTCACTGCATTAATTCTTGACATGATGGAACTGGACAACACGCAAATGTCCACAACGGTGACAAGTTATTACGAGAATTTCAATGTCGTTTTCGATGAAAGTCGACACGTCTCTTCAGCTCTATCGATGCCGTTTACTGAAGCCATGGGAGCGATTGTCCTGCTCACAAGTGATGCGGTCTTGAAATGGCTCATTATTCTCAATCTCTTCGCTCTTCTTGCCATTGCCATCATGGTTGTTCCAGAAAAGGAGAACTGGCGACATGTCTTCGATTTAACACGATTTAGAGAACGCCCGAACAAGGTTGATGCCTCAATGTATCAACAGCGTGTTCGAAATGCGTTTTTATCCAAAGTGAGGCAATTTAATGACCTCACGCGGGAAGAATTTGCCCGAAAAACCCCCGCAGAAGTGATGCAACTTGTGCGAGATCCACGACTGATTGAACTCGTGAGTTCAAACAGAGCATACTCCAATGATGAATTAAGGGAACTTATCCCTCAAATACGTCGTTGGGGAAAATAATGAATTAAGGAGGAAAAAAATATGCAACCTAACCCAGCAGCCCCGCCAGCGCCACCAGCGCCTGCAGCACCAGCAGCACCAGCAGCACCTGCGGCACCTGCGGCTCCAATGCCAGCAGCACCAGCAGCACCTGCAGCACCTGCAGCACCGGCAGCGCCGGCTCAGCCAAAACACCAGAGCAGCCCAGAAGTACAAGAACGCCTGAAAGCCGTCGGCGCAATCGCACAAGCGATTTCCGCTGAAGTTCAGAAGGTGATTATTGGTAAGTCACACG
>Ga0255766_10000675_pt1 | contig 31341 bp, 42 predicted proteins | sample 071ome_23_FD_179966 | JGI IMG/M metagenome (GOLD analysis project Ga0255766, IMG submission 179966) | Coastal salt marsh microbial communities from the Groves Creek Marsh, Skidaway Island, Georgia - 071403BT metaG (version 2) | ecosystem: Environmental > Aquatic > Marine > Intertidal zone >...
TTGACACGCAAATCTTCAATACCATAAACCACATCTGGAAAGGCTTTGATAAGGATAACTTGTCAGACAAGTGGGAAGATGTTTGGAAGAAGATCAAGTGCGATTGGGGTTATGTCCGTTCAATCGATGCGAACACTTTTGGAGAGTTCATTAAACACATCTCAGAGCCTGTTGAATATGCGACCAAGCCAGATGGGTATATTCCATTTGATTTTGCTCAGTTTTGTCCTTTGCGTTTGACGAGTTTGCTTTTGGGCTTTAATTCGCAAACAGAAGAATGGATTGAGCCTTTGGTGAAAACCTTGCCTGACAATAACTATCACTACCAAAGCTCAATGTGGGGTACGAAGTGGAACGCAGTAGATGTTTGTGAGAGTAGAGTACAGCCAGACAATGGGTTTGCATTGGCTTTCTCAACAGCTTGGAGTCCTCCGATACCTGTTTTAGAAAAGCTATCAGAGCAGTACCCCAATTTGATAATTGATGTCATCTTTTCAGAGTGCAATATGGATTATCAAGGCAGAATGGTCTTTAAGGCTGGTGAAACCATCTTTGAGCGAGAAGATACGATCCATTGGCTTGAAGATGATGAGGGCAATGCAGTAGATACAGCTCCATTAGAGTGGATGGATATGCCATTAGAGAAACTTTTAGGGGGTGCATAATGAGTTTGGATTGGAGCTTAGAAAAGGTAGAGGATTGGGATAGCAATTGCTATATCAAGGTTGGTCTGGGTGACAATGCGTATAATCGAATTGAGGTAAGAGGTAGTAATCATTGGTTCTTCGAGAAAGATGAAAATGAACAACCGACTTCTGTGAAGAAGTGTATGAATCCTATTACTGATACCTTAATTTCTTATACAATGAGTTTAGATTTGGGATCGATAAATGAAAACAACATTGAAGAATGGCAATTTCGCATTTGGGTGACAGAGCAATTGCAAGGTAGCCCTATTTTGGTATCCAGATGGAATGACGAATTGGGTATTTGGGAAGATAGTCAGATTACGACTTCAGACTTGCGAAACCATATCGGTTTATCCACCAATGTTGCGGATAAGACAAGAAACCAATGGCTCAAAAAGGTCTTTAATCGAGATTATATGTATAGACGACACTTCAAAAATCGTTGGAAAGAGGAGGAAAAATAATGTTGATGATTACAAACAAAGATGGCAGTTATGTGCCTGGAATGGGTGGTGATCCCAGATTATTCACGCAGTCAGAAGCTCTTAGCTTTATTCGTGACCGTATTGCAGAGAACCCAGATTGGACAGATAATGGTGCGATTATAGAGCAATACATTCCCAATGTGATGCACCTAGATGCAATTGATTATCTTCGAGATAAAGGCTTTTCTGTCATTCTCGATGGTGATGGTGATCGCATTATCGTAGATTGTGATACCTTATGGACAGCTCCAATGGTTGATCTCTTGCACGATACTTTGAATGGAGAGCATTATGTAAATCGTGACCACAGCTTTAAAATTAAGTTTGGCAAGAGCAAGATGGTCAATGTAGCCTTTCAAGATCATTCACTAGCTTTTCCCATCTACTTTGAGTTTGGGGGCAAACAGTATATTCCAAGCATTTGGAAGATGGGGGTGGAGCAATGAGCGAAAACAAAAAAACATCACCTTGGGACTATGCCTTGATCAACCTACGCAGATTGATACACGAAAAGAATATGGACACCCATTCTCTGGTTCATGCGTATAGAAAAGCGAAACAGAGATGCACAGGCGATTACGAACCATTTAAGCACTCTGAAATGCGTAGAATGAGAAGATTGAAAACAGGAGATACAAAGCTGTCTTTGCGTGACCTTTTCTTTTTATCGCAAGCATTAGATGTAGAGCCAGGCGATCTCTCCTTTATGTCACCAAAAGACTTCGAGAAGAAGTATATAGAGCCGATCAAAGATAAAGTAGGCAAGGTTGAAAAGCCTAAAAAATTATGGCAAAGACCAAAAAACATTTGATCAATTTCTTAAAACGAATTACAGAATAAATACACCGTTCTTACGAGAACACAAAAACAGAGAATACAATGTACGATAATGAATACAATCGTTTTTCCATATCCAAAGGGAATGGCAAAGTAAGATGGATCACAGCTCCATCGGAAGAATTAAAGCAAAAACAAACAGACTTCTTGAATGATGTTCTGTACTCACAGATGCCACACAAATGTGCCACAGGCTTTGTTCCTGGTTTATCCATTGTTGATAATGCCAAGCCACATGTTGGCAAGAACAAGGTGTTGAACATCGACATTAAAGACTTCTTTGGTAGCACAAAAGCCAAAGCTGTCCGATCTGTTCTCTCAGATGTTTATGGTCTTACAGGCTCAGATTTGGACGACAAAGTGGCTCTTTGCACTTGGAGAGGTGAGTTGCCACAGGGTAGCCCTTGCAGTCCTCACATCGCCAATATGGTGCTTTACAAGTTTGACCAATGGTTGCTTGTTGAATGTGAGAAAGATGGTCTAGCCTATACTCGATACGCAGACGACATTACGATCTCTGGTGATGCCATTCCAAAGGGATTGATTGGTCGTATTCGCAAGAGATTGCGTGGGATTGGCTATCGATTGGCAGAACACAAGATACACATCAATGGACAGCATCGCAGACAGCTTGTCACAGGTCTTGTGGTCAATAAGAAAGTACAGCTCCCTAGAACCCTTAGAAAGTGGATTAGAGCAGTTTTACACTCTGGTGCTACACAAGGTCTGGCAACGATGCTGGAACGGTCAGATAAAGATTTTGAACAGATACAAGGCTACATTGGTTTGCAAGCCTTATACAACAAACACACAGCAACAATTCAGTTGCAACAATTAAAGGAGATTTCGTAATGGACACTCGAAAAAGTTATGGCTTTGGTATGAATAAGCCACCAAAGCTAGAAAACATAAATTGGTCAGATAAAGATCGAATGATTAACCGAACCTTAGCACAAACATCTGTGATGGATTTTATTGCTCTTTCAGAGCTTACAGAAGATGCCTATTTTAAGATGCTTGCAAGTGATTTGGCTCACCCTGGAAAACCCTCTGTAAATCTTCAAAGAGTATATCACTCATTAAAGATGATGCACTCTTTGAGGAAAGTAGATGGGGAATGGTATTTACGAAACGGTCAATGGATTGGATTTACACAGAAAGGGAAAGAGTTATGAGTGAAGAAAAGAAAAACATAAGTGTAGCCAGAATGGTTGGTTCTTCCGCACATTCTGTGAGAGGTAGAGAGCAAGATGATTTCTATGCAACCGATCCACAGGCTCTGATCAACTTTCTCGATAAGATGAAAGCAGATGGTGTGAGAGATTTATCCGAAACTGTATGGGAATGTGCAGTCGGTGATGGAGCATTGGCACAAGTGCTATTGGATCGTGGTCACAAGGTTATCGGTTCTGACATCGTAGATCGTGGTTTTAATGGAGTGTATATCCAAAACTTCCTTGAAACACCAGACGATAAAATCTTCAAAGGCGACATCTTAACAAACCCACCGTATAAGCTGGCTCAGAAGTTTATAGAAAAGGCTCTGAACAAGATCGAAGATGGCTCTATGGTTCTATTCCTGTTGCGTATTCAGTTTCTTGAAAGCCAGGGCAGAAAATCGTTCTTCGAGAATACTCCACCAAAGTATGTGTATGTTAATTCCGCTCGTATTGGTATTTGGAAGAACAATGACAAAAAGAGTGGTGGGAACGGATCAGCATTGTGTTTCTGTTGGTTCGTGTTTGAGAAAGGTTTTAAGGGCGATACAATCGTTCGTTGGATTTAATAATCATTAGGAGGATATGATGGGTGTAGACATTTCAGGCTCTGTTGAGGGCGAATTAAACTGTTCTGATGTTCAATTTGGATTTGGCATCAAGATTGATATGGATGACTTTCACGAATTGGTTTCAAACCATTGGGGTTGTGAGGTAGAAGAAGATGACTACGAGGGTACTTTAGATCAGATTATATTCGACAATCCTTACATTTTAAGTCATTACATGAACACAGGTAATTTTAGTGATGATTTTATGGAAATCGATTGGCAGAGTGTGACCTTGAAAGACAATGTTTTCCATGTTTGTGGTGATATGGAATACTGTGATACCATATCATTTAGCATTTCAAGTTTCGATGGTCGATTTAACTCTTGGCAAGATGATTTATTGTCGGAGATACAAGGGAACGATCATTCAGACTTTGATTATGGTGATTTCCGATACAACCAAAAACAATTCAGTATAGAAAGTGCCACATTTGAGGGTGAAACCGATATGGGCGATGATTTTGAAGAAACTTATTAAACAGGGAGAGAGTAATGAGTAGATGTTCAATTAAACCAAAACCAGATAACCAAGAGATTACAGAGGTAGTTGTTGGGTTAGACAGACCATTGGGAAGTTGGTTCTTCCAAGTTTTGGCTGGAACAAAGCCAGATGGTGATGATAACTACATTCTGAATGAATGGTGCAACCAAAGTAGAGCTGTGGAGCTGATCGATATGTATGGTGACTTACAAGACCTATACACAATCCAAGTCAGAAAGGCAATCGTGTCCGATTTATGTCCAGCCGCAAGATACGGTCTGAAACAGATGTCCTCTTGGAAAACAGCAGAGATGTCTAGTGAATACGAGGACAATACAGCATTTATCAATTGGATCAATGATCTTGTGAAAGAGGTGAAAGATGGAGAATAACGAAATTGTACTAATCGATAGTCGAGGAAACCAGCTCACTCATTCTGTTTTAGCAGAGCGATTGATCCAAGCAGAAACAATGAACATTATGGAAGAAATGCACAGGGGCAAAGGGTGTAGCGATACTTTGACATTCATATTGGAGGGCGGTTTCAAGGGCTTTCACAATATGGACAAAGAGAAACTATGCTTGGAATGGGAACATCACCAAGACGATTGGTTTGCAAACTATGACAAAGGTTATCTTCCATATCCAACACACGAAGATGATCCAATTTTAACTCAACAACAAGGAGAAGAATAATGTTTATTAAACTTAGAGAACTGTGGGTTCGACCTATTACGGTAGATGGAGAACCACAATTTGACAGTCAGACATTTGAAGTATGGCTTAATACCGACAAGATATATACATTCAATCAAGTCGATTTTCACGATAGCCATCAATATGATGATTTTAAGCACAAGAAAACAGGTAAAACGATAGAGATACCTAGAAATGTAGTTGTTGATGATCAGACATTCGACAAAGTGACCAAGGTGTTTATGCCGATCTCTCACGATGGCAGTAGACTCACAGACTACATCATTGTCTTGGATACACCAGAGAGCATTATGGAGATGATTGGGCAAACACCAAAAGCCCCACCAAAGAGAAAGGGGCGACCACCAGGCTCAAAGAACAAGTCAAAAGCAAAGACCAAACAACAAACCGAACAACAAACCGAACAACAAACCGAACAAGAAAAGGAGAAGTAAAATGGGAACAGATATACATTTACAGGTTGAACGATATGACCAAGAAACACAAACTTGGATCGACATCAACAAAGAAGCTCTACCGTATCGAGGAACACTAAATGACTTGTGGGATAACAGCGATGATAAGCCTAAAAGAACCGAGCAAGAGGTTCAGGATATGATCTTTGAATACTGGAACAACAACCCAGAAAGCAGATGTTATATGGTGTTTTCTTTACTTGCAAATGTTCGTAATGGATATGGTTTTGCTGGTGTAGAAACCTATAAGCCGATCAAACCAATCGATGATCTTCGTGGCTTCCCAAGTAATACAGCTTTTAATGAAGTCTTTGATGAAGCTGAGGAATGGTGTCATTCATTTACATTCTATTCAATGCAAGAGCTGTTAGAGCATGTCGGATGGGGAGAAGATGTTCATAACTCTGGTTATGTACCCTACAATGCTTGGCGAGAATATATCGAAAGCAAAGCCACAGATAGTCCTATGCCTTGTCCTAGCGATTACTCTGGTGATGTGAGGGGTGGTGGTATCGAAAAGTATTCTGTGGACGATTTTGACAACCTTGATCCGCATAATGCAGACAAGATATACATAAAAGCAAAATGGACTGATCCTAGCCCATTAAAACGGACATCATTCTGGGGCTGGTTGAACAGCGAAACAATGACAAAACTTGCAGATAAGTATGGTGCAGACAAAATCCGTATCAATATGTATTTCGATAACTAATTTCTAAGGACACAGAAATGAACGATAAAGAATTAGAGCTATTCAAAGCTGTTCAACAGCACAACAACATTAAATCATTGCGGACATTCCTCGATGAACAAGACGAAAACATCGATTTGGTCTTGACACAGTTGGTCATCAATATGCACCAGCACTTCAAGAAGATTTTGCCTAGTGATCGTGGCTTAGACTATTCTTTCAATACTTTACTGGAGCTGTTGAATTGCGTATTCTACGGTGATCCAAAAGCACCAAACGAGCTTGATTATACAATTCCACCAGAATATGATTTGACAAAAGAAGATGTTCTAATTAGATACTTCAGACTGGTTATGGCTCTTGATAAGATTCGTCACCACACAAACAAAGTTATTTAATTCACAAAACAAAAAACCCTGTTCTTTACGAAGAACGCAACCCACAAAGGAGCTGTAATGCCCACAAAGTATAAGAATATATCCGCCACCTATGTCTATACAGTAGAGATTACTGTTGATTTAGACGAAGAATATGACTGTTTGCATGATGCAGAGCGAGAATTAGAAGAAAAGGCTGATCTTGAATGGAGAACACCCATAGCTCATATGGCAGATGTAGAGATGGTCAATATGAGGTTCGATGAAGAAGAAGAAAGTTCAGAAGAAGAAACCTCAGAAGATAATGGAGAATAAAATGAGTGATAAAGAAATGACAGACAAAGAGTTTATTGAACAAGTATATGAAATTGCTTTCGGTGATGATGCGATCAATCGAGATTTCACCAAAGAAGAAGTATTGGCAGAGTTATCAGAGTTTTCCGCAAAGGCTTTAGAGTTCGATGAAATGCTTGAAAGTTGCGATTATGGACATCCAGATTGTATGGGCGGTCACGATTTGGAAGATAGCTTTGAAACCCATTGGGAGAAGAATGGTTGGACTTGTCTTGCTGTTGGTGGTGATGAAGAAACAGGTGAGCCACCATTCGCATATACTGTTGGTTTATCCGTTCCTCACGAAACCAAAGGAGAACACGATTTTCCAGAGATTATGGTTATTGGATTGAACCCAGACAAAGCACATATGATTATGAGTTGTTTGGTCGATCATTGGAAAGAAAATGGTGTTCAATACGGTCAAATCAGCGGTGTTATTAAAGACCTTGATGTGCGTGTCACCAGAATTGATATGGAAAACACACAAGGTTTAGACCGATTTATGCCCATACATTCCTTTGTGTTTCGAGAAAGAAAAGGGGTAAATCCAGAAGATATAGAGTTTGTTCAGCTCATATTCCCCAATCCAGAGGGAGAGTTTATCGAGTGCGAACATCAACCATTTCTACCAACCAAACCATATTTAAGAGAGGTGTAATATGTCATCAGTAGAAACATTTATGAACAATTTGTATGATATGTGCGAGAACAACATTGATAGCTTTATTTCTGAAACAGATGCGGTTTCAGAGGAGTTTAAAGAGTTGTCGATAATGACAGAGGTTTTTTTGAGAAGAAGTGATTTAACCGAAGAACAGAGAAAGGGAATAGACCAATTGCACAGCATCTTTTCGACCAATGTATTTGTAGATTGGATGGAGAACGATCCGAAAGACGAGTTTTCAGAGATTTGTTCTATTATCCAAGATATGTTGAACATCGAACCGAAACAACAGATAAACTACAACCAGGCAGAGTATATTTTAGACTTGATAGATTATGATCTTCATAGAGATGGCAACGGTTTCTTTGTTTTCGACAGAGTAGGGAAAAAGAATGGAGAGCCTTTTCAAACGATTGACGATTTGTTAGACTCTTTAAAGGATGATTTTGAAATGTCAGATATGAAGATCATCAATGGATTGATCTATGACATTCATTCCAACGGAGCAAAAGAGCTGCATTTCCCATTGAAGAATGATTACAATGATGGTCGATTTGAGGTCTTATCCAGCATCGCAAAATCAACTGGAGAAGTTGCTTTACCTGATGAATACTTGGGTTTTTACAGACTATATAAATTAAACAATTAAACAAATTAATAATTTTAACATCGCTACAATTCCGTAGCACAACCAACAGGAGGACAGAAATGTCTTGTTATGAAAGTGAAAGAGGTGGTTGGAGCTTCCCAACCAAAAACTGGTCTAAGGTTCGCCAAGACCTTATCAATGCAGAGTTCAAAGTTCGTGAGGACGAGTTTAAGGTTCTGACAAAACTTTGGGAGAAGTCCAAAACAATAGGAGCAAAGGCTTTTAATGATGACTTTGATGGCTTGCTTGACCAAGCCAAAAAAGATGTGTTTGGAACACGATACGACAGTTGGCGGAGAGAGTATGTTGTAAAAGACAATGCTATCGATTATTGGTCTTTGAAAGATAAAATTGAGTACGGTACATCTGGAAAGATGAAGAAACCTACCAAGCCAAAGAAAAGAAAGAAAGAAGATGATATGTCGTTCTCATTTGACTGTGCGTACTTGTCATTGGACTTCACAAACAGACGCATTGATTGGTCTGTAGATGAGAATAACAGAGCTGTGGATAGCTCCTGGGGGCATCCTATTGGACAGGCTTTGAGAGGTATTCTGAAACGAACAGACTTTACAGGTTCGACAGGCGGATACACAATCTATCGATGTGAGTATCAAGAAGATTACGAACCACAGTACAACAATGTATATGGCAAGAAAACTCGTGAAAGACTATGGGGGCGATAATGAGCGATAAAAAGTATTACAAAGTATGGGCAAAGCACGAAATTAGAGTGTGTTATCTTGTTCCAGAAGATTTAATCGAGAAAGGCGAAGATGATGATGGTGTAGCAGAAGAAGATGGTTTGCTTGATCTTCTGTCCAATAAAGACATTGTTTATGTCGAACCTCACACACAGAGAATTGTGTTTGACGAACATTATATGGATAGCAAGGGTATCAAAGTTGTTGTGGAAGATGTAGATGGCGATCCAAGCCCAACATTGTTTCCTAGAATGACAGCAGATTGGGACATCGGTTTTCCAGATGAAGAATTGGAGTCTGAGAGTGACAGTTCTGAAGATGATTCAGATGTGGAGTTCTAATGGATTTTAAGGCTTTCATAAATAAAGATTTGGGAGCTGACTATCGTGGCAGTATCCGTTTTAACATCGTCAATTGGAGATCATTCATCGATGAATTGCTTGAATGGTCATACAACGACTATGAGATTACGGATACCGCTATTCGATTGGCTTTGTCATTCTACAAAGGAATACCAATAGAGAGCATCATCGCAGATCAAAAGGTTGGTGGTGCTGTTCTGAAGTCTGTGTATTTGGACAAACTATCTTTTATTACAGGTCTTTCAAAAGACAATCCTAGCCTGATTAGAGCGATTATGAAAGTTCCAGAGGGTGTTGGGTGCATAAACCTTTTCAACAAGGTCTGTGACGAAACTAGAGGTATTTACCAGCCTATGTATAGAATGATCCCACATCGAAAACATACCTATGATCAACTTGTTCGATATGGACACAAAGCGATTGGCTTTCATAAAGCAGATGGAGATGTGTATATTGACTTGGAACGCAGAACAGTGCATTGGGAGTGTATGGAGCGATTGTATCCATTACACAAGCCTTTAATCGAGTTCCTGACAAAGCAAGTCAATAGATACTTCTTCTCAAAAAAAGACGCTGGAGGTGTAATCATATCGCCAGGACAAGTGGATTATTTCGGAGATGAAAAGGATATGGCTTTAGGCTCTTTTTCTAGCTTGGGATACAAGTATTCATTGGGTGTCAATGGAATGTTTGTGTATCGAGATTGGAAAGAAAGCACAAAGGAAGTCCGTATGGAAAGAAGAAAAGTGAGTGGTACGGTTTGTCCTCATTGTTCTTCTGGAAAACTATATGCCACCAGCGAGTCTTGGTGGTGTTCAGACAGCTGTGGCTTTGAGATACCGTTTTCTATTGGGGATCGATTTGTTTCAGAGAACATCGCATTAGAATATATTGATAAATTAGCAAGTTAGGGGAGAGGATTGATGAAGATAGAGAAACTTAAAATAAACAAATCTAGTCAAAAAGAAAATCCAGGAATACAATGGAATGATTCTGTAATTGCAGCTCTAGGGACTATGCCAGACATTATTTTGGCAGATAAAGCTGGCTGTAGCACTTACAGTATTTATAGAAAGAGAGTGGAATTGGGTGTTCCAAGATTTGACAAGAAAAAGTGGAGAGAAGAACAGATTGCATTGCTAGGAACAGATACAGATACCAATGTAGGGTTATTGATTGGCAAGAGCCAGGCTGAAGTCCATAGAAAGAGAAATGAATTGGGTATCGAAAAATATGTTGAGCCTGTTTCTGGTTCATTTACAAAATCTGAAAGGATTCTTATCCATAAGTACATATCTGAAATAGATCAAAATATGGCTTTACTGAAAGCCATACTTTACAGAAAAACAGGGGAGATAGAATAATGGAACAAGAACAAGAAATTATGACAGTAAAGTACGGAGAAGATGTAATCGTACACATTATTAAGAATGGAAGATCAAGAACAACATATAAGGCTTTCTTGCCTGATGGGGTTGTTTATCAATCGGAGGACTTGGAATGGGTTCTCCGTAAGATCAAACAGTTTAGATCAAATTAGAACACGAAGTACATTACAACATATTTACATCAAAGCCACCTATTCACAGGTGGCTATTTTTTTTGTCCAGTTTTAGCAGAAACTGGTAAGATAATCGGTTTGGTTTCGTTTATCCTAACATTTTTTACTTCCGAGCCAAGACCACAGCACCACCCACAACCAACAAAGCTGAAACCGCAGAAATACCAATAATAAGAGCCTTGTTGTCTTTCTTTGGCTGTTGTAGTTCCTTTTCTGGTGCTTTCATAAAAGCCACAGCTTGGTCGTGTGACTGGCTTATCTGTTTGAACGCAGATGGGCTAGGGTTCATCTTTGCAAGTTTGATAATGCCCATGTCAGATACTTTGCTTTGTAATGCGTCAGCGACTATATGCTTGGGGGTCACAACACTATGACCAGATTTTAGTAAAGGGAATGGAGATGTTCGAGGATCAATGGAATTCGCTTGTTTACGTTTGATCCGTTTTATGAGTTTTTCTTTTGCTCTACGCTGTTTACGAGTTTCTTTTGCCTTTAAACCTTTCATAAGTTTCTTGTATGATCTCGCATAATGAACTGCATAGATAGCTTTTATTTTCATTTCCAATTTTGCTTTCTTTGCTCTCCAATTCGATTCTTCCTTGTTTCGTAAATCACCATCAATTAATGACATTGTTTTTTTATTGCCAATAGAAAGATGTTTGTCATACGCTTTCAAAAGATGAACAATATGTTTTTTTCTCCATTGGAATTTCTTTTTGGAATAATTTAAAATCTGTTTTTTTAATTCTTTATTATCTCTTGTTATCCACTTAGCTCTGTCACCTCTAGCTAAATCCGCACCCAAGTTTGCCGCTAAACTTATTCCACTAACAACATGACCAGCAACCGCAAAAGCTGGACCAGCTAATTTTAAACTATTCTTTGTTACATCTGACACACCTTTAATGAGTTTCTTTTCATTTTTGGCTTGTTCTTCAGCGTCTTTTAATTCTTGTTTAATTTTTCGAGGATCTTTAGACTCGTAAAGTTTAATGATTTTTTCTAACCTTTTTTTACTCATTGTTTACCCTTACTTTCGAGCCAAGATCACCGCACCACCCACAACCAACAAAGCTGAGACCGCAGAAACCCCAATAATAAGGGCTTTATTGTCTTTCTTTGGTTGTTGTAGTTCTTTGGGTAAATCCTTTTCTGGTGCTTTCATAAGAGCCACAGCTTGGTCGTGTGATTGGCTTATTTGCTTGAACGCAGATGGGCTAGGGTTCATCTTTGCAAGTTTGATAATGCCTACATCGGATACCCTACTTTGTAAGGCATCAGCGGTTGCCAATTTTGGTGTAATACCAACAACACCAGGAGCAAGTAAAGGGAATGGGGAAGTTCTAGGATCGATGGAATTCGCTTGTTTGCGTTTGATCCGTTTTACAATTCTTTTCTCCGCAGCGGCTTGCCTTTTACTTATTTTCGGTCGTTTAGGTTTCTTTTTAGCCTTAATGTCTTTTATGAGTTTTTTGTAAGACTTAGCATATTGAGCTGCATAGAGAGCTTTTAATCTTATTTCAAGTTTGGCTTTCTTCGCTCTCCAATTCGCTTCCTCTTTGTTTCTTTTATCTCCATCTATAAGAGAGATTGTTTTTTTATTTCCATTAGACAAATGTTTGTCGTATTCTCTTAGGAATTTGGTAATTCTCTTTCTTCTCCACTTAGAGCTTTTTTTCTTGTACTTAGCTATCTCTTTTCGCAATAGCTTTGCATCGCCTTTTAGCCACTTTTCTCTATCGGCTTTCGCTGCCTGTACGCCACCCCAAGCCGCCAAACCCACTCCAGCAACAACTGCCAGTGCGGTGGAAAATGGAGGTACGGCAACAGCAGTTCCACCAAGTATAGCACCAACTCCACCAGCACCACCAGCCGCCACAGCGGTTGTACCAGCAGCAGCGGTAGCAGCAGTTGCAGTTGCAGCGGTAGCAGCAGTTGCAGTTGCAGCGGTAGCAGCGGTAGCAGCACTTGCAGCAGCAGCTCCAGCTCCAGCAACCGCTCCTTTGGCTACGATTGCTCCTGTTGCTCCTGCGTAAACTTTGATACCAAGTTTTGCGGCTTTTCCTGTTGTCGCAACCAACCTAGCTTCTTCTTTTGCTTGTTTTTCAGCAATTTTCAACGCTTTGAGTTTTTCTTTTTTGGTCGCCTTTTCCCATTTTTTGATCAGCCTTTCTAATTTTCTTTTGCTCATTTTACTTCCTATACTTTGCAAACCAAACAGCACCACCGATGGCGGCAACTGACAATGGAATTCCAATGAATAAAGGATTTATTGATTTTGATTTATCATTATCTTTTAAATGTTCTACTGCTTCGTTGTATGCTTCTGTATCGTTTTTCAATAGATGCATTTGCATTTCACCATCTGGCATTTTGGATAATTTTATAAGCTGAACATCTGATTGTTTTGATTGTATGTTGTCTGCCTCGATAAGTTTTGGTGTGACACCAATAACACCAGGAGCAAGCAAAGGGAACGGAGATGTTCTTGGATCGATGGATTCTTTTTGTTTTGATTTAATTGATTTTACAATCTTTTGTTCTGCGGTTGCCTGTTTTTTGGAAATCTTGGGCGGTGTTGACTTTCCTTCTTGGAATTTTTTAATCTCCTTTTGATACTGGGCTGCATATAAAGCCTTTAACTTCATTTCTATTCGTGCTTTTCTGCCTTTCCAAGAAAGCCTTTCTTTTCTAGGTTTTCTCCATAGGCGTTTCTTATTTCCATTGGATAGCACCCTATCGTACTTCTTTAATAGTTTTACAATCTTCTTCTTTCGCCAAGACCTTTTTTTCTTCTTGTATCTTTTAATTAGCTTTGCAAGTAGTTTCTGGTCTTCACTAATAAACTTTTTCTTTCTTTTGCGAATACCAATTCCAATGATAGCACCTGTTCCAATAACGACAGCAGCAATTGTAGAGAAAGGGGGTGCAGCTACAGCAGTAGTAGCCAAGAAAGTTCCAAGACCTGAAGAACTAGCCGCAGTAATTCCAGCAGATATAGCCGCACCAGCACCAGCACCTGTTCCAGCGGCAGCAGCTGCTGCTGTTCCAGCACTCACTGCTGCACTTGTTTTAACACCTATATTTGCTGTTTTATAGGCTATTTTAGCAGCTTTGCCTTGCCTTGCCATCCGCTCTAGGTCACGAGCTTTTTCTTCAGCAGATGTATGTGATCTGCTTAAAGCCTTTTCTATTGCTGCTTTAGACATCTATTTCTCCATTTTGGACAAAAGATAGTCTGTGACCATAACAAGTCTGTCTTCTGATGTAGCAATTAAATCCGTACACCATCTAGGTAATGTATCGTTTTCTTGAATAGCCTTGTCTAATATGACAGACATCCTTTTAATGGTTCTAAGTCTGTTTTTGACCATCTTCCCATCATAAACATTTGGATAGCCAAAATTTCTCTTTGTAGACTTAGAACCATAAGGAATTCCCATAATAATATGTATATATTTGTTCATGACAACTCTCTACAAATTTGTTCATGAAACTATAATAGCATACGATTGGGAATTTTTTTCTACTTAAAGCGTAAAGGAGTGAACATTGGATTTATTCTTTGACTTTTGTTTTGGTCAATAAATTCATCGATAGAATCTTCTTCATCTAAGTCTAGGAATTCATCCTCATATGATTGAGGAACAGAATGTGATTGCTGTTGGGGTACATTTTGACTTCCTTCTTCTTTTGAGCCAAAAACTCTCCAAAGACCAAAACCAACAGCACCTAAAATACCAACTGTAGCAAGTTTGTTTTCTTTTGCCAAGTTTGCCACATTTCCAACTTTTGACATAATTCCAGAAGCTTGTTCTGCTGACTGCACAGGAAGTTGCTGTTCATCGCCATGTTGATCTTGTTGATAATCATCTTCTTCACCGTATTCTTCGTCTTCAAAGTTTTCATCATCAAACAAGCCATCTTCTTCATCTTCATAGTCTGTATTAGAACCAAACTCATCATTGAAGTCTGCATTGGCAAAAATGTTTTCAAATTCTTCTTCGTTGTTTTTGTTTTTGCGTTTACTCATTAGTCCTCCATTGGAAATTACAAAAAAAGAAAAGTTGCAAAATACATAACATACATATTACATATCTTGCAACTTGTCTAAGGATGAGTTGAAAAAACTTGAAAAAAGTTTTTATGTCCTCATGTAATTATCAAGATCAAGGATATCTCCACCTGCACATGCTTGTCTGATAAGCGGAAGAGCCGCAGCCCAGTTATTGGTAGCGGTACGTCTATCCATATATGCCGCAGCGACATACACTTTTCTCAAAGCCATGCCTTGTTGTGGTGGCAAAATGTAACCACGATCATCGATAGGCATAGCAGCAAGAACACATTCATATCCAGTCAAGTTTCCATCATGAGTGATTGCATTCATCAAGTCAGCAAAACTTAAGTCGCCTGCTGCATCTTGTTGAACACCAAGTCCAGCTGCTGTTGTGCAATTTACCCATTTTCCATCACCATCATTGTGGTCGCAGATAAATCTATTTTGCAACAACTCACCATAAAAACCACCATCTTGTGCTATGATAGGTGATGTTGCTTGTTGTGGATTTACGTGTCGAGTCACACAGTCCCAGAAGATTTTGTATCGTTGACGATTTGGTCTTTCAAATGGAGCAATATCTTGTCTTCTACCCAAGTCTGGATTTCTGTTATTTACTCTAGGTCGGTCAATAACATCTCCATCTAAAGGTCTTTGATCAAACATCTTGTAAGAACTACCTTGCTTTCCAAGTTCAAAAATAGCGGCTTTAATCAGTTGACATGCTTCTTGGTTGTCACCGTATTGTTGTTGTGCAATAGCTACAGCTTCACCTACATTACGACCTGTTCTATTTAGTAAGCTATCTGCGATTGTAAAGTGCCAACTTATTGGACTTCTAGAACCCATTCGATTGCTGTTTGAAGCATACCAGATCATTCCCATTCCACCTAAAATGCCTGCAAGCATTTCTAATTTATTTTTATCCATGATTTTATCCTTTAATTGATTAGTTTCGGCAACCACAATTGACACAGGAACTTCCAACAAATTCTGTGCAACCACAGTCTTTGCAAGAAGTTGCTCCGCAGTCAAAGCATTCCATTTGGTTGTTTATGTTGTGAGAACCACAACCACCACAGGAGCCTGATTTATTACTAGAGCCACCACTTGTTAGCCAGCCAGATTTAGGTCTATTTGTTCCAATGTAAACACCAGCAAAGTATAAAGCTGTACCACTAGCAAGTATAGAAATGTTACGATATTTTTGAGACTTTTCTGAATCAGCAACTCGCCTGGCTACTTCAGAAGCAGCCAAGCCAACAGCTAAAACACCAACAGTCTCTTTCGCAGAAAGTTTGTATTTCATTTTATTCTTCCTTTAATCTTCTTTTAAGGTTTGAATTTGCCCAAAAAGTTCCGATAGCGGTTGCTGCAGCAAAAATACCACCTGTCATTTTAGGATCTTCCATAAATGAATCTTTCCAAGACTCTTTTTCAGTGTGTGAAAGTCTTGATGGTAGATATTCTTCATTTTCATAGTATTCATCTTTTGAGATAACAGTTCCATTTTGAAGAACGTACTCAGCAGATTCTTCTCGTTTCCAGAATGTGTAGAAACCAGCTGCCAAAGCACCCATAAAAACACCATTACTGATAGACTTGTTTCTAATGTAAGCGTCTTGCTCTTGTTGAGCCATTCCTCGAATAACAGCACTTTCTTTCAAAGCAAATGGGTTTGCCAGATGTATCATTTCATTCTTCGAGCCTTTGTCTCTTTTGTTCAAGTATCTTCTTCTTGCTCTATCACGAATCATTCTAATTCTAATCTTGAGATCATCGATAAGTCTTCGATTTCTTTTAACCCATTTTCCAGCTTTTAGATGAGCCCTCTTTTTTCTAATTTTCTTTCGTAGCTTTGCAATTTGCTTACGCTCTCTTTTTGTGTAAATTCGTTTTACCCTTTTTCCTTTTTTTCCTTTTTTTCCTTTTTTTCTTTTAAACTTTCTTAGCAACTTTGCTTTGGCTGCTTTGGCTGCTTTGGCTACTTTGGCTGCTTTGGCTTTTTCACTTTCTTTGTCTTCACCATCGCCTTCTTCTTCGCTTTCGCCTTCATCAAAGAAATCTTCTTGTTCTTCACCTTTAGAAGTATCTTCCTCTTGTGAGCCCTCTCCTTCTTCGCCTTCATCAAAGAAGTCTTCACCTAGGATATAGTCCAACTCAGCATCCAAAGCCATACTTCCACTATGTCCCATAATTGCATTTATATATGGATTCATTGTTTTTTCTCCTGAAAAATAAGCTAACATAAAATAGTCATTTATATAATACGATAAAAATATAGAAAATGGGTAAAACTTTTGAAAATAGGAACATTCAATGAGCAAGAATGAAGGAATTAAAGCAGTCGCATCTATACTAGCAACAATTGCAATTGCGAAAAAGTTGACAAGTTCTGGATCTGCTTCTGTATACCAAAGGGGCTCAGGAATTCCCAGCTATACAGATGACCAAAAAAAGAAAGTCCAAGATTTTATTGGAGATCACTGGGGTCAAAGTTTTGAAGAACTGAAAGCAAAAGTTGCAAACTGGGTTCCAAGTTTAGACCCAAATAAGTTTTACATCACAGCAACTCGTCCAATTACCGAATTCTACAATATGGAAATTGTAGATCCAGAATCCAGAACAAAACCATATTTTATCTCGACATCAAGACCAGATATGAAAGATTCAAGACCTGCTATGTGGTTTGCTCCAGGTTCTGCTTGGATAGATTGGATGATCACAGAGATGCCCCATTGGATGTATGGTATCAATTATTTATATGAAATAGAGTTAGATTTCAATAATATAGCAATTGTCGATGATGAGTTTGCACGAAAGTATGTACAAAATAATAGAGGTGGATGGTTTTTGTTTTCCCAGAAAGTGCTTTGGGAACAAGTTGTTCAAAGATATGCTGGTGCATATGACCCAGGAAATTATAAGATCAATGGTTGGGATATAAAAAGTGGCTGCATCTGGAATTGGGAAGGTGTAAAAAGCATTACCCTTGTAGCACAGAAGCCTGACTCCAATCCAGCTCCAAAAGTTGTTGGTTTTGGTGGTTCATTTAATATACTAGACAACAAATCTGTAATGCAAAAAGCTCCTTTAACCAAACAAGGCTATAAAAAGGCTTTGCGTAAATACAAAAAAGGAGGAGAGGAAGCTTTAGGATACACAGAACGCTCTTCATTGAAAGCACTTGGGTTGATACCAAGAGCGGATGGAACGTACAGAGTATCAAAGAAATATAGGTGAAATCATGAACAAACAAGTATTAGGTACGATTTTAGGTGCAGCACTTTTGGGCTTGGCAAAGTCTAAGACAAAGAAGTCTAAGGGGTCTTCTGCTAGGAATATGCCACTAGATGATTTCTTCAAGAAGAAAGTCGGAAACCAAAACCAAACGTTCAAGATTTATTTTTACACCAACTATGCTCCAATATGGAAGTCTTATGGTTCTAGTGGCGGAGAAAGGATCGGAGACTTTTCAGATGAAATTAGAGAATATATAGACTTTATTCAGGACACAGTAAATGGCTTTCATTCTTACTTAGAAGAACACTATCATTCAGTCCCCAATTATCCAAATTCTTTCTATTTGGTTGAAGAAGTAGAGGCAGCACAAGAACAAGCTGAAAACGATGGCGATGCTGAAAACTGGGTAGACTATATCGAGACTGAGGACATTGATGATATATTTTCAAGTTGGTGTTATGACGAATCGATAGCTTTTATGGATCAAGATGTAATCTCAGAGTTTTACAACTTAAATCATCTACAAAGTTTGTATGAACGTATAATAAAATCTAAATTAGTAATTAGAACAATAACAGAAAACCAATCTGAATATGATATTACAAGTGCGACTGTAAAGTCTTATTTAGAAGAAGCAAAAGGCGTTGTTGATAGGGTAAATATATTTGAAAATATGGATGATAGTGAATATTGGATAAGAAATTTTGCCGAAGAATTATATGCTCGTGGAGAACTTGATGGTATAACTTGGGATAATTCAGATTATGTGGCGGACTCTTGGGACGAAGACGAAAATTTCTTACGTTTGTTACCAGAATTATCTACACATAAAGAAGCATTGAAAAGTTTATTGGATGATTTGGAATGGGATTTGTTTGGTGGAGAAAATATCTATATTGATTGGGATTGGTATACAAGTATAGATGGAGGTTATCTTGAAGGATACCTAGAAGTAAAGCTCGATATCGATACTTTTAGTATCTCATTAAATGATTGGAAGAACTACATTGAAACCATCCTGCATGATGCATACAGTGCTTGGAATCATGACAACATATCAAACAGTCGTGATGTTTATGGTGACAACGATATAAGATCAATAACGATTATAAAAGTTGAACCAAATATATGGGCTAAAAAGAAATCGAATTTAAGAATAAGGTGAAATCGTGAATAAAGCAGCATTGGGTACGATTTTAGGTGCAGCTCTTTTGGGCTTGGCAAAGTCTAAGACAAAGAAGTCTAAGGGGTCTTCTGCAAGAAAAACACCATTTAATCTTGATGATTTCAGGTCTAAAAATACATACTGGTATTTTCAAATAGAAATAGAGCCACCAAGATATGATATTGGACAAAATCAAGAACTTATAGATGCTCTAACCAACTTTTCAAATATGGAATTATCAGATTTTGATAAGGTTTTCAAAAAGAATACAAAGCTATACAATGATATGGTTGATTCCTTAATAGAGTATTACGAAGAGGATGCCTATGGTATATCTCATGACACAAAATGGCTTGATCACTACACTTGGCTTCAATACTTTGAAGAACAGTTAAACTATATGCCAGAATATACCTTACGATTTGTTCCAGATCGAGATATGGCTGAGGAAGTCATAGAAAAGGAAGATGATGAGCACAGAGAACTGATGCAAGAGCGTTTTGAAGAATATGACTTTATTTCACCCTCTTATGGAAATACTGATTTTCTTCATGCTCCTTCTTTAGAAGATACAAAATTCTCTCAAAAATTTGATGTAAACGATTATGAGTTTATTGTTGGAAAAGTTGATCTGAACTTCAGAGGATTGGATTTATATGTTTACTATAGGCACAAAGATGGCAGCTTAAAGTCTTATCCTTTTTGGGGTGTTCCGAGATCTGTATTTCGTGTTGTTATTGCAAGAACATTAAGAGATTTGGGCTTAAATATGAGTGCTAACCATATTTATGGTTCCTTAATGCCTATTTTTGTTGAAGAAAAAAATGAAGATTTTTTTATACCAGATAGAAAACACAAGAGTAAATTGAGAAAAAGGTGATAAGTTTTATCCGATTGTGTTTTGTTCATTCGTATCTTATTCATAGCATGTGCTATTATAGATAACGACACAAAAAAAAGGATATAGAGTAATGAGCGAAGCGAAACCAACCGAGCGAAGCGAATTGGTACGAACGACCAAAGGGAGAGAGTAATGAACAAAGGTTTACTTGCAATACTGGCAGCTGCAGCTTTGGCAGCAACAAAGAATGTTTCTTCTGGCACTGGATCTTTCGGTAAAAAGAGAAATAAGTCACTTGAAAAATTTGATCGAGATGTCCAAAACATACTTACTAGCCTTGGTGCAAAAAAAGATGGTGTTTCTCTCTTTGAGGCATATAAAAGAACTCAATCCGACATGGGTTATGCAGAAAGTTGTCATGACTGCCCACAGGCTTATGCTTATGCTGCACTTATGCTATCCATATTAGTGAATTTAGATGGTTACAGTGTTCCTTCTGATTATTTGGTAAAGACACCAGAAAATCAATATAGAGAACAATCAGAAATTGAACTTACTGGAGAAGATATTGAAGAAGTATTTGCTTTTGAATCCACCGCAAGGGGCAAAAAGTTTTCTGATAGTTTGATGTGGAAAATAGAGTCTTGGTTTCTTAAAGTTCAATCTGAATTGGATATGATGAAAAAAGATCAACCTGATATGGCAAGTGAAATAAATGATTCCACTACTCAGGAATTGATAAGTGAAACCTTAAATGCATATGCAATGATAGCCGATCCAAAGCTCAAGCCTAATTATGTGGGTCCTGGTATACTTTCTATGGGTATTACAGGGTATTTTTTAGTTCAATACATAAAACTTTTTGTTGCAATACCTGGTGATAAAAATATTATGTCGGTTCTAAACATCATAATTGACAAACAGGCTGAAAAAGCAAGAGTCGACAGTCGTTACATCTCTATATTTTCACATTCCCACGAAGAAGATGAAGGAGAATTGCCTTTTTTATTCGGAAATAATATATTTATCAGCATGTATAAATCTAAGTTAGATCGGCTCATCAAAGATAAGAAAAAGATCTTAAATGCCCAGCCAGAAAGAAATAGGCTTTTTCAAATAACATCTAGAGAATTACTTCGTCTTGAAAGAAAGCAAAAAGAAATGATGACTCAATACCCTAGACATCTTTTACCAACCACCATTAGGGATCGGTTTCTATCTGAATTTAATACTAAAAACAGAAGGACAAATGAGATCGTCATTAAATCTTCAGCTACTAAAATATTAGATTCACTTAAAATAATCGCAAGAAATGAGGCTCTTAATTTTGATAAATTATATGAACATATGTTTGAAGTATATAAATCATTATTTAAGTTAGAGAGTAAGGTTAATGATGAACTATATGTTCTAGCCAGAATGGATTCAAGACTCCCAAGTCATGATCCTGATATACCTTTAAGAGATATGCTTTTAGAGGTATTTGAAACACGTAATAGTTATCAGGAAGATGTTTTAAATTTACAGTTGACAGCACCTTTTGCGATTTTTACAGCTCAAATTGGTTCTATGAAAAAGATATTGGGTATTAGACCATTTACTTTGAATTTTGTTCGAACAGCAGATGAAGATTTATCTTATTATAATAACGTAAGAGGAAAGGATGAGGTTACATTGATAACTACAGATCCAGATCCAATTTCAAAGCTTCAAGCAGTCCTAGATTATGAAGAAAATCCCTCTTTAGATAATTTGATGGATGAAAGATCCGAACAAGTGTTCTTACAAATGTTTGGTATAACGAAACAAGAATTACATAGTGATGAATGGTATGATAGATTTGAACAGTGGGACGATAACAACTGGACTGCTAGAGATGCTGACTTAACACTAATCTGGAATGAGGATATTACAGAAGAATATGTCATTGCAGTCGTTATGCGTTTGTTGTTTTCAGAGGATAAGAGAAAGGTTAATTCCTTATCCGAATATCTTTTGCTTTTGTCTGATTTTCAAATACAAATAAAAGAAAAATCAGGAGGAAGTTTAGAAGATGGAATGATTCTTTATGCATCTGAAAAGGCATCACTATTATCTACAATGATTGAAAATGCTATTGGTCAAATAGATGGATATAGACAAGCAGCAGCACAACAAGCAAATAGAATTTTATTACAAGCTCAAGAGAATAGAATTGCTAATGCATTAAGAGCACAGCAAATACGTTTGGCAGAACAGCAAAAACGAAAAAAACTCGTAGTGGAATATGGTTTAGGTTATTCCGTAAAGCCTTTAAGTACAATAAGCTCATCGGACTTTATAGTTTTAGATGAGTTAGATAATTCGATTGCTCTTGAAGATTACAATTCTATGGATCAGAGTAGTTTGACATCTGATCAATTAACGGAATACCAATCGTTGCGTCCTTTGAAAACTATTTTTGTTGAATATCTTGAACCATCAATTCTTATATCAATAAGAAATACAACACCTGGAGCTCTCTGTGTGGGATCGGTTGAAACTTCATACATGGAAGGGCTAAAGAGGGGTTCTCAAAGACACTTTGGTGTTCTCGTTCAAACCTCTAAAGGCAATCATGTTGCCTTTCATTCTCACTCAGAAAGAGGAAGAATAACGAAAGACAAATTCACAAGTAAATGGAATACTGCTGGGTTTCCTTTCGTTTCATCTCTAAATCCACAGGTATTGGATTCAGCAGGTACTTCGTTGGAACGAAGTCTTCGATATAATGATTTACTATCAGATTCTCAGAAACTTATGAAATGAAAGGATAAGGATTATGAAAGTCAATATATATAGACTTGTTCCTTTGTTTTGTGCTTCTTTGGGTGGCTTGAAGTTGTTTCAGCTGAAACGAAAGCGTCATGCAGCGATTGTGGTTTTAGATGGAAACAAAGTTCTTTTAATGCAAAGGTCAATTACAGACTCTTGGAAGCCTTGTCATTGGGCTTTGCCTGGTGGTGGGGTAGAAGACGATGAAACGTTTATCGAGGGTGCTATTCGTGAGCTGAAAGAAGAAACGCATTTGGATATTCCAGACCCTACAAAACTACAGCCGATAAAAGTTGCTGAAAATGGAAATATGGTCTTTTATTTGGCAAATAACATTCATACTGGTGATGTAGATTTAGAAAAAGCTTCACATGGATTTGAGCACCAAACGCATCATTGGGCTACAAAAGACGAATTAGAATTTATGCAGACAGTTCCAGATTTAGATGAGCTATTATCTATGGTAATGGAAGGGTTGTAAAGTGAATAAAAGCTTGTCAGTATTATCAGGTTTGGCTTTGCTTGCATTGGTAAAGAGAAATGGTGTTGGTTCTTTAACGTCAGCAAAATCAGAAAAAATAAGCAACAAGCAATATTTTTATAGGATTCTTTTATCACCTAGAGTGCTTAATAGCATGAGTAATAAAACAGTTGTAGGAATGAGAGAGCCTGTATACCCAATAAATGCATTTATTCCCAATACATCAATCGAGATAGATATTACAAATATTTATCATATTCAATCATTAAATTATTCACCAAGTTGGTCTGTTGTATTTGAATTTAGAAGTGATAATCCAGTAATATTTTTAACACGCAGTTATGGTTCTGAAAGTGATATTCTGAACGATTTGTTTGGTGTTATTTATAAAGAATATGTATGGTATGGCATTAAAGATAAATGGAATTCAGTTTCAAAAGAATGGCAAGATTGGGAAATGAATATGCTTGATTGGTGTGGAGCTGAATTTGCGAAAGATCCCAGACACATAAAAGATCCTATGGGTGATTACGACCTTTTTGATTTTGATCATGATTCTTGGATAGATATAGAACCATTATCTCAGGAAGATAGACAGCATAACGAGAATATTTGGGAAGAAAAAAAAGAAGAATATAGAAAACTCTTTCCTGAGCCTTATAAATATACTTTAGACCTTTATTTGGATAAAAATAGTGATGAGTTTCATATATATCATTTATTACATGTACTTTACAGTGATAGAACAGGAAGATTTTTTGCTCCTGAAGTCAGAGAAATGTCATCAAAGGTAATTACTGAGGAAATTGATGAAGAAACAAATCAGTATCTATTTGTTCCAATAGATACCAAGACAGGTCCGAAATTGAGGAAACGTTGAAAATATAATTTTATTGGTGGGAAATGATCAATCGTGATACCTAATAAGATGAACATTCAGTTAGGGAGAACGATTGACTGTAGAACCATTACACATAGCAATAACGATTATTTCAATAATGTATATCATACTTAAATGCATCGATGAAGAATAGGCTATTATAGATACAATGAACCAATGAGGATTATTGTGTCTAAATTTATGCCTGTATTTACAAGACCAAAGAAAGGGTCAGCTGCAAAGAAAAAGTCCAAGCAGGACTATGAAGATTCTGTGCGAGAGATCGCTAAGAAAGCGTCTAAGTATTATGGTACACGCATTAACCCAAACATACTGATCAAAGTGTTTGATAAGGGTTTGGCGGCTTGGAGAGATGGTCATAGACCTGGTGCTTCACAGTTTGCTTGGGGGTATTCCAGAGTGTATTCTTTCTTGGTTGGTGGGAAGACTGTCTGGCTTGGCGATGAAGAGTTGTTCAAGAAACTTGGAAAGAAAGCTCAAGAAAAGATTTTAGAAGAAGCAGTTTGGAACCCAACCAAAAAAAGCAGATACCTTGAAGACTTTAAGGGTCGGTCATTCCCTGTTCGGTATGTTGCTGGATTGAATAAGAAGCAAAAGAAAGAACGAATTAAGGAACTTACTGCTCGCAGAAATGAGTACAGAAAGATAGAAGAAAAAGCAAAAAAACAAGGTCGAGAGCTCACTAAGAAAGAAAAAGATAAAATCTTTCGACCATTCAAAACAGACAAATACTTACCCACAAAACCCAGTAATTACACCAAAGAAGCCAGAAAAAGAGGTTTTGGGCTATGAGTACATCTGCACTGGGAATAATCGCATTAACTGCTTGTTTGGGTCTTCGATTGAGAAAAAAGGGTAGACTTTATCTCATCGGTGGTCGAGGTGGTGATGCTGTTGCACATGAAGAAATTGTAAGGGAGTTTTCTGATTTGTGTGATAAATCTATATTGATTGTTTCAGCTGCCTCTGACCATGAAGATGCAGGTCAAAAGTATGTAACTGCATTTCGTGATATGGGAAACAAAGTAAAACTTGTGAGTATTCCTACAAAGCAAGATATTCTAGATCCAAACCTGTCAGGGATATTCTTTACAGGCGGAAACCAATCAAAGTTAATGGATAGGGTGGGTCATCTCAAGAACGAGATTAAAGCAAGGTACAATAACGGAGTTCATTTAGGTGGAACATCTGCTGGAACTGCTGTAATGGGTCAAACAATGATTGCAGGTGGAAAGGAGGATCAGGTTCCTATTATCAAAAAAGGATTTGGTATCATAAAAGACTCTATTTTTGATCAACATTTTTCCAGTAGAAATAGAGTACCACGTTTAACAAAAGCTGTAGAAATGTTTTCTTTGAGGGGTATCGGTATAGATGAGGACACAGCCTTTGTATATTTGGAGGACAATACAACAAAAGTTATTGGTTCTGCCAAAGCAACAATTATAGAACCGAAAAGGTTTTGATATTTTATATGCTATACTATAAAAGTATAAACTTTTGGGATATTTTGAAATGAAACGTGCTATTTTACCAATGTTATCAGGCTTGGCTATGATTATTTTAGCTACAAGACAAGGTAAAAAAGAACAAGAGTATTTCCAAAGGCTGGAGAAGTTGTAATGGCTAAAATGAGCGGAAGAGTAAAGAAAGAAACAGGACGTTATCCAATACATGGTGGGTCGTTATCTCCATCTATATTTGGTACAACTGTTGCTATTCAAGCTTTTCGCTTGATGATGCAGGTAATGAAAAAGCCAATGCCGCCTTTGATATTGGGTATGACTCCAAACTTGAGCAATATCTCAAAGAATCTGATTCAAAGATCAAAAGGGAAATTACTTGAAGCCTGTGAAGTCAGAAAAGACATTAGAGAAGCTTATCGAGGCGGATTGGTGCTAGAGAAGTATGCACCAGATGCTGTTTTGGTTTTTGCATACATTACAATGTTCAAAGGTATCTATCTTTCAACGAAAGAAAGACTGATTATAGAAGAAGCGATTGCTTTGGAACTTAGATCGGCACAGTATTTGATAGCGAGAATGCGTAAGCAACGCATTATGCAGTTAAACCATTTGAAAAACATCTTGATGAATTATAAAAATGGTGTTCCTCAAGATGGTTCCTCAAAACATGGTATAAAAATCAGGCTATTTCATACAAAAAAAGGAAAGAAGCGAGCTGATAAGATTTCTAGAGAAAAGTCTATCAAAAGAAAGAAAGGGATAGATGATAAGTTATCTATGTCTGATGAAGACAAGAAGTTTTTTGCTGAAATGTATATGATGTTGAGAATTTTATATGGTCCATTAAAGGTTAGAGAGATGTTCAAACGTTATGCCCCTAGAATAAACCAAAAAGAAGTTATTGGTTGGGCAAGACTTGAAGGTTTTTGTGATGAAAAAGATAGACCATCTCAAACGTTTAGACAGATTATGATGGCTCACCTTAGAAAAGGTATTGTATACAAAGTTTAATACAAGAGAATATGAAGTTATGAAAAAGATTAAAAGAACCAGAGAACAAAAAATAGCAGAGTTAAAAAGACTACTTCCTGTTTTATCACCTGAAAAACAGCGAGAGGCATTTTTACGTCTCAAAGATCTTGGTGCTATCGATATTCATGACAAAGATGAATCTGAAATGATTTTCTCTGCGAAATCTCCTCCAGGTAAAGGAAGAGAACTTCGTATTCCAATGTATTTAGAGTCATTTGACGCTGGCTATTATCAAAACAACATCATTACAGATGGTGGGGCAGGGTTGGCATCTGTTGGCAATCCAACGGTTGTTGTTTCTATTCCCAGTACTGCAGATCCTGTTTTAGACCAAACCATAGCACAATATTCTATTGACAATACTTTTGGTCACTTTGTTATTAAGAATCTAACATTTTCAACAAGGCAAACACCTTGGTCCAAAATGAGAGTTGTAGGAATTGAAACCGATATTCGATACACTCCAATGTCTCCAACAATTCCAAACAGTGCTTTGCATGGAACAGATACAGCTCTTGGTGTTGGTTTGGCTGTAAAACCAAGAATGCTTTTAAAGAACTATCGAGTGTCTGGATCTGCAAACTTATTTCTTCAAGAAGGATTTATTGATGGAACATTTTTTTCTTCCAGAAGAAAATTGTTTGGTGGTTTACGTGCTTACCCTGTTTTGGAATCACCAAAAGTATTGAAGGTAGATGTTGCCGTAAGTGGGGAACACTATCATAGTGGTTCAATGCTTGGAAATGACCTAGATTTTTCAAACGGAATAACAGTTCCGACAAATACAGAGTTTACAATGACTGTGGCTGCGATTGTTGAGGTTCTTGACGATACAGAATATGGTCGTAATATTTCAGGTCCATATGCAAAAGGTGAAAGTTTAATTAGAACCCCACCTGCAAACGGACAAGCCTTTATTTCAGGAGAATAAAAATGTCTAATAAATATATTAATGTAATTTGTAAATGCCCAGTTCATGGTTCAGTAAATAGAGAGGTTTGCTGCCCACCACATGGGTCTATGTCTGTTGAATCCCCCCAAGAAATGCTGTCTCAAATGGGAAAAATAATTGGTGGTGGTGTTGCAATCATTGCTGCTCTTACTGGTGGTATTTACCTTGTAGGTAAGCTTGGTGATAAGTACAAAGTTGATGATAAACTTCATGCTTATGGTGAAGAATTAGCAAGTGATATGCAATCGTTTCAGAAAGGCTTAGATAAAAGAATGTCAGGAGAAATATAATGTCTAATAAATATATTGATGTAATTTGTAGTGACCAATTTGGCGTTGTAGATTCGAAAAGAGATCAGCAATTAAAGTCAGCAGGTGTAGGTCTAATGCTTGGTGCTGTTGCTTTGGTTGCAATACCTGCTATGCTTATGGCTTCGGAAGGGTCAATGACAAGAAGTGGTTCAAGAATTTTTGATTGGTTTAAAGCAAGAGAACAGCGAAGAGCCCAAGCAGATAAAAGATCTATGCAAACTTTAATGCAAGGAAGAGACAGAATGTCTAGTTCTTCTAAGCAACAAAGAGACGAAAGAATGCGTAGAATGTTTGCTGCGATGTAGGGAGATAGTGATGGACCCAAAGTTTAATATCACTTCTAGAGATGCCTCTCACCTTCTTCAAGGATTGGTGGCTGTGAATCGTGCTCAGATTAAAAGAGCAAAGGCAAAAGGCATGAAAGAGCCTTTTCCAATCATAAAAGCCATTCAAGAAGGTAGGTTGCGATATAAAAGACAAGACAAGGGTGAGCATTGGCAAACTTGGGATGAGATGATGAAAAATTCAAACTCCCCAAAATTTGCAGGAACAATTGAATATGGTGCAGATTGTGAAGATTTATCTTCTGCTGTAGCGGCTGAGTTGTTAGAAGCAGGGATACCTGCTCGAACATATGTTTATAAGTCTAGACCTAAATTGTTTCACGTAGTTGTTCTTACAAAAAAATGGGGTTTCCTTGATCCATCAAGAGATGCAGGTATGAAAGGAAACGGATAATTTCATTTAAAATTATTTTTTTGAGCTATTATATATTTGTAAATATTAGTTATTAGTAGGGATTTTGTTATGAATAAAGCATTATGGGCAATTATTGCAGCTGCAGCTCTTGGGGCGACAAAGAAAGCGACATCTAAGGGCAATATTGGGTCTTTTAATGAATTGACAGATAAGGATGTATTTGATCTTGTGGGTCGTTTAAATGGGATCAAATCTTTTGAAGATTTTATGGAAATGACCAAAGATGAAAGAGAACTTCTTAAGATTCAAGCAGGCTTTATTATTAACGAAGCATCATCTAACCCAAACAGCATTTTAGCACAAAGGCAAACAATTACCGTTAAAGACATTCAAGGAGCGAATAGAAATAAAGGCTTCAGAAAAAATATTCAAGATGTTGCCATTAGAAAAGCAAATAAATATATTGAATCTCTTCAACAACAACGTTCGTTTAAACAATTCTCAAGAACAAGTCCTACTCGAAAAAAAATCCAGAGACAAAGATCAAAGCCACAACTTATGGCTGATTCTGTTCTTGCTCCGCTGGATGGAAACGAAAGAGGTCTTGTTGACTCTTTATACCTAAACAAAGACTACACATTAAATCCAGAATCATTCGTTTCTTTTATTCGCTTAATGTGTTCATCTTGGTATCCTTCATATAATCTTTTTCCAGTTGTTAATCCGAATGAAGAAGGAATACTTCTTTTGCAAGTGGCAGCACAAGACGCATACGAGTACAATCCTTTGACCGATCAGTATGGACCCATAACATCAAGTTGGGCGAAAAACTGTTTGGACAAAATGGTTTTATTTAAAGAAACTGCTGATAAAATATCTATCGCTCCGAGTTTTCCGATCAATGAACAAGCATATCGTTTTGCTTACTTGAATTTTTATGATTTTTATGTAGATGTAAGTTTGTTTGAACGGATTATTGACCGTTGGAAGGCTTCAAACGGAGAATTGAATTCTATCATCATGAAAGAATTGCATATGTTGGTATTCGGAGTGATGTATAAGATATCTAAAGATTATCTATCCTCAGAGTTGTTTTCGTTCTTATTCTTTTCTGATGTTTCTGGTCAAACGATACTTCCTTTTGGTAATTGTTCTTTTGAATCATATAAAGAGATACTAGAAAACAGATTAAATGGAACTGCTTCGGCATCATACAAATACAATAGATTTACTGAAGAAGGTGATTATATAACAGCAGTATATATGGATGGTCTTGGATCACTGTTTGATCGTTTAATCCATAAATCTTGGACATTTACTCTTAGTCAAGCTTATTCAAATCCAACATTTTTAAATAACATCACTCAAGGTGGCGATATTCCTTTGTATTTCGCATTAAACAAAAATGGAAATGCTTTAGAGTTTAAATATAAAAGTGGTGTCGATACTTTAAGTTTTTATAATGAATTCAACTATAAGATAAATGATGGCTTCCCACAAGACGATTTCAATCGTATCTTGCTATGGTATAAATCAGAAGACTTTAGAAAATCATTATCTGAAATAACTGGAATGGGAGTATTGGAAGTTTTCAATAACAAATCTGGTTTGTATGCTGTTTTCGGACTTTCTTCCAAATACGGTGAAGAAGATCCAATGGTTGTTATTTTAGATAATTTCTTTGAAATAGAAAACAAACTGCTACGTCTTGGAAATTGGGCTTCAGAATGCTGTGTTCAGATGACAAAAGTTGTAAACAGCGGTCAAATTGGATTGGCTTTATATCTTCTAAGTCCAATTATTGATTTTAGTATGATCGATTTAAGTGTTGAGAAGTACAACCTTCCTGTTTCTTTGTATCCAAAAAATGTTAAGAAACAAATAGAAAAAAGACTAAAAGATGGTCAAGCTGGGGTTCCATTAAAACAAGTCAAAAATAGATACGTAAGTCCTCAAAAAGCGTATTTTAAAGGAACTGAAAAGATGAAGCCAATCAAGAGAGTAATTGGTGATATCTTGTCCAGAATTAAAGAAATCGGTACTATGGGAAGCACCTTATCAGATGAAATGAATCTTCCCATGAATATTCTTTTGTGGAAGTACATGATGATTCCAGATTCAAATATGGACTTCTCTAATCCTATGCGTATTCCAAACGATAAATTGGTTAAAAAAATTCGTCACAGATATGAGGCAGGTTTGAATAATCTTATCAATGGTGAATTCATACCATACTACATATTTGCAAAAGATGATGACAAAGCGAGAGCAAAGGCTTTAAAAGCACAAAAAAGCAAAGCTTCTGCTCAAGCAAGGAGCATTTTCGAGCAAGCCAAAAGACTTAATATGGTATCTTTTGATGAAAATGGTCAACCATTCTGGGCTGATCAAAATATGAGAGACCAATACGAATCTGCTAAAGTAGCAGAATATATGGCTATGTCTGATAATCAAACATATGAACGATTAATGGCAGAAGGAAAAACGGTTTTATCTGAAGATGATTTTACCAGACTAGAAAACTATAAAAAGTTTATGACTGATGGATCTGTCAAGGTTTT
>Ga0255766_10000685_pt1 | contig 31121 bp, 50 predicted proteins | sample 071ome_23_FD_179966 | JGI IMG/M metagenome (GOLD analysis project Ga0255766, IMG submission 179966) | Coastal salt marsh microbial communities from the Groves Creek Marsh, Skidaway Island, Georgia - 071403BT metaG (version 2) | ecosystem: Environmental > Aquatic > Marine > Intertidal zone >...
CACACTACGATTCCTACGGGGATTATTATTCTGAAATAACCGAGAATGCACACGAGGATTCAGATAAAAAATCTGAAAAGGACAATGGCGATTGGGATTCGTTTGGAGATTTGATTCTATTTATTTAAGCTCTACAACCTCACAGAAAGTTAAGGGTCTCAAATATTGAGGCCTTTTTTGTGCTCGTTTTTTTATTACGGGAAACAATGCTATTATTGAGGATAGAAAGATACACCAGTCATTGAAAGTTATGCAATTTAAAATATTGGGCAACCCTGGATGGAATAGGTTCTGGAAATGGGTAAACAAAATCTCTCAGAGGAAAATCAAAAAAACTGAGGACAGTGTAGTAGATGTTAAATCAGTTTCCTTTCCAAGCGCATATTGTATCCTCATTAGGTATGAGGTTATAAACGAATCTGCTAAGTATGAAATAGTTATGCAGGGAAACTATGTAGAACAATATAAAACTTGGAAAGAAAAAGAAGAAACTATTTGGGGCATTTTGGATGATCGCGATGTCGAGATTTTAATCAGAAGCAATCATTCATCCGCCAAAAAAATAGGATCTTAATAAAGAGCATATGAAGTACATAAGTATAGATTTAGAGACCACAGGACTTGACCCGGAAAACTGTCAGATCCTCACAATTGGTGCAGTCCTCGAAGACACCAACAACATTAAACCCATGGAAGATCTTCCAACCTTCCATGCAGCTATTTTGCACAAAAGAATCGAGGGATCTCCCTATGCAATTAACATGAACAAGGAAATCATCGAATCTATTGTCCATTATCAAACCGCTGAAGATGACAGTGAAAGATTTGATCTTGAAAGACTCACAGGCATGAAATTCATGAACGAGGATGATGTTGCAGAGGAATTCTATTATTGGTTAGCAGAGAATGATTTCGTTGATCTAGGTGATCCAGGATCTGGTGGTTATATCACGAGGAGAAATGGCAAAATGCTACCGGCAATTACAAACAACACCAGGCCAATCACAATATCAGCAGCTGGAAAAAACTTTGCTACCTTTGATATGAAGTTCATAGTTAGACTTCCTAGATGGAAGCAACTAGTTAGAATTAGACAAAGGGTTCTTGATCCAAGTGTACTATTCACCGATTGGAAAAGCGACAGCTCACTACCCGACTTAAGCCTTTGTAAGGAAAGAGCTGGCTTGGACAAAACAGTAACCCACGATGCCGTTGATGACGCAAAAGATGTGGTAGCTTTGTTCAGAAAATCTTATATTTAAATTTATGAAAAGAAATTTTGCTATAATAACCTGCGTTAGGAATGAATCCCACTTTCTTCCCATTTGGTTATCATACTATTCTAAATATTTTGAGAGTGAAGATATTTTTATTATAGATAATGATACTACTGATGGAAGCACTTCGAATTTAGATTGCAATGTGATAAATTTCCACACAGACTATTTCAATGACGTATCAGTTCTAGCAAAAAGAGTTAATGAATTACACACAGAGCTTCTTGAAAGTTACAAATTTGTTATCTATACAGACGTGGATGAATTTATAATACCAAAGGATGGAAGATCACTTGGTGAATTTCTATTAGAAGCTTTGGATTCAGAGAGAAGATTTTATACATGTACAGGTTATAATATTTACCATGTTATCGAGGAGGAACCAGATCTTGATTTGGGTAGACCAATACTTCAGCAGAGAAAATATATGTATAAGGATATTGGTTATGACAAAACACTAATATCCAGGGTTCAACCCAATTGGGGCCCGGGATTTCACGATGCAAATAATTTTGATTGGATACCAGTTGAAGATGAAGATGGGAATGTTACTAGGATATTCGAAACTGGAAAGCCAAACCATGACGATGGCATTTATCTCATACATCTTCACTATTTCGATTTCAAGTTACATCACGCAAAGAAAATGTCTTTTGCTGGGTCTAAGTTACACCCACACCAGGGACACATGACCCAACAGAACAAAATATTTAACGAGGAGGAATTAACAATGCATTTTAAAGAAAAGGTAAAGGATAAGTCCATATTGGAAACAATCCCAGACCAAATAAAGGATAAGCTTTAATCTGTTGGCCCCGTAGTTCAACGGATAGAATGGGAGTTTCCTAAACTTTTGATCCAGGTTCGATTCCTGGCGGGGCTACTAATAAAAACTTAAAAACAATGATTGATTTTCCACTACTTTCCCTTATCCTAATGTTCGGCTTGGTCGGATTAGTTATGGTTCTTAAAATCTTCAAATGGGGATACGAGAAAGAAAAGAAAGGGGAAAGAACTGATTTTCTGGGAAGACCAAATAATCATCCTTCAAAGGAAGACATGGATTAAAAAGAACCGCATGCCAAAAAAGAAAATAACAAAGCCAATACTGGTAGTTAGATTTCCTATTGGATCTATTGACTCCAGAAAGATAGAAGAAATAGCTTTTGAGGATTTACAAAAGAAGATGGATGACTACCATGTCGTAGGTCTTCGGGACAACTCTGTTGATAGGATTGAGTTTGAATGCTATAACTCGCCGCACACCGATATAGAGTTTGAGGATCTTAGAGAAAGACTTTTGGATGCTGTTAGAATAGCTCGAGATCGAGAAACTGCAGAAAAGAATCTTAGGGAAAAAGCTCTTACTGAGATGATGAGATTAGACCAAGAGATGGGTCTATACGACGACGAGGGTAACAAAAACGGATTTAAGATAAAGGTATATTCAGCTTTTCCTGGAACTGGGAAATCTACATATAGCGAGATCTCTGGTCTTAATGTGATAGACTTGGATAGTTCTGATTTTGATAAGGAAAACTTCCCAGAGAATTACATCCAGCACATTAAGGAAAAAATAGATGATCCGAAGGTAGATTTTATCTTGGTCTCTTCTCACAAAACATTGAGAGATGCCTTAGACTATCACGAAATACCTTTTGTCCTTGTTTACCCCGAAAGATCCCTTAAGGAAGAATACATCCACCGATTTAAGCTCAGAGGAAACCCAGAGTCTTTTATAAAGTTGTTAGATGAATATTGGGACGAGTGGATTGATGAAATGATGACCCAAAAGAATTGTGAAAGGTCTGTCCTTGGTCCAAAGGAATATCTTTCTAGCATAATGCCAGATACACAAACTAAATAATATAAGATGGAAGATCAGATTAAGGTTTCAGAAAGACCCTTTATTTACAGATACCTAGATGCTTATGCCCCAGTAGCTCAAGAAACAGAAGGACAGAAAATTTGGATAGAGGAGATTAAAAAATATTCTGACGAGGTTTATGTAGATCCGTATGGCACTGCGGTGGCAAAGATCTTTTCAAGGGACGAAAATGGAATGAGGAACCCTGGGGTTCCAACAGTAGTAATCGAAGCACATTGTGACGAGATTGCTTGGATCGTGACACACATTGAAAAAGAAGGATACATTAGGGTAAAGCGTCACGGGGGTTCTGATAATATGATTGCTCCATCGAAGGATGTTATTATCCACACCCACACTGGGAAGAAAATACCTGGTGTTTTCGGGTGGCCAGCTATTCACACTAGGAAAGAATATGTTGAAAAAGGTCCAGACCAGCATGAGCTTTGGTTAGATGTTGGTATGGAAAGCAAGGAAGATGTTCTCTCCTCTGAGATTGAGGTAGGATGTCTTGTAACATTCAACGATCCACTGAGAGAAATTGGTGATTATTGGGTTGGGAGATCTCTGGATAATAAGATTGGAGGATATATTATTGCTAGTGTAGCTCAAGATCTTCACAACAGTAAAACCAGTCTGCCATTTAATCTGATGGTAGTAAATTCTGTCCAGGAGGAAGTGGGTTTATATGGTGCAAAAATGATTGCTAAAAAGCTGAATGCAGATCTTGCTTTGGTACACGACGTTTGTCATAATACGAACACTCCACGGATCAACAAAGCAAAAGATGGAGATACGAAAGGTGGAGATGGGCCATGTATCGAATACACTGCACAGAACCACCGCAAGGTGAATGCAAAGCTAAGAGAAGTAGCATCAGAAAATGACATCCCCCTCCAATTGACAGTGGGATCTTATGGCAATGATACAATGGCATTTTTTCTTGAAAGCATACCTACTGCTATTCTTGCTACACCTTTGAAGTACATGCACACCACAGTTGAGATGGCTCACAAGAAAGATGTTGAGAATGCAATCAGTCTATATGTTGAATTCTTAAAGAGCTTAAATCCCGAATTCTTTTCATCTTTAAGAAACTAAACAGCAGGAAGTCTCTAGAATTTAAAAATTCTGAGATGGAGAACATATACTATGAAGTTGCAAAGGAGGCATTAGGTTATCCTGGTAAAATGATATCGGGAAGCAAAAGATTTTATAGCCGAACATTTCCTGACCATGTGGTAGTTTTTAATGCTAACCTTTTTGTTGGAAAAACCAAGATCTGGTACGGTGATATCGATGTAACCGAATCATTGGAGACCCTTAAAGAACTTGCTTCTGCTATAGGAGAAAAACTGTATGTGTTATTTGAAAGTGATGGTAGGTTTGATAAGGAAAAAAATCCATCTTTGGATAACGCTGTTATAGTTCTTGACCCAAGTGGGGATTTAAAATTACACCCGACTCTTGAGGAAGGGGTTAATGAGGGTCGCTTAAAAATAAATAACTAAGAATGAGTTGCAAAGAAAATCCAAGAGTGCAGGAATTAATGAAAATCAATCGCATGATACATCCGATTGATTTAACAAGAACAGAAATGGAGGGGGAACACGTACGAGGTTTAGCAGATTTTGTTGATGATATCATTAAGCCGAATTTTGTAATGTGTGAAATCGGAAGCTATATGGGAATTAGTTCCGAGCTTTTTGCACTGTATGTGAAAAAAATTTATTGTGTTGATAATTGGGACCCTAGCTATTGTAAACCCCACGTTGAAGAAATGTTTGATCGAATGTCTTCCAATTATGATAATTTGGTTAAAATAAAAAAGAACTCAGATCTTGCTTCGAAAGAATTCGAAGAAGGTACTTTGGATTTAATCTATATTGATGCTGACCATTCTGAGGAGGGGTTTCGAGCGGACATGGAAAATTGGGTACCAAAAGTTAATAGTAGCGGCATTGTTGCTGGTCATGATTATGGTATAGTTGCTAAGTGGCTAATAGATTATGTCGATTTGGGAAATGTGAAAGTTTTCGATGATATGAGCTGGTACTACTTAAAAAATAACTCACTTACAAATATTTAATGCAGTAATGGAGAGCATTTGCGACATATGTTCTAATAAATGCTTCGGTATAGACGGGTATGACGGAAGCTGCTGTTCCATAGAGAATAGGGATTATATCATTGGAAAAATAACGGACACTGATGAATTCATCGAAAGACTCCAAAGTCACCTTGGAAGAAACGTTAGATATGAGGATGTTTTTATAGACTTTGAAGCAGGTAGCCAAATTTTTCCAGACAAAAGCACTTGGCAAAACCCAGAAAACTACCCTGCCTTGAGGGTAAATTTTCATCACCCAAAATTACCTTGCATTTTCTACAACACAACTCTCAAATTCTGTACAGTTCATGAAATCAGGCCACAAACTTGTAGCAATTACTTCTGTGATTACCTAAGCGATCAGATTGAACCTAAGGAAGGGCCGAGTTCAATTGAGGGAACTTTTAATGTATAATGAAAATAATATTTCTAGATAACGACGGAGTAATTTGTTTAGCCAACAATTGGGGTTCGCGCTACAAAAAACAAAAGAAGTTTTTTACTGATGATAACCCCCGCAAGGGCTTTGGTGATAATGGACCAGTTGAGGTTCGTTTCGATAACTTCGATAAGAAGGCTATTAAGGTACTTAACTCTATCCTAGAGGAAACAGGAGCGGAGATAGTAGTATCGTCAGATTGGAGATTCCATGCAAACCTTGAAGAGCTGGGTGATTACTACGAGTCTCAGGGCATTATTAAGCGCCCAATTAGTGTTACTGAAAAGTTCCACTATACCGATTGGGTGGAAGATGGATTCCTTAAGCCCCATGGTGAATTTCCTTGGAGCCGACAAGATGACCTTGAACAACAGCGACACTTTGAAATCAAACGATGGCTCAGAGACCATCCTGAAGTTACACATTGGGTTGCAATCGATGATCTACACATGGGTGTCTATGTTGAAGCAAGTTCTTACGGTCCACATGAAAGAGAGTGGGGTCTAGAAAACTTTGTTTGGACTCCAAGAGATTGGGAAGGGATAAAACAAAGTGGCAAAAAAGAAAAGATCCTTGCATTTCTCTAAATATATAGAGTTATGAAACACATCTCTTTATATGAATCTTTTAGAACAGGAGAAAGGTGGATGGCTTCATCATGGCCCAAAAAGGGTCATTATAGAGGTGTAAGATTCTTGAGAGAATTGTCCCCCGAAGACGACTCAGAAGAGATCACGGATCTCATTAGAAAATACAGGGAAGAAAGGGATTGGTTCGCTTCAGAAAAGTACAACCCGGATAACCCAGATTTTAAAGTACCGAGAGATGTTTTTTGGTATGAGATAATTAGACCTGACGGCAAAAACGAGATCATTTTCTTTGATGACTTCGAAAGCGGTTACGGGGATTATAATTACGAGGGATTTATGACCGCTGAAACTCTGGACGGCAAATACGAATTTACAGTAGATGCTATTGATACTGGAGATGGATATGAATTAAACCTAGATACCCTCGATTGGTAATTATGAGGAACTTTCTCAATTATATTTGAAATAAACAAAAGACGGTAGTCTATAAAAAGCATCCCATTGGAATGTGGGATATAACATTTATATTTAGAAAATGGGAAAGAAAACCGTAGGAATTATTGGGAATGGCTTTGTAGGCGAATCCCAAGCATTTGCCTTTTCTCCAACAGCAGATGTAAGGGTATATGATATTGATCCACTAAAGGCAACACATACCTTAGAGGAAACACTAGAGCAGGAATTTATCTTTGTGTGTTTGCCCACACCAATGAGAATGGATGGGACCCAAGACCTTTCGTTTATTGAAAACTTTTTTGGCTCTATATTTCCAAGCAAGGACCAAATATTCATTATCAAATCAACTGTACTTCCAGGAACCACAGAATCCCTGTCGGAAAGATTTGGATTCAACATTATATTTTCTCCAGAGTTCCTGACTGAAAGAACCGCTAAACTCGATCTTCTAACACAGGCAAGGATAATTCTGGGAGGCAAAGAACATTTGACTACCAGAGCTAAAAAGGTGTTTGAGGAGAGGTTTATGAACAGACACTTTATACTCACAGATTCAAAAACTGCTGAGTACATCAAATACATGAACAACACTTTCTTCGCCACAAAGGTCTCCATCATGAACGAGTTTTATAGACTGGGAGAAAAAATTGGTGTAAACTGGGAAGATGCAATGCATGGATTCGCGTCCGATGGCAGAATTGGGGATTCACATTTACACGTTCCAGGTCCTGATGGGATGATGGGATACGGTGGAACTTGTTTCCCAAAAGATGTTAATGCCTTAATTACTTATGCAGAATCCCAGGGAACAAGGATGAACACTATTGAGGGAGGTTGGAAAACCAATCTTGAGGTTCGCCCAGAAAAAGACTGGGAAAAAATGAAGGGCAGAGCAGTTTCGAATTCTTAAAATCTGTGATAAATAAAATAAACAATCCACATGGGAAAAATAGAGGAATCTTCTGGGATTGCTATTGTTTGCGACAACAAGCTTCTTTTATGTCACAGCACAAACAGCAAATGGTTTGGAAGCTATATGCCTCCTAAAGGTCATATCGAAGTAGGCGAAGATGAGGTCGAAGCTGCTTGTAGGGAAACCTTTGAAGAAGTAGGCATAAAAATATTACCCCACCAGCTGGGCAAAAAACATACAGTCCACTACACAAGGGGAAAAAAAGTTTTTAAGACTGTTTACATTTTTGAATGTTATATTGATTCGATGGAAGAAATAGGTTTAAAAAATGAAATCCTTCCGCAGTCAATGCTTCAACTCAACGAAATAAACGACGCCAAGTTTATGGATTATGAAGAAGCGTCTGTTAGGATTTTACCGAGGTACAAAGATTTATTGGATAGCGTCATTAAAAAATAGTTATGGAAAAACCTAAAGTAATAAATGCTAAAGAGTGCCCCGGATGTAACGTACCTAAAGGGTGGGGTCACGAGATTATATTCGAAAATAACGAATTGTATTGCGGTAAGCTTCTTTGCTTTAAAAAAGGGGCTAAGTTCTCTATGCACTATCACATGATTAAGGATGAGACCTGGTATGTCCAGGAGGGATCTTTTATCTATAGATGGATAGACACAGAGAATGCTGAATTGCATGAACAGACTTTGAGAGTGGGTGATTCGGTAAGACAAAGGCCAGGACAACCACACCAGCTGGAAGCTTTGGAGGATGGCGTTGTCTATGAGGTATCCACAGAGCATTTTGATTCTGACTCGTATAGAGTTTGGAGAGGAGACACACTAAAATGAAAGTAGCAATCATAGCACACGATGGAAAGAAAGCCTCTATGGTTTCTTTTATCATGCACAACCTAGATTTTTTTAAAAGGGAAGACATCGAACTTGTTGCAACTGGTACAACTGGAACACATGTGGAGCAAGCAGGTTTAAAAGTTCAAAAGCTTTTATCTGGTCCTCATGGGGGTGACGCACAAATTGCAGCTATGGCTTCCGTTAGGGAAATAGATCTTGTAATATTTTTCAGGGATCCATTGGGGAAACACCCACACGAGCCCGATGTACAAATGTTAATGAGAGTATGTGATCATCACAACATTCCTCTTGCTACAAACTATTCTACAGCAAAGAGGTTGATAAAAACTTTTTGATAACCTAGTTAAAAAATGAATCAAACAAATTCTAAAGAGTATGAGATCATGTTCCTTCTTAAAGAGAGGCACATGACGTATGCTGACATCAGTCCGGAAAAGGCTAAGAACGACCCACACTGGATGTACAAGAAACCAATTTCTGAAAGGGAATACGCTGAGTGGATCGAATTTGGTGTAAACACTATTATTTCAGTAATGGGTGTCGATAGGAGGAAAGCTGAAATGGAAATGTCCTGGGTAGAGTCCAAATATGGAATGAGAGTCAAATAATCTATGATCTCCCTGGGAATATCCGTTGGTCATGATATGGGTGCCGTCTTGATTAAGGATGGAAAAATTATTGTAGGTATATCAGAGGAAAGGATTACCAGGATTAAATCTTACGGGGGATACCAACATCTGCTGCCGGAAAATTCAATGAAGTATTGTGTTGAGGCAGCCGGTATTGGGTTCAAAGACATAGATCGTTTTATTTATAGTACCACAGAATTACCTGACGACTATTCCATAGAGTTTGAAGAGATCACTGGACTGGATGGATCTCAATTGGAATTTATCCCTCACCACCTTGCTCATGCATTTAGTACCTTTTATAGCTCTGGATTTGAAGAATCTGCAGTTTTAGTTGTGGATGCCTCCGGAAGTGAGGTTGCACCAGGCTCAAAGGCTAATGTCTGGTTTCCAGAAAAAAATCCGAACGATCTCCCCGACAATTTAAGGCTAGCTGAAGCCGTTACAATATTCCATTTCAAAAACGGTTCTTACGAGGAGACATTTAAGAAATGGATAAAGATGTCGGATGAAGGATACAAAGGTGGAGGTGTGTCTGTTGGTATAATGTATGGAACCGGTGCAATGCAATTAGTTTATGATCCAGCTAATCATAGTTGGCAAGCAGGAAAACTAATGGGATTAGCTTCATATGCGGATAAGGAATTTGTAAATCAATATCCAGATTTTGTTGAGCTCCTGGACAATGATGTGTTTATCCCATTTGGTGAAGTTCCATCCGATGGTGTGAATTACCTTTCTGACTTCCAATCCAAAGCAAACGTTGCGGGTGTTTATCAAAGAGAGCAAGAAAGATTATTGCTATACTTTGTATCAATGGCTAATCGGATAGTTAATTCAAAAAACCTCTGTGTAGCTGGTGGATCTTTTCTAAACTGTAATTCTAACGAACTAATTGAGAAATATGATGGGTTTGAAAATAAGTATTATTTACCATCTTCAGATGACAGCGGAATTCCTTTGGGATGTGCTTGGTATGGACAGAATTCGGATGGATCCCTTAGAAAAGGAGAATACTTAAAGCCCTACTTGGGAAAAAAGTACACAAATGAAGAGGTTACTAAAGCTTTCTTTGAAAGCGGATTGCCAGATATAGAGTTCCAGGAATACGTAAACTGGGAAGATCTTTTGGATCAAGTCTCAGAGAGTATAATAGAAAACAAGGTTATTGGCTGGTTCCAGGACGGGAGTGAAACTGGTCCTAGGGCATTAGGCAACAGATCTATATTGGGTAATCCAGCATCCAAGTGGGTCGAGCGTTATATTAACTCAGAGATAAAGAACAGGGAATGGTACAGACCCTTCGCTCCTTCCGTTTTAGAGGAGCACCGGAAGGAAATATTTGAATTGGATTGTTTTTCCCCGTATATGCTTATTACCACTGAAGTTAAGGAGGAATGGAGGGAGAAAATACCAGGGGTAACACACATAGATAACACATCAAGGTACCAGTCAGTAACAGCTGAGATGAATCCAAAATACCATTCATTGATTTCTAGATTTTATGAAAAAACAGGGATACCCCTCCTCTTAAATACATCATTTAATGGCAGGGGTGAACCCATAGTGGAATCCCCAGAGGATGCTATAAGGAGTTTTTACCACAACAACCTGCATATGGTTGTGATTAACAACATTATAGTACAAAGGAGAAGGAATTAGCTTTAATATATAAAGAAAAAAATTTTAGGATGAAGAAATTTTTATTCTTTCTGATGCTAATTCCAGCTTTGGCTTTTGCTCAAAGAGAGCAGGTAAAAATCGACGCTGGTATTTATACAGTTTTGTACTCAGAGGTACTTGAACAACCGTTAATGGTTGAATATAAAGTTCTGTGCCCCGAAGGGAGCGCATCGAGAAAGGGAATGGACTTTTACAAAAACGATTCTGTTAAAACCTCTGATAATGCAGATTATAAATCAAACGTTTGGGATAAGGGTCACATGGCACCAGCAGCTGATTTCAATTGTACTAAGGAAATGCTGAGACAGACATTCTCGTATTTAAATTGTGCTTTGCAACACCAGGATTTAAATAGAGGTTTGTGGAGGCTTTTGGAAGCTTACGAAAGGGAATTGGCAAATAGAGGAGATGTTTATGTAGTTATAAAGGTTCATTATGATGATGCTGAAGTTCTACCCACCGGAGCAACGGTTCCTTCAGGATTTACTAAGAAAATCTATCTTAACGGACAGCTATCAGAATGCTACTATTTTCCAAATAGCAAACCAGAGAAAAAATCATTTTCCGATTACAGGCTTACCACTTGCGATTAAATAAAAAATTGCTGAAATATTAAAGCAAGTTTGTTCTATAAAAACAAACTTGCTTTTTTTTATGGATGAAATACTAATATGCGATCGACTCGTTCAACTAATAGATCCTGACAAATTTAGATCTGGTGGTTTAGAGTATGGTGCAACGGATAACTATGCACACGAAAATCATCTTTATGAGTTTGAAGCAAGGAATTGGAAGGTGATCTGCTTACAACCAGACGAGGAAGAATTTATTAAACTTAGATTATTTAGAAGACTATCAAGACTCCTTGATTGTGAAGAGGATGGCAGTATTTCCATTGACGAATTCCTAGGAAGGACAAATGTTAGAGAGATAAAAATTCTTCTCATAAAAAACACCAAATCCCCATCAAAGGTCTTGTCCGGATTTAGTACTGAAAAATGGGGAACCGAGATTGTAAGTGTACAACACCCAAGCCAGGAAGAAAAATATAAGTCTGAAGAAATACTCAAAAGAGCTGGATTTGTGTACCTAGAAACCGTTGCAGTCTCTGATTTTTATGTTAAGCCTGGCGAGATGTTTTCTGGTCAACTCCCTATTGTTACGACCAATGAAAAAATATTTGAGGTTTAATTTCAAACTAAAGGAAACCTTGAAAACTTTAACACATAAGAAGGAAGCAAAAGAATTTAAATGAAAACATTTTACAAGCCATCTGAAGCTATTGAATGGTCGAAAAAAAGGCTGTATGATTACGGGTATGTTGTAAAAACCGAAAGGTGGCAGGGTGTGGTATCGCCGGATGACATGTGGGAAGTGATGAATCACTCATTCCAAATGTTTATTCCGTATACTATCAAAGAGCTTGTCGAAGAAATAAAACCAAATCTACCGTGGGCAGATAACCATTTGGACGAAAGGGTCGGAGGTTTACCCCTTAACCCTCCACCGTCAAACGAATGGTGGCCTTTCAACCAGAACAAAAATAGTGAATTCAAGAAGGAAGAAAAGTTTTCTCACACATATCCAGAAAGAATTTGGCCAAAGAAAGCTCCAATAAATAATTCTACCGGTAAACTCACCAAGCAAATCCTGAAGGGTATTAGGTATGAATATGGGGATTTTAATGATGTCTTGGACCTTTTAGAAAGAGAACCTTTTACAAGACAAGCGTTTCTACCAATTTGGTTTCCAGAGGATACCGGAGCTCACCACAAGGAAAGAGTCCCATGTACTATAGGATACCATTTTATGAGAAGGGGAGATTTCCTTCACGTTTCATATTTTATAAGATCGTGTGACATCATGAGACATTTTAGAGATGACATCTATCTTGCCTGTAGAAAGGTGCTATGGGTTATTGAAGAAATGAAAAAAAGGGACAATTCTTGGGAAAATGTAGTGCCTGGATATTATGCTATGCACATAGTCTCGCTCCATTGCTTCAATAGTCAGAAACAAATATTAAAACAAAAGAATATCTAGGTGAAATACGATTTTGTAGAAAAAAGAATAGCAGTAGTCTCAATGTATGACGTCAACTACACCGACATGGCTGCTATTACGATTAAAGAAAACTTCAAAACCTATTGCTCCTTACATGATTACAGACTAGTCGATTTTAAAATAGATGACGATTTTTTAGAGGGTAGACATGCACAATGGGGAAAGATAAAGCTTCTTAAAGAACTAATAGAAAAAAATATAGCAGATTGGTTTTTCTTTATAGACTGCGATTGTTTGATAATGAATCCCACAATTAAACTTGAATCTTTTTTGGAGAAAGATAAGTTTGTAATATTTCCTAAGGGGGGAGGAGCACCTGACAATAGGTTGACTGATAGTTCTTTCGATAACAATATTATGAGCTCCCAGATATTAATAAAAAGTTGTCAGGAATCATTAGAATTCCTTGATGAAATATGGAATTCCCCAGATTGGCCTGACGGTATGGACATTAACGAATTTGACCACGAAATGAGACAAATAAGAATCTCGTCAAAAAAGGATAGGTGGAAGAATGGTATATTGTTGGTTGATGAAAAGCGTTTAAACAGATTTTGGCCAACAAAAAATCCCTTTATGGTAGATGCATTTCCACACATGAACAAGAATCTTTGGGAGCCTGGAGATTTTATAGCTCATGTCACATCCTATTCAAAAGATGAAAGAATAGAAATACTAAATCTCCTTTCACAATTCTCCGGTGGTAAGATAGGTAAGTGGGTCAAAAAAGGGAACCAAATATTCTTTAAACCGTTAGTTGAATCTGTTGGTGATATAAAAATAAAGCATATTAGTGGGTTAGTAGAAAAGGTTTATTGGGATATTAAAGATCCAAAAATGGATACGGTTTATTGGGTATCTACCGATAATTTTGAATCGGGGGACATAATTAGAGTTTTTGACAAAAACGATTCAGAAATAGCTTTGTACTTAATCCAATGAGAAGAACATACGTTTCCCTTACAACTGAAAACTATCATTACCTTGCACTCTGGCTAATCAAAAGCTTGCAAAGATTTTCTAATCTTGATATAAACATCTTTTGCATTAACTATCATCCGAAGGATTCAGGACTTGAAATGCCCAGCGGTGTTGGCTTTCATAGGATTGAATACGAGATCTTTGATGAGGGAGAGGGTTTTCAGGATTCAGGTAGTGGAAATTTTTACGTTAATCGTAAAAACCTGAGAAGCTTCCAGGTACTTTCTAGGAAAAGCGAAGCCTGTCTGAAAGCTATGGAAATGGGATATGACGAGGTTTGCTTTATTGACGGGGATAGTATAGCTTGTCCAAACATAGACGAAATATTTGATTATGCAAATGGGATAGAATTTACTCCACTCTTAACAAAGGGACCTCATGAATTTGTTATGGTGCCTGACGATGATGGTGTTATGAGAGGGAATCCCTTTGAAGGGTGTTGGCCCGAATGTGATCTCACAAAAACCCTTGAATGGCCTTTAATGCAATTCTTGCAATTAAGACCTGAGGATAGGGGAGAGTATAGAACTACCAATGTTTTTCTAGTAAATAAAAGCTGTGAAAATTTTTTAATCGAGTTGGATAAATTACTTGATGTCATGTGGAGGATCGTGGATGTTTATTACTATGCACCATTCCAAGACGAAACGCCCACAAACGTATTGATCTGGAAATATGGAGGAGGGGGTTTGCCAATGAGCTATATAAACATCAATGATGGATATAAAACGGTGAAGCATTTTTTCGAAACCGAAGTAGAGCAGGATACCCTAAGTGGGGATTTTTATAAAATTCCAAAGGATAAAAATTTGATTAAGGTGTTGCATGGTGAAAAGAGGGAACAAGAACTGGGGAAAATCATACAACATTTAGATAAGTTAAAAGAAAAAGGTTACTACAATTAAAATGGCAAGTTTATCAGGTAAAAGGAGAAGAAAAATTAAGGAGCCTACCGACTCCATGAGAAAGTATTACGGGGATCTATTTGTTAGAAACCAAAGCAAATGGATCAGGAGATCGAAGCTTGAAACCGATCACCTGGGGATAGAATTTACTTTCGAAGGTGAAAATGCAATTCTCGTAGGTAGCATGACTTCAGAAGAAGTTTTACTAGAACTAACAGAAAGCAACGAGTATATGATTGTTCACATTGATGATGTGAGTCGTGCAATTCTTGAATAGTTGAAGATTTCAATTAAAACAAAAACCGCCCAAGCACACATAGAAACCTGTGCTCTAATCAGATTTTACGGATCTAGGATAATAAAGGATTCAGTAAATAGGAAGGACTGCTATGGATTTTTCCTTTTGGAAACACCTAAAGAAACCGTAGATTCTTTTATCATCGTAGAGGATTCGGTAGTAGATCTGCAGCCTTCCTATAATTAATCACAACCTTATTTAGTCAACCTTGTTTTATCCTTAAATGGATATATAACATGCTTTATTTTGGGTCGTTGGGGAATAAACCTAATTAAAGGCATGGCTGAAAATAGAAAACAAGTAACGGATTTGATGCAAAGCATCCTTGATGAATTGTCTTCGATGAAGACCAAGTTACCGAACGGGGAATTGAAAATCATCCAAATGAACATCGAGGAGCTTAAGCAATCTCAGGCTGATATGAAGAAAGATCTATCGGACCTAAAAAAAAAATTGCTGGACCCAGATGATGGGGTTATCATCAAGGTTAATGAGAACACTAAGTTTAGGGAGTCTCAAGAAGATAATGAAAAGGATTTTAGGGAAATGCTCATGGAGCATTCTGAGCTTGTAAAGTGGAAAGGAACTGTTACCAAAACAATCTGGATTATCTTTTCAGCACTAGTTGGTATTTTGACCAAAATGTTCTTTCTCGATAAATAAAGGAAAAACATTATGTCAATTCCAGTAGTAGAGCCCAATAAAAAATTCAAGACAATCGATAACTTTGTCAGGTGGTTTGACGAAAGAACATTCGGTTCTGAGAAAGGATCCCTAGGATTAGAGAGGGGTACAACAGGAAAAATTATACAGTATGATGACTTCAGCAAAAAAGCTGGGGGACTTCAGGCAAAACAACCATAAAATTTTCTAAGAAATAAGTCGAAAATCTTTTTGCCTCCTGGTATATAAACAAGGAGCAAAAAAAAATAACAACTTATTCATGAAGATTAAACTCGAATACATCTGGCTAGATGGCTATAAACCAGAACCTAATTTAAGGTCAAAAGTAAAAGTATTGGATTTCGGAGCTGATAGCATCGAGAATCCCCTAGCTTTAATGATGCCAAAATTAGAAGACATTCCTTCTTGGTCTTTCGATGGTAGCTCAACCAACCAAGCAGAAGGAAGCTCTTCTGATTGCATTCTTAAACCAGTCAAATTGTACCAAGACCCTTTAAGGGGAGGATTCTCATATTTGGTATTGTGTGAAGTAATGAATCCCGACGGATCACCGCATGAAACCAATACAAGATCTTCGATCAATGTGGATAGCGAAGGACACTGGTTTGGCTTTGAACAAGAGTATGTTCTAAGGTGGCACAATAGGAAGGATGATAAGCCCCTAGGGTTTGAAAATTTCAACACACCAGAAAAACAAGGAAAGTACTACTGTTCAGTTGGTCATCCATACAGTGCCGGAAGAGAGATCTCAGAAGAACACATGGATGCATGTTTATCGTGTGGCATTAATATCACAGGCACAAATGCTGAGGTAATGCTAGGTCAATGGGAATACCAGGTATTCTCAAAAGGAAACAAGAATGCTGGAGATGATCTTTGGGTTTCTAGATTCCTTCTAAGTAGGATTGCAGAAAAATATAGGGTTAAAGTTGATTACCACCCCAAACCAATGGGTGCAGAAGAAGACTGGAATGGTTCTGGAATGCATGTAAATTTCTCAGACGGTATTATGAGAACCACCGGGGGAAAGGAATACTTCGAAAGGATCTTCAAAGATATGGAGAGTAAGCATTTGGAAGCCATTAAAATCTACGGATCGGACAATGACCAAAGGTTAACCGGAAACCACGAAACACAAAGTATTGAAAAATTCTCTTGGGGTGTGAGTGATAGAGGGGCATCAATTAGAATCCCTCTAGACACAGCAAAGAATTGGATAGGATACCTAGAGGATAGAAGACCGGGATCTAACGCGGATCCCTACTTAATTACGGCTTTTATGGGTAACATTCTTTCTCCTGGAATCGAGGAGGTAGAACTAGAAAAATAAAAAAAATGCAGGATCCACAAGACAACCTGATTTTTAGCGATGATATGTCCTTCGAAGATAAGGATTCTTTTTGGCAGATCATCTACCAAAAGATAAAGAAGGGAGTTAAGAAAAGATATTCTTTCGTAATCATCTTCCACCTGGATGAAGAAGGGTTGGATAATGATGACGGGTATTCCATAATCATCAAAAAAGAAGACTATGGTACTTTTCTTAACAACTTTCTTCTTTGGTCAGAACAATTAGAAAGATACGAAACTTGTGGGGAAGCAAAAAGTTTAATTAATGAATTTGAAACATGGACAAAAACGAATATTTCTTAACAAACTCTGCTCAGTTAAACGGGATCAAAGTATCCAAAGGAGATATACTGAGGGAAAACTCAACCAATAAAACCGTAAAAGTTCTAAACGTCTACGGTAACCAAGAAGGGGAACGCCTCTTAATGGTTGAATACAATGCACCTAACATGGCAGGTATACCATTCCAAAAGGGACCTGATGCTTTTTCTTTTCTAAGCTAATTGAAATATATAGTTTGAATGGGAAATCATGAAAACTCTTCGAACTATAGATGAATTAAACTGGGCTCTAAGCATTTACTCAAACATTGTAAAGTTTGGGTTGAAGAGCACATTGCTTGAAAATTCAAAAGACTGTTTAACCATCTTAGAAGAGTTTGAAGAATATGAAAAATGTCACGACCTTTTTGAAATTTTAAAAAAGGACGAGAACCTTACCCGAATATAAAACATGGAATTGGACCAGGCACCAAAGAAAATTGAAAGAGATATTTACGAGAATGCTATTCGTCGTATGGAAACCATGGGGACGAAAGCTATCTTGCACCCCAGACTGATAGAGAAAAGGGAAGCAATTAAAACATCTCTTTTGGACTATTATGAATCTACCGAGGAGTATGAGAAATGTAAATACATCACCGAGTACTTTTCTGATCTTGAGAAAGAAATCGGTCTGATGGAAATTGTTGGTGCTATCAAGAAAGATATCGAGTAATAAACTACTAACCTAAGGCAGCGGGCTTGAGAAATCGGGCCCGTTTTTTATGGTCTAATTTATTTTCTGTTATATAATTAGAAAATGGGACGAAATCTTTTTAAGAAACACCCATATATTAGAAAATTCCTTACCTAAACCGTAAGGACAAACATCACAAATAACAATGAGTAAATTGTCTCTAAGAGAAATCGCTAGTAAGTTTGAAGAAGAAATAGTCCAACTTCTCAAGAAAGGTCTTAACCACTCAGAAATTGCCCGGGAAATTGTAAAGAAGCATTCCATCGATCTCGGATCATCACACATCGACAGCCTTAGAAGAGCAATCTCCGTACATTTGCAAACACCGGTAGTTGATGACAACACTGATCTAGAACAAGAGATCCAAAAGAAGTTTGAGGTTGAGTCTGATATAAGCGACGAGCAACTAGAAATCGAGGAGAAAGAAGAAAGAGAATTAGCACAAGCAGCATATAAAAAGTATAAGCACAGCTCCGCTTATTATTTTGATGAGGCAAAGGATCTCTACATCATTTACATTAAGAACAAACCCTACAAGTTTACTGGAACAATCATTAGAGATATGAAGTCTAGATATTCTAACCTAGATGGATCTCCAGAAACAATCAATGAGATTTGTAGAAATTTCGAAATTCCCCGTAACATCTTCATTGCACTAAAATCCATAATGGGATGGACACACGATTCAGAACCATTTACCGATGAGGAAATGTTTGCAAGAGGTGAAGACGAAATGGTTCAGGATGCTTTGCAGAAAAGGAAGTTTTCATTTTTCCAAAAATACACCAGACAAGAAGAAAAGCTTATCAAAGACGCAGCCAACAACTGGTGGGCTTTTAAGGGTTTGACCTTAAATCCACTTGCTGAAAAGCTAGAACAGGTTTTTGCTAAATATAAGGTTCCAAAATTGGATCTTCCCAAGGGGGACAAACATGCTCTAGTAATGTCACCATTTGATTTGCACTATGGTAAATATGCATGGTCCGGGGAGGTAAGGGAAGAATATAACAGACAAATGGCCCGAGATCTACTTATTCAAAAGACCGAGGAGCTAATCCCGGATATTGTAAAATATAATATCGAGAAAATCATAGTTCCAGTTGGATCCGACTTCTTCCACGTAGACACTATGGGAGGCACCACAACAAAAGGAACCCCACAAGACTGTGATGGCACGTTTATCCAAATTATGGTTGAGGGTCAACAACTGATGGTTGAATTCTTGGATATGTTAAGACAAGTTGCTGATGTTGAGATTATTCTTACTGCGGGTAACCATGACTTTAAACTCTCACACGTCTTGCTACAGTACCTAGGGGCTTACTATAGAGACTGTGAAGATGTAAACGTTATTAGATGTCACAAATTCAGACAATACTTCAGCTATGGTAATACCCTAATGGGATTCACACATGGTGATGGCATGAAGCTTCAAGATCTTCCTTACATGATGGCAAACGAAGCTGCTGACCTTTGGGCTAAGACAAAACATCGAGCATTCTTCACAGGTCACCTACACCACGAAATGGTAAAAGATTATAAAGGAGTGAAAGTATTCCAGATGCCAAGCCTTTCTGGGTCTGATAGATGGCATCACAATCACGGATACGAAGGATCTACAAGAGCATTGCATGCTTATGTAGTTCACCCAGAAAATGGAATTAAAGCCACCTTGATGGCAAATGTTTAAAAAAATGAGCCGAATAGAAGATCTACTAATGGAAGCCTGGGAGCTTGGTATAAAAGACCAAGTAATGGAAAGGGTAACTCAAAAGCAGAGGGACTTACAAATGTCAGGCAAGTGGATGGACAGGGAAGTCATCTACGACCAAGCAATGGAAGAAGTCAAAAAGGAGATGGCCAAGAAAAATGGAAGCAGGAATTGATGAGGTAGGCAGAGGCTGTCTTTCTGGTCCTGTTATTTCTGCAGCTGTTATTTTGCCGGAAGGTTTCAAACACGAACTTATCAAAGATAGCAAAAAGCTTAGCCCCAAGAAAAGAGAGCAAGCTTATGAAGTTATAGTTGATAATGCAATAAGCTGGGGAATTGGTATTGTGGAGCCAGAAGAGATTGATAAAATAAACATCCTACAAGCCACTTTTGTTTCTATGAAAAAAGCCATAGACGAATTAGAGACCACACCCACCAAACTTCTAGTTGATGGAGATAAATTCCCAGGGCACAAAGGTATTCCTTATGAGTGCATAGTGAAAGGTGATAGCAAAGTTCAATCCATAGCAGCTGCATCAATCATAGCAAAAGTTACCCGAGACAACTTGATGAAAAATCTTGGTGAACAATTCCCTGAGTATCTTTGGGAGAGTAATGCTGGTTATGGTTCTAAAGCACATATGGAGGCAATTGAAAAGTTTGGTTTAACCCCACATCACAGAAAAACTTTTTGTTCGAGATTTATAGGTAAGAAATCTATTTTTTAAACTTGTTATATAGTCAAATAAAAGCAAAGTTTAAAATCATATATGGATGTTTGTCTTTATCATATAGATCTAGTAAGTAAGAGCAAATTTCAAGGAGAATCTTTGGATTTTGTTAGATCTAATGTTGAAAAATTAATTACGGATCAGCAAATAAGAGCACTATTTCTTGATTGCTTGGATATTAATGAAAGTAATAGGGTTGAAATATACTGTGAGTCTGAATCGAGCAAAAGGATTTCCGATGAGGATCTTGTAGAAATCCTAGAGTCCCTCGAAAAAGTTATAGGTGGAATAATGGATGGCTCGAGAATAGAGCTGAGAATAGAAATACCACTTACAGAAAAAGTTTGGGTAAAGGATGGATTTGGCTGGGAACTTACCCACGAGGAAACTGACTTTTATCTCAACGAGTCTTATGAAGATTGGGGAGATCCCGATTGGAACGAATAATATATGGACAACCCTTTAGCCCCTAGAATAGGACCTGGTTATTTTTCAGCAAGATCTTCAATGAATAAAGCAGAGGATCTTAAAAAAATAATTGATAGGAGGGGAAATCTAGATCTTAACCTAAAGTCTTTCGACCTTCCATCAAAAGTGCTGGTGATTAATCTACCGGAAAGAGAGGATCGATGGCTAAAGTTTAAAATCCACAACGAAGATCTTTTTAAGAAACTAGAGGTACAAAAAACACCAGGGCTGATGGAAAAATCTCCGGAGGATGGTATCTTTAAAGCTCACCTTAATTGTATGGGGGTCTCCAAAAAGATTGGAGAACCCATTATAGTTATGGAAGATGATTGCGAATTAGCAAGTGGTTGGTTTGAAAAAATTTCACAATTGTTCAAAGTACTTCCCTCAGATTGGGACGTCCTCGTTGGAAATCACTACTTTTTCACATCCATGGAAATAATTACAGATCACTTAGCAAAGCCCAAGATAAAAGCAAGTACGGCAAATTTTGTAATCTATAATACCAGTTGTTATCAAAAGGTTTTTTCAAACCAACATTTAAGAGGTGAGCTTAATTTAATGGATGTTGATCATTTTTTAACATCCGAAGAAACCCCAATAAACAACTACTCCATTTGGCCAATGGTCTCGAGAGAATTTGTAAGCCTTTCAGACCATCACAAAAAGATAAGAAATATGGAATATAGAGTAAGGGAGCATGCATTCCAATTCCCATTTATAGATTCAGATATATATTATTCATCCATAGAGGGTTGGTAAAATAACTTACTGTCGTGAAGAACATAAAAGCATACGAAATTTTTGAAGACTCCGCTGATCAATTCATGAGCAATGTAAAGAGGGAGAAAGATAGGAGAAAGCCAGCTCAAGAATTGGCAACTACTCTTAGAAATTACTTAGGTCAAAGAGATGGGACGGATTCAGAACAGCAGGCAAGTGGTGAGCAAGGGGAAGACAACCTAGCAAATATGATTATAGGTCGAATGACTGGCAATGACAGAAATCAAGACCTAGAAGACCTTAGCATCCAAACCAATCTCTCACCAGTAGTTGGAAAGGTAGATCCAAAGGGACTATCGGGTGACAAGAAGAAAAATGCTGAACTTGTTGTTAATGCTCTTAAGAAATACGGTATAGTAAATCCTCTTACGCAAAAAGCCATTCTTTCAGTTATAGGAAAGGAGTCTAACTTTATCCCCAAAGATGAGATTTCATACAGAAACACATCCAATGAAAGGATCAGAAAAATATTTGGTAGTAGAGTTAAGAATCTCTCTGATGATGAGCTAAACCGAATTAAAAAGACAGATGAATTTTGGGACGTTGTATATGGTGGAAGATACGGTAACGACAACCCAGGAGATGGTGCAAAATACAGAGGTAGGGGTTTTAATGGATTGACATTTAAGGGAAACTACGAAAAGTATAACAATCTTCTTAAGCAGCACGGCACCAATGTTGACATAGTAAGAAATCCTGAAATGGCAAACGACCCGGTAATAGCAGCTGAACTAAATGCCCTTTACTTCCTAGATAGGTTAAGTAGCAGACACTCAAAGAGAAAATTCGGTAACGATGATCCGAATGACTTTACAAAATTTGAAGATGCTTTGGGAGCTGCTGTTAATGCTAATGCCGGATGGGGCAAAAATATAACAGGAAGTAGAGCTTGGAGACACGCTCTAGCATATTCCTCACGATTTGAAATAGGTGATTATTCAAACCTTGCTTAATCGAAACTTTAGGTAATCAAAACGGTTTAATGATAGGATCATTTTCTATCATTATGAGATTCAAAACACTTCTAGAAAAAATCTCTTGGAAGACCAGGAGATGGAATTTCAAATTCCACCTGTTAAATCTATATCTTCATGACGGAGATGAATCATGGGGATTTAATTTTTTCACATTCTGTGTCAACTTTAGATTTTACTCGCTATTATCTTTCGAGTTTAGGCTTCCTAACAAAACCACGGTAAAAAGATTCGTAGTCGACGATTGGGATTTCTTTTTTATTAAACAGCCCCTTTGGAATCGATGCGATGACCTTTCAGAAAGAAAGCTTTGGGGTTCAAAACTAACCAACTGGGAGAAGTTTCAACTTGATGTTTTGGAAAGGATTTTTAAATGATCCAGATTTCAAAATATGGACACGCAATTTGTATTGCCATACTAGGTATGTGGATGCCAATCACATTTGATAACTTAGTTGGACATTTAGCTGAAGGTTTAATGATAGGAATTGCTTTAAGACTTGCAAGACAATCGGGAGAAGAATCTATTAACGATTAAATATGACAAGAATTTTCCTAATAGATATTGACGGAACAGTCTGCGAGGACATAAAAAACGAAGATAGCCATCTGTACCAATATGCAAAGCCTTATGAGGATGCATTGGAAATAATAAGCAATTGGTATGATGAAGGACACGTTATTTCTTTTTTCACTGCTAGGGAAGAAAAAGACCGGGAGGTTACAGAAAAATGGCTATCAGATAATGGATTTAGATACCATTCGCTGATCATGAACAAACCCCGCATCAAAGATGGCCAGGAATACGTGTGGATAGATAATCGTAAGGTGAGAGCGGTTACCTATATGGGCACTTGGTCCGAGCTTACCGAGGTAGATGCAAAGATTAAAATATTTGAGAAATAATGGAAGGATATATTGGACAAGTTATGATCTTTCACAAAGATTGGGTTCCTGAAAATTGGATGCCCTGCGATGGAAGGAAAGTGAAGTTTAAGAAGTATGCAGCCTTAGCGGCGGTGCTGGGGATTAAAGCACCAGAGGGTGTAGGATACGTTGAAGATATGCCGGAAGACCTTGAATTCAATCTGCCTACTATCGGATCAAAGCACCCGGACTTCAATTATATTATTTGTGTTAATGGACTTTTCCCTATTAGAGCATAATAATGGAATTGATATCAACACACCCGATTAAAAAATCAGACCTTGGATTCCATGCTAATCTTTTTGGCGGGAAACTTCTTGCTTGGCTAGATGCAGCGGGTGCTGCAATGGCAATGGAAGTTTGTGACACACCAAGAATGGTGACTATTAAAATAGATGAGTGTGTTTTTAAAAGACCAGCTAAGGAGGGTCAATTAATTAAAATATACGGGGAAGTTAGTGATATAGGTAACACCTCGCTAACCCTTTACCTGGAAGCCAGAGCTCATAGCGTTTATTCGGGACAGCAATCAGTTATTCTATCCACCAAGATCAAATTTGTAAGGATAGATGAAAATAATGACCCCATACCAATTTCGGAAAGAGTAAAATCAAGATACCAAGATGAATAACATAGACAAACAATACCAAGAATTACTGAAGGATATACTTTCAAATGGAGTAGAAAAATCAGATAGAACTGGGACCGGGACTATTTCAGTATTTGGAAGACAAATCCGTCATAAGATGTCGGAGGGATACCCTCTACTCACTACCAAGAAGATGGCATTCAGAACCATGGTGGTCGAATTATTGTGGTTCTTAAATGGTGATACTAACATTAAGTATTTGGTAGATAATGGGTGTAACATCTGGAATGGCGATGCATATAAGAATTATAAGGCATTTGCAATGGATAATTCTTTATCAATGGATGAGTTTATCCAGCAAATCAAAAACGATGATGAGTTTGCTAAGGAGTGGGGTGAATTAGGTCCAATCTACGGTTCTCAGTGGAGGAATTGGAAAGGTGATACCTGGATAGAAGGAAATACTGATGGAACCGAAGGTTTTTATTTACAGTCCGGATATGTTGACCAAATCCAAAACCTAATCAACGATCTTAAAACAAACCCAGACTCAAGGAGATTAATGGTTAGCGCTTGGAATGTCGGTGAATTAGATCAAATGGTTCTTCCACCCTGTCACTATGGGTTTCAAGTTTATACAAGAGAAATGGACCTCAACGAAAGAAGAGAAGTTTGGTCTAAAAATGAGGGCAAGGATAAAAGTTATGCAAAAAATCTTTATCACGAGGATCTGGATGAAAGGGGGTTTCCTAGAAGAACTATCTCACTTATGTGGAACCAAAGATCAGTTGACACCTTTTTAGGTTTGCCTTTTAACATTGCTAGTTACGCTCTATTGCTAATAATCATTGGCAAAGAGGTTAATATGGTACCGGATGAACTGGTTGGTAATTTGGGAGATGTACATCTTTATAGAAATCACATCAAACAGGCAGAAGAACAGATCCGTAGGAATCCTTATGAATTACCAAAGATTTTACTTAAGGATCATGTTGATCCCAAAGACTTTGGAAGTATTATTCCAATACTGAGACCCAAAGATTTTATCCTTGACGGTTACGAATGTCACGAAACAATTAAAGCTCCGCTTAGCAACTAAACTAAAAAAACTACGAAAAAATGAAAAACATACTCTCGATCCTATTAGGGATCCTTATATCAACATCTGCACAAGCTACTCACCTTATGGGTGGTATGATCTCGGTAGCACAAACCTCACAAGATTCAACAACAGTAGGGGTTTGGCTTATCGCAGATAGTCAAGGGATAAACCCACCAAATACTATCACAGTGGAAAAATGGGAAATGAATTCGGTAGGTTGGTACGTTCAAAACGGGACTGTTACACTCACGATGGGTACACTCCCCATAGCATTCCAAGGTCAGAAAATAGTGAATTACACCTCCGACTATCTTGACTTAGATTCTAATAAATATAGGTTTATTTACAAAAATTGCTGCTGGGCGGGATTAGACAATTCAACAAATTCAATGAATTCTGACTTTATCATCTCTGCAGATTATTGGCATATCCCAAATAACTCTACCCCATTTGCTAGAGTCCCTTTTATAATTAATCAGCAGGTTAGTACAAGGAATACCATGAAACCTGTATGGGGTGTTATCAATTGCTTTCTCAGCGAGATAGATGGAGATGTAGTAGAAATAAGTCAAACTGACCTTCATTCAGGATATGCTAATGGTGTATTTGTTCCTCAAGTTTATTCTCAGCTTTCCATGCACGTCGACAACGACAGCATTAGCTGGATTCCAGGGTCTTTAGGTAGATATGGAACGGGATTTCAAATAAAGGATTACAGAAACGGACAACTTATAGGAACACAGACAATTCAATGGACCTTTTTAGTCAAGAATTCAACACTGGGGATTGAAGAAACCGAAGAAAAGATCTCTTACAGGGTTTTTGATTTTAGTGGCAATTTATTCTATAAAGGAGAAGATGTGCCATACGAAGAAATGGATGGTCTTTACATATTAACTTCGAAGAAAGGGGTCGAAAAAATATACGTTCTAAATGGACAAAAATAAAGATAGATGGGACAAGTGCACATCGTGTGGAAAGGGAATACCCCCCGGTCTGAATATGGTTTACATATGTCCAACTTGTTTAATTAAACCTTATACAAAGAAAAAATAATGGCAGAATTCAGCAAACAGTACAAAGATGCTTTCAATTTTGATTGGCATGACTTTGATTATGAAGAAATTTTTGAAAGACTGGAGAACAACCAAGCTTATCCGCTTATTTGCGAAGGACTTGGAACTTTGGCAGTTGCAAAGTCCGACGAGGGTAAAATGCTTCTTGCAATTCAGTCCGAGGATCAACCAGATATGATCATTTGGAAAACCCTCGAAGATGCCATTGAGCTGGTTAGAAATAGCTGATAATGTGGTAAGAGGGTTGGGCGTAATGATAAAATTTACGCTTACCGGATACTCAATTATCTTTGTTTTTATCACAAGCAAAGAATATCTTAGAAGAAACCGATATATAGATGATTAAGAAACATTTATGTATCAAAATTTAGAGTATTTAGAGGCAATAAAGGATAAACTTGAGAGATTAAATAAGGCATCACACGGTTCCCCAAAGCCATTACAAGCAATGGGAAGACAAAATGATCCGGACTCAGTAGATCCTTTGCAATGGATGGGACAAGCAGCTTTGGATTATATGAATAAGAAAAACCAAAATGACGTTCCAAACCACAGAAATCCTCATTAAAACGGTTGGTTTAATTCTTTGGGCATCCTTCCTAGTTACATTCCCAACAGTTTGGGCTTTAATTACGTTAGGACTCGGAGCTTTCCAAGTTTTAAGATGTGAGAAGATAAACTCATCGGTGAACAAAATGTTTCACCAAAGGACCAATCAAAACTCTCCTCTAGGTTATATAGAGGATGACAAATAGGGATCTCACATATGTTTTAATGGCTTTAATCGGAGGAATTATATTAGCTTTCCTACTTGATAGCGCTGAAACAAAAACGCACACAATACCCTTAGAAGCAAAACCAGACACGGTTTTTGTACAACCCGACTGTCCAGCAATAGTCATCAACAAAAAATCTTTACTAATTGGAGATTCTCACTCCGCCTTTGCAAGAGGATGGCAGACATTCCTCTCCGAATGGACCGGGATGAAAATAGAAAATACTGCCGTCGAAGGTAAAACTACCTCATGGATGAAAAGAAAGCTCATCCAGAACATAGACTCGACTTACGAATATTGCTTCATTTTTGGTGGTGGAAATGACGCATCTTCTTCCATAACACCACAAGATATTTTTAAAAACATAGAACAAATGGTTGACATTTGTTTGGAATTTGGTGTTAAGCCTGTTGTTATTTTAGGAACTTCCCCAGATAAGGTTTTAAAAGCTAACTCTGGTAAGTGGAAAGAGTATGCAAGGATTAAAACTGAATACCAGAATTTACTGGTGTCAGATTTAGAAGGGGCTCAAATTATAGACACCAGGGATTTAATTGAAAGATCCGACTGTGCTGATTTCCTCTGTCATATGCAAATTTCCGGTCATAAAAAAGTAGCAGAGAAGGTTATACAAGATCTTAATTTATACCAAATAGTAGAAAACTGAGATATATAATTAAAATCATAGCTTTATTGATTCCCATGAATAACTTGAAATCATTTACCAATTTCACTTCCGAGAACCTCAATGAGGCTAGGATTGAGTCGATTAAAAAGGCCAAAAAAATATCTACAGAGGAATGGGAAGCTATGAGGGCAAACCCAGAAGATTCTAAGGAAAAGAAAAAGTACGAAGAATACTATACTGGCGACAAGGCGGTAGATCTTGTCGACAAAGCAATTGATATTGTGGCTGAGGTATTTGGTGATGGGGAAAATATAAAATCGTTCATGAAAAGACTTTCTGCTGTTGAAAGTTGTTACGGAACAAACCCAAGGACTTATACAAGACCAGCTTCAACAAAAGGAATCTTCCAGCTTGATAAATCATCCTCACTGAAGACCATTGGCTACCAAGGACAAGAACCACAGGGGAACTGGGCTATTAAAAAATCCATAGAAGATGCAAAATCAAAGATTAGCAGAGATCTTGGGCTAAATTGGGATATGGTTCCTTATGATAGTTTAGCCAAACCACTTTATAATGCATTGGCTTGTAGAATGTTTTTGGAGATAAGGATGAAGGATTACAAGTACGATCAAACAACAAATAAGATTACTGCAGTTGACAAGCCAATCCCATCAGATCTCTCTGGACAAGCTACGTGGTGGAAAGACAGGTACAACACTTCAGCTGGAGCTGGCACTGAGGCCAAGTTTAAAAATCCTCCAGGATGTAGCTTATAAAATCGAAACCCAATCGGGTTCTTTTCGTATTAATGATGTATTTTTGAAGAAATCATCGTTATGAAAAAGACATTCATTATTGCAGCAACGTCAGTTCTCTTTGCTGCTTGCGGACAACAAAAGGTAGTTTCGTCCAACCTAATCCAGGTTTCTGAATTTTCAATTGTCACAACAGATAAGGACACTCTTTACCTGAAAGAGGGTGATGAGATGTCTATCCATCTTAAAACCAATTGGGATAATGGTGCATTTAGGAACTACGATAGCGGAATTAATACCTCGGTAATAATGGTTAACGAAGAAACCTTTAATGCACTCTCTGGAAAATCTATTAAGGATCCGATAGCCGTTCAAAGACTATCCAAGTTGACTGAGGGTTACTGATACAGAAGGGACGCTTGCCCAAGGTCTAGCAGAATCTGCAGTAGCAGGTTCGAATGCCATTGATGTACAATCTTCGCTACCGTATTTAATTTCTAAATAGTCGTCAGCAGACATGCTAACTGGGTAACTAAAGTTAATATCAGTATAGTCTGGATTCGAAGTGCTACCTGACATTTGAATACTCTGCGATGAATAAGGTACATCGGTACCATTTTTGGATAACCAAACGTAAGTAAGACTCGGAACCGATCCAGTACTTCCAGTAGATCCGGTAGTACCGCAAGTTTGTTTAAGATTTCCAGTTAAACTTACCTCATATACCCCAGGATTTTCAACCACATATCTAAAGTTTCCAGTAGCACCTGAAGGGCCAGCAGTAGCTCCAGTTACATAAACTCCTTCAGAAATGTTTGTTGTATTACATCTAACATAGTAAGCTTCCCCAGTAGAACCCACTTGCTGCAAAGTCGTGTCATAAAAATGACCATAGAATCCTGCTCTTAAATAGTAAGGTAGAGAATTCCATCGATCCGACCCATTTCCTAATTTGATTCTTTTGGTATCTGTTTCAAATCCGAGTTCACCACTTAGAAGAACTGGATTGTTAGTTGTCCAATTCGCTGCAACATCCTGTCTTAGTACTATTCTATAAGCCACTAGTGGAAATTATTTTATCTATATATCATGTCAACTGTTTTAAACAGTTGGAGCTGAATTCTTATATGGGTGCCCAGATGGCAGAGAAGAAACTAGTCCCCATTTCCACGCAAGATACCCTTCACCTTTTTCTAAATCTGTAAGATCTGTTCCGCCAGTTCCTGGTATATCAGCAACTGCAAAATACTCTGCTAAACGACCATCTAATTCTTGTGATGCTCTATTTCTCATTAATCTTAACTCTTGATTAGTTTGAATTGAATTATCATAGTCATTAACAGGAGTATATGCATTATTACCATTAACCCTATTACCTATTTGATTTCCAGTCTTATTAAACCAACATGCAACAATAACCCAGTTATCAATGGAAACACTTTGTAAATTCCAAGATTGTAAATTTCCAATGGTAGTGCTAATTCTATTAGAAGATAGTGCATCTAAGTCTAATTCACCTGGCCAGGTATTATTAGATGCGCCTGAACTTAAAGCATAATCTCTTTTAGGTGATGCATTAGTTTCGTAAGACCAAAAAGAATCTTTATCCGCATCAACAAAATCTGCTAAAAATACTCCAACTGCCCAATGATTTCCACTACCATCTGTTTGCGCTGAATAACTTGTACTTTGCAAATATTCACCATTTCCATCAAAGTCAAATACATTTAAGCTATTAAGACCGTTAGTAACAACAGTAGGTGTATTGCCGATTGACATGGTATAAGTACCTGCTTTATCTGTAACGGCTGTTAAAGTTGAACCTGATGTAGTATAAGAAGTAGTATCGCTTGCATCAATCCAAGCAACCACACTTGCATCGGTAGGTTCCCATTCATTAGCAATAGGTTGCGGCTGTTCTAAAATTCCTGATGTAACTAACTGTATCATATATTAACTTGCGGATAAATCTCCAAACAACCACCAACCGTCAGTGGATTTTTTGACAAGTGTTGCCCCTGAATATTGATATTGTAAAAATCCATTATTATTTGAAGAATCAATTGTAACACCGCCTGTTGCTAAAATTTGAACAGATCCCGTACCACCTCTTGCTACCATAACTTGAGAACCTATTGGGAATGCAACAGATGAATTTAATGGAACTGTGATTGTCCTTGCAGAAGCATTGTTCATTTCTACTATTTTATTCCTATCACTTAATACTAAGGTATAACTATTTGATTGGGTATTGGTTGTTACCAATGTATCAGCATCAGCTCCAGTAGCACCAGTTTCACCTTGTGGCCCTTGAACTCCTGTTGCTCCAATAGGTCCTTGTGGACCTGTTGCTCCATCTGCTCCAGCAGGACCTGTTGCTCCGGCGTCTCCTTGTGGACCTGTAGGTCCGGTAGGTCCTTGCGATCCAGAACCTGTATTATATGACTCTATGGCTATTAGTCC
>Ga0255766_10000704_pt1 | contig 30771 bp, 28 predicted proteins | sample 071ome_23_FD_179966 | JGI IMG/M metagenome (GOLD analysis project Ga0255766, IMG submission 179966) | Coastal salt marsh microbial communities from the Groves Creek Marsh, Skidaway Island, Georgia - 071403BT metaG (version 2) | ecosystem: Environmental > Aquatic > Marine > Intertidal zone >...
CACATTAGAACCGCTTACAATAGAAAAACTTATATCATTTAAAACCTTTGATTTTTCGTTATATGAAAAATTAATGTTTTTAAAAAATATATCTGGTGGTTTATTTTTATATAACTCTAATTTTGGGGCAGTATGTAGGTTATTTATTTTCGGGGTAATACTAAGTTGTAAATATATTCTCTCTAAAGCCGACAAGGCCTCTTGTAAAATAGTATTAAACGTTCCTAATGCCCTTGCAGGTTGAGCTATCATTAGTAAAGCAGTGACATATCCAACAACGCTGCCTGGTGATAACTGTCCTACTGTAACCCTGTAACTTGCTAATCCAATTACGCTAGCAGCAGCCACTCCACCCAAAATTTCTAAAATAGGTAAGACTTTTGCTCTCCCAACAACCAAGTTATACATTCTTTTAAATAGTTCATTAAGAACAGTTTCTGACCTTTGGGTTTCCATTTTTTCTAAATTATACGACTTAACCATCCTAATACCTTGAAGCATTTCTGTTAAAGTAGAAGTGACTATTTCCATTTGCTCTTGAAGAGCCGTTGCAACTGTATTTTGTTTTCTGCCAATTTTAAAAATTGGCTTAAGCGCAATAGGGTAAATTATAAAGACTAATATTGACAAAAGCCAATCCAACCAAATTAGATAAGACATTAATGCTATGATAGTGAGCGCATCTCTTATTAAATTATTAATACTCCTTTCAAAGCCATCTCTTATTAAAATAACATCATTCATTATTCTAGATACATGATTACCTGATGAAAATTTTCCAAGGTCCACTAGATCACTATTAATAAGGTGGTTTGATAATTTTTTTTGGATATCAACTGAGATTGAAAGTGATATTTTAGACACTTGCTTAATTTGAAAAAACATAGCTATACCTCTAATTATCGCCACGGATGCAATAATAAAAGGTAAAACCATCCAGCTATTATTTTTATTATCTAACAACCCATCAAATACTAATTGAATTAGATAAGGATAAATTGATGCTGTAGTAGCAACGAGGATTAACAAGAAAAAAGCTAGAAAAATATCAACAGAATATTTTGATACGAAATCTTTCCAAAAATTTTTAAGTATAACTTTGTACTTACTTGTTATTATTTGATTCTTTTTCATCATAATCCGATATAACATAAATTTGTATGTTAACTTATAATATAAATGATGTGTACAGATAGATAGTTATTTTATTTTGTTAGATTTTATTTTAAAAACTACCGGCTTAAAAGTTGGAAATTTGGACTGATCAATGCGCACCATAAAACGCTTTAGTAAAACAAGTTTAGGACAAAAACTTATAGGTTTTTTATTTTATTTAATAACAAGTTTGATATGCAAATCAATAAAGTGGCAATATCTAGTAGAAAATGAAAAAGAGAATATTTTAAAGAATGATGAAGAATATATTTTTTGTTGTTGGCATAACCGACTTTTTTTAGGGCCCCACCTTTTACCAAGAAACAGAATTATTAATGCACTCCAATCTAGCCATTCAGATGGAATGATCACCTCAATAGCATTCCAATACCTAGGTATGAAAGTGATACTCGGTTCTTCGCAAAAGGGTGGCATGCAAGCATTTAGGAAAATGGTCAAATCTATTCAATTAGGAGAAAGTGTTGCTATTACACCTGATGGCCCCAAAGGTCCAAAGGAGACTGTAAAAGAAGGTATAATAAAATTAGCCCAAATTACTCAAAAGCCAATCATTCCTCTAGTTTGGTCTACTAAAAAATACAAAACTTTCAATTCTTGGGATAATTTTATTTTACCTTATCCATTTTCAAAAGGTGTTTATAGTTTCGGGAAACCAATATATGTTAAGAAAAAAATCAATGAAGAAGAGATAGAAAAGGCAAGGAAAAATCTTGAAAATGAAATTAAAAGACTTACCCAACTTGTTATTAAAAAAACAAATTAATTTCTTTTACATACGTGGATCCATAAATGACACTGACCACATATAATTTTCTATGGAGAATAATAAATTATTTCCTTCACAATTATCTTGATAGACGCAAGAACAAAGGAAAAGAAGATAATAATAGGATTAATGAAAGGTTTGGGGTTACAACAAAAAAAAGACCTGAAGGAAGTGTTATATGGCTCCATGGCACAAGTGTTGGCGAGTCAGTAGCCGCTTTAGCTCTAGCAAATTCTATGAAAGAACATGGTTATGGAGATAACGAAAATGAATTCTTTCTCTTAACTACAAATACCATTTCTGCGGCAAAATTAATAAAAGATAAGATTAAAAAGGGATTACCAGCAATCCATCAATATCACCCTTATGACCATCCTAAATTTGTTTCTAAATTTTTAGATCATTGGAAGCCAGATATGGCTATTTTTTTAGAGTCAGATTTTTGGCCAAACTTAATTTATTTAACAGCAAAATCAAGAATTCCAACTATTTTGGCTTCATCTCAAATGTCCAATAAATCCGCACGTTTTTGGAGAAGTTTCGGCTATTTCTTGGGTAAAAAAATATTTAGCAATGTTACCCAAGTATTAGCCGTAGACCCTAAACAGGAGATGCTTTTTAGAAAATTAGGTGCCCCAAATGTAAAAAGTTTAACAAGCCTTAAATCAATCGCTGAAAAACCACCTATAAATCAAAATTATATTAGAAATCTCAAAAGATCTTTAATTAAAAAAAAGATTTTACTTGCTGCATCAACTCACCCCGGAGAGGAAGAGTTGATGATAAAATTAGCCGATCAGTTGAGGAGACAAGCTCATGACAATATTTTGATTATTATTGCTCCTCGTCATATCAAACGAAGTAGTATCATTCAAAACAGAATCAAAGCAGCAGGATTTGATATTAAATCCAGAAGTAAAGGAGAGTTCCCTTATAAAAACGATACTTTCTATTTATCTGACACAATGGGTGAAATGGGCTCCCTCATGGAAGTGTCTGACTTAGTTTATGTCGCTGGTTCAATGGTTCCTGTTGGAGGACATAGCCCAGCTGAAGCTTCTCAATTCGGGAAACCTGTAATAATGGGACCTCATACAGAAAAATGTGATGCTCAAATAAAAGACTTAGTCTGGTCTGGTGGTGCAGTACAAATTGGGAAAGGACCTGATATGATAAAAGATTTTCTTAATACAACAATTGAATTGTTAAGTAATAAAGAACGCCTAGAGGATATGGGTAAAAATAGTTTGATTGCATCTGGTTATGCACAACAACGTGCTGATGAAGCAAGTATTTATTTACTGGAATTATTGAATAAAAACAAAAAAGAAGATGTTGCGTAGGAATGATAAACTCACCAAAATTTTGGTATAGGAATGATTGGCTATCTAAAGTTTTAGCATTAATAATCTACCCTCTATCAATAATATGGATAATCATTTCTTTTATTAAAAAAAAAGTTAGTAAAACCTACAGGTCAAGATTAAAAATAATTTGTGTAGGGAACCTTAACATTGGTGGAACAGGAAAAACACCTTTTGCGATTTATACTTATAAAATTTTAAAAGAATTAGGATTTAATCCTGTATTTCTTACAAGAGGATATGGGGGAAAAGAAAAAGGGCCAATTAAAGTTGAGTCCACTCACCAATATAAAGATGTAGGAGATGAAGCTCTATTACTTAATAATATTGGACCTACAATTGTTTCAAGGGATAGATCCCTCGGAGCCAAATTTATTGAAAACAATAAATATAATTACGATGTAATATTAATGGACGATGGACTTCAAAATTATCAACTTGAAAAAAACATTAAGTTTTTATTAGTTGATAAAAATCTTAAATTTGGAAATAAACTTTGTGTTCCTGCGGGACCATTAAGAGAACCAATAAACCAACGATTGAAAGAAATTGATAGTATAATTTTAACAGGTAATAATACTGATCAAGACATTGGTTTAAGAAAAGTATCAGATTATATCTCAGTATTTAATTCTTCTATTAAAATTATGCAATCATCAAATATAAAAGGTAATAAATTTTTGGCGTTTTGTGGTTTAGGAAACCCAGATAAGTTTTATGAAACTCTTGAAAAAGGCGGGTACAAAGTTTTTTTAACTAAATCTTTTCCTGATCATCATCAATATACTGAAGAAGAAATTAATCATTTGATTTTGAAAGCTAAAAATAAAAATTTAACACTTATTACTACTGCAAAAGACTATGTTAAAATATTAGATAAGAAAAATGAAATACAAGTTTTGTCAATTGAGAGTAGTTTTAATGCAAAGGATGAATTAAGATTCAAAGCATTTTTGAAAGAAAAACTAAATGCCTGATCCCTTAAGCTTTCGTATAAAAAAACAATTTGATAGATATATTCATGATCCAATAGCTGCGATGTTTGCTATTCCGTTATTTTTAATTCTTAAAATTCTACCATGTAGACTTTCATCGTATTTATGTGGAAGTTTAATGTACTTAGTTGCTCCATTAACTTCCTACAATAGCCGTGTTAAAAAGCATATGCAGATTGCCTTTCCTAAAAAGCCAAGAAAAGAAATAGACAAACTTACTAAGCAACACTGGTTTATGCTTGGTCAAACTATTGGAGAAATGCCCCACATCAATTATCTAATAAAATCAGGTTGTTTAAAAACTGAAGGACTAGAAAAAATTAAAACTGGACCAGCAATTCTTGTAGGTGCTCATATGGGTAATTGGGAATTTCTTTTAAGAGTTGGAGATCTTGCCGGAAGGCGTGCTGGATACGTCTTCAGACCTATTAATAATTGGATATTAAATAAAATACAAATTCAAAGAAACAAAGACGCTAATGCTGATTTTTATAGGAAAGGTCGTTTAGCCGCAATTGGTATGGCAAGCAAAATAAAATCTGGAGAAATTGTTGGTTTAACCGGCGATCAACTATTAAGAGAAGGTATTATGGTTCCTTTTTTTGGAATAGAAACACCAACCCCTCAAGCGGCTGCAGTTATGTCATTAAAATGGAATGTACCAATTTACATGGTTAGAATAGAACGATTTAACGGACTAAAATTTAAAATGACCGTTGAAGACAAACTTAAAATACCTAAAGATCTTGATAAAGAAAAAGCTATTTATGAAATAACAAAATTAATTTCTTCTAGAATAGAAGAATGGATAATTAATAAACCAGAGCAATGGCTATGGGCTCATAGAAGATGGGGAAAATAATAAAAAACACAGCTAAATATCTAACTTTGCTGATCGAGTTCCATCTGCAAACTTAATCTTCACATTAGCATTTTTAGGGACATCATTACTTAATTTAATTGCCTTACCATCATTATCCATCACGAGAGTAAAACCTCTATCTAGAACTTTATTGAAACTCGATGCTTCTAATAATAGGGCTGATGAATTTAATTTACTATCTTTGCTGATTATCACATTTTTAAGAAAATTTTTAAACTTGGTATCTAACAGTTGAATTTTAGAATCAAGGTTGTTTATGAGAACCTTTGGTGGAATAAGTTTTTGACTATATTGTATAATTTTATTTTTTTGATCTACAAAAATAGTTTTAAATAAATTTTCTAAATCTTTATAAATATAATCCAATTTTTGGTTTTTATTATCAAAGATTTGATCTGGTTTTCCTAAAAGCCTTGTTAAACTATTCAGCCTATCCTTGTTATTATTCATTTTATTAGAAAATGAAGTTTTAAGTCTAAGTTCCAATTCACTTACTCTTGCTATCAACTCATCTCTAACTGGAACAGATTTTTCTGCTGCTCCTGTTGGTGTAGGAGCCCTCAAATCTGAGACAAAATCAATTAGTGTAGTATCTGTCTCATGACCAACAGCAGATATAACTGGAATTGAACTGTTGAAAACTGCTCTAACCACAATTTCTTCATTAAAAGACCAGAGATCTTCTAGACTTCCTCCTCCCCTGGCAACTATTAACAAATCAGGTTTTTTAATACTAGTTTGATCTGTCAATTCGTTAAATTTATCTATTGCATTAGCAATCTGTACTGCAGATCCTTCACCTTGAACTGCTACTGGCCAAACATAAACATGACAAGGGAAACGATCAGATAACCTATGCAGAATGTCTCTTATTACTGCACCTGATGGACTTGTAATTACCCCTATTATTTCAGGAAGGTAAGGTATTGGCTTTTTATGTTCTTGCTTAAACAAACCTTCAGCGAGAAGTTTTTTCCTTCTATCTTCAAGCATTTTGAGAAGTGCTCCTTCTCCAGCAACCTCCATGTTCTCAACAATGATCTGATATTTTGACTGCCCTGCAAAAGTTGTTATTTTACCTGTACAAATAACTTCCATGCCTTCTTCCGGTCTGATAGATAGCCTCGGCATAGTATATTTCCATATAATAGCAGCTATAGTTCCATCAGCATCTTTTAATGTAAAGTAGACATGACCTGATCCGGGAAAAGATGGTCTTGATATTTCGCCTCGTATACGAACATAGTTGAAGTTGGTTTCAACTAATTTCTTAATTACGTGAGAAAATTCACCAACAGAATAGACAGGATTGTTTGTATTCTCTTCCATCAATAAGCATTAAATTTTATATTTATCATATGTTGATACTATGGCATATTCAACTAAACCTAAAGCTTTTTGGAGTAAATAATTTATGAATATTTTAGTTGTAGGAGGAGGTGGTAGAGAACATGCAATAGCTTATTCTTTATCAAAATCTCCATTAACAAAAAAATTAATTGTTGCTCCTGGAAATCCAGGCATTGAAACTTTTGCAGAATGTTCTCCTGTTCCCGCTGATGATGTGGATGGACAATGCAAACTAGCAAAAGAAATGAGTGCAGATATTGTATTTATTGGGCCAGAAATACCATTAGTTCTTGGATTGAAAGATAAGCTGTTGGAACTAGGCATTAATGCATTTGGTCCTTCAAAAAAAGCAGCACAACTGGAAGGATCAAAAACTTTTTCTAGAAATTTCTGTAAAAGATATAATATTCCACAACCACATTTTAAATACTGCAAAGATCTAGAAACTGCAAAGAAACAAATTCAATTTTTAAATGGATATTGTGTAGTAAAAGCCGATGGCCTTGCCGCAGGTAAGGGTGTTGTTGTCTGTGATAAAGTTGAGGAAGCAATGGCAGCAGCATCTCAAATGTTAGAAGAAAATATATTTGGAGATGCTGGAAAATCTATTCTTATAGAAGAGCGAATAACTGGAATTGAAGCAAGTGTGTTTGCTGTAACCGATGGTGACACCGCAGTTATTCTTGGCACTGCACAAGATCATAAGAGGGCTTATGATAATGATAAAGGCCCTAATACCGGAGGCATGGGAGCCATTTCACCTGCTCCAGCTTTAAATAAAATATTAACTAAAAATATATTTGATAATATTATTAATCCTACAATCAATGGTATGAAATTAGACGGTAACCCTTATGAAGGTATTTTGTATGCTGGTATCATGCTTACTAATGAAGGGCCTAAAGTCATTGAATTTAATTGTCGCTTTGGAGACCCTGAAACTCAAGTTGTGCTTCCACGGCTAAAAACTGACCTAGTTGAAATAGTAAATGCAACAGTAACAAGAAAATTAAAAGGATTGTTAATTGAACTTATTGATCAAACAACCATTACTGTTGTCATTGCAAGTAAAGGTTATCCTGGCAAATTTGAAAAAGGTTTAGAATTACCCCCTCTAAATCAAGAACTTCAAAAAAGCGATATATCTATTTTCCATTCTGGGACTGCTAAAAATAAAAATGGGAAACTTATATCCAACGGAGGAAGAGTATTGTCTGTTACAGCCATGGGAAACGATGTTCAAGACTGTAGAAAAAAAGCATATAATGCTGTTGAAAATATAAATTGGCATGAAGGTTTTTATAGAAAAGATATAGGTAGGTTATAATTCATCTTAACTTTTTAAAGAATTCTTTAAGCATTTCTTCTGACTGTTCCGCAGAAAAACCAGAATAAATTTCTATGTTTTTATTATTCGAAAAAATTTGTGGTCCATTCAAAATGGCACCACCTTTTTTGTCTTCAGCTCCATAATATAAGCGTCTTATTCTAGTTTGTTTAATTATACTTGCACACATAGCACATGGCTCTAAGGTTACCCATATATCGCAATCAATCAAAAATTTTTGGCTAGTAATTTTTAAAGCTTTTTCTATTACTAATTTTTCTGCATGACATAATGAATTATTTTTTGTCTCAACTAAATTATGTGCTTTGGCAATAATTTGACCTTTTGAGTTAACTAAAATTGCTCCAACAGGTACTTCGTCTTTATTTTTTGCTTTAAGAGCTTCAGCTAGAGCCAATCTCATATAATTATTTTGATCGCCCAAAACTATTATCCTCAATAGTTAGAAATATTGCTAATAACTGTTAAAGTCTATAATACAATAATATGAAAAATTCTTTAAAGAAAAATGAAAACATAGACATTAATTCAGTCATGAACTCTTCAGGGCCAGAAAGAATAGCAAAAGCTATAGCCAGATCTGGATTATGTTCTAGAAGAGAAGCTGAACGATGGATACTTAACGGGAAGGTTAAGCTAAATAATAAAATTTTAACAGAATGTGGCACTAATGTTACCCCAGACGATATTATTGAAGTTAATGGACAACCTTTACCCAACAAAGCCATAACGAAATTATGGTTATATCATAAACAAAGAGGGTATTTAGTTACGAACAATGATCCAGAAGGTAGATTAACTATTTTTGATCAATTGAAAGAAAAAAGTGAGACAAGGTTTATATCTGTTGGTCGCTTAGACATGGACTCCGAAGGGCTTTTGTTACTGACTAATGATGGTGATTTAGCAAGAAAACTTGAATTGCCATCAACAGGGTGGCTTCGTAAATATCGAGTAAGAGTTCATGGATATGTGAATGCTAGAGACCTTGAACCGCTTAAAAATGGTATTACTGTTGATGGTATTAAATATGGTAGAATAGACGCAACTTTAGATAGACAGCAAGGAAGTAATGCTTGGCTAACCCTCAGCTTTAGAGAAGGTAAAAATAGAGAAATTCGTAAGGTTATGAATCATCTTGGATATAATGTTAACCGTTTGATTAGAATTTCTTTTGGGCCATTTAATTTAAGGAACCTACCATCTGGCGAACTAGAAGAAGTTAAGCAAAGAGTTCTAAATGATCAACTAGGTTTATCTAAACAAAAAAAATAAATTTTAACTTAATAATATCATTAAAAAAATGAGAATAATTAGCGGAAAATTTAGAGGATTAAAACTTCTACCTCCTAATGATTTTGATATAAGGCCAACATCAGATAGATTAAAAGAGGCTCTTTTTTCCATCTTAGATTCCAACAAATATAATATAAATATTTATAATTCTAATGTAATTGATATTTGTAGTGGAACAGGGGCACTTGGAATTGAGGCATTATCTAGAGGAGCTAAAAAAGTCTATTTTATTGATAAAGACATCAAATCAATTCGTATTATAGAAAAAAATATTTCTAAATTAAAAATTAATGATGAAGATCAAATTTATATAAAAATAATAAAAGGTGAAGCAACAAAAGCGCTTGAACAAATAAATAATATATTTGACATTGTCCTAATTGATCCTCCTTACAATACAAATATAATTCAAGAAACCTTACATCATCTAAAAAAGAATAATTTGATAAATACCCATAGTTACATATTTGCTGAAAGTGGCAAAAATGAAATATTTGATTTTAAGGGTTATAATTTATTAGAAACAAAAATTTATGGAAAGTCAAAGCTTACAATTTTAAAATTAGAAACTTCAAGTTCTATTAAATAGTTTTTCAATATCCTTTAAAGACAGACGAATTGAAGTAGGACGGCCATGATTACATTGCCCTGAATTGGGAGTTCTCTCCATCTCTCGTAATAACTGGTTCATCTCATTTTCATTAAGAATTCTTCCAGACCTTACAGATCTATGACAAGCAATATTACCTAATATCAAATCCACTTTGGCAAGATATGAAGAAGGCAAACCTGCTGATGACAAATCATCACCAAGATCAACAATAATTTGTTTTATATCAGAGTCCCCTAATAAAGCAGGGATCTCTCGTACAACAATCATACCTTCCCCAAATGGCTCAATAACAAAACCAATTTCAGACATTAATTCGATATGATCCAAAATCATTGCCAAAGGTATAGGATCAAGATTTATAACTTCTGGTAAAAGTAAGATTTGTTTCTCTATAGATTTATTTTCTCTTGCTGCTTTCATTTTTTCTAAAACCAATCTTTCATGCGCTGCATGCTGATCAACTATAACAATACCGTCAGAGTTTCTTGATATTATATAATTTTTACTAAATTGGGCTAGTGCAACACCTAATGGAAAGTCAAAACTATTATCTTTTTCTAGTTGTTCTATTGTTTTATAAGGCTCATTTATAGATCTAACTGATGGTTCTATGTTATTACTAAATAAAGTTGTGGGGGGGGCCTTAGTTTCTAAATTATTATAAGTGTTAAATCTCTGGATTGCTTCTTTGGATATTTCATTAGTTGTTTGACTATAACTTACGTTTAACTCTCTGCTTATTGATCCTACTATCAAGCTTCTTATTAACGCATTGTCTTCAAATCTTACTTCAGTTTTGCCCGGGTGAACATTTACATCAATAAATTCAGATGGAACATCTATGTATAAACAAAATATTGGAAACCTTCCTTTGGGAAGGGTGTCTCCATAAGCAGCTCTAATTGCTCCTGATAAATTCCTATCTTGTATGGATCTTCCATTAATAAATAAAAATTGATGACTATAATTAGACTTATTTAATGTTGGCAAGCCTATAAAACCATTAATTTTTGCAAATCCTTTATTTTTAATAGGTCTAGAGTTTTTGATTTTTATAGCTTCATCCGCAAAATTAGAACCCATTACCTTTCTAATTCTGCTTAAGTACAAATCATCAGGATCAGTTTTGTGTTCACTCTTGAGGTTGATTAGTTCACGTCCATCTGCTTGCAACCTAAAACCTACAACTGGATTAACTAAAGCCAATTTTAAAACTATTTGATGACAAAAGCTTCTTTCAACGTTTGAAGATTTTAGAAATTTTAAACGAGCAGGAGTCGCATAAAATAAATTTTTAACTGATATAATCGTACCCTGCTGTCTTGGAGATGGATAAATATTTTCAAAATTTCCTGCAGTAACATCTAAAGCCCAAGCCTCAGTTGAGCTTTCTGACTTTGTTTGAATAGTTAATTCACTGACAGCCGCAATTGAAGGCAATGCTTCACCTCTAAAACCTAAAAAATCTATTCTATTTAAGTCATTATTTGGAAGTTTTGATGTAGCATGCCTCTCAATAGCTAAAGTTATATGGTCTTTATCAATCCCTATTCCGTTATCTGAAACTGATATAAGATTTTTACCGCCATTATCCAAAACTATGTCAATTTGAGTAGCTTTAGCGTCTATAGAGTTTTCTATTAATTCTTTTAATGCAGATGCAGGTCTCTCAACAACTTCACCTGCAGCAATTTGATTAATAAGATTTTCAGGAAGTCTTCTTATTTTCATAACAAGTTTTCCTTTTATTTTATCAAAATGGGCTTTCCAGAGTTTTTTTCAATAGCAGGAGAAGGTGTTGAATTGATAGTTTGACCTAAGGATTTATTTTTTCTTATTCTTAATGCCTCTTTTTTTGCGTCTAAAACAACCCCAGTTTCTGGCACATTTCCAAATAAAATATCTATACCTCTTCTTTCACTCAAAGAAATACCTAATGTTTCTTCATCAACTATCTTTCTAATATCTTTAGGTATTTTTTTATCATTAAACAATTCATTAAAACTGGTAACTTGATTAGTTTCTTTCACATCAATTTCATTGCTAAGATTAAAGTCATTATCAGTTTTTACTATGTCATTATTTTTAAATATATCTGGATTAATATTATACCCTGGAGGAGCTATAAGAGATGGTGTTACTGTTACAGAAAATTCATCAGGTATAACCTTTTCTTTACCAACAGCTTTTCTAAAGTCAGAACAACTTGAAATTGACATCCCTATAGGAATTAAAAAAACAAATATTTTAAAAAATTTATTTTTCATAATAAGAACTTTCAGCAGTAAAATATTGATTAAAAAGAAATAAAAATGCTCCAATAAAAATTATTGTATCAGCTAGATTAAAAGCTGGCCAGTGTAAATCGTCAATATAAAAATCTATAAAATCAACTACCTTTCCATACAATATTCGGTCTATGGCATTACCAGTTGCTCCACTAGCTATCAATATAAAACCTATTGATGAATACCTTGGTAATTTAAAAGAAGAAAATATCAACCATACACTCACTAAAATTGCAAAAGTGGTAAATCCATACCTTCCTATTTCACCTGAGTCTTGAAAAAAACCAAATGATATACCACTATTCCAAACAGGAGTCATGGAAAGAAATGATGTCAAACTTATTGATTGAGCTTGTATAAAAAGAGTTTTGATAGCCCATAATTTAGTTAAATAATCAAGGGCAACAAAAGTAAAAAAAACTAATAAAAGATTAAATATACCTATATTTCTTTTCATTTATTTTTTTGAAGCACAGAAGTGCATCTATTACATAATTCTGTCTCACCTTTTACTTCTTCAACAATTTTCCAACATCGTTGACATTTTCCACCAGCAGCAAGCTCAACTTTAACTAAAATATTACTTCCTTTAATCTCATTATTAATATGTGTCTCCACATCTGAGCAAATAAAAATATCTGGAAGGTTAACCCCATAAAGTTTGTTTAAGGTCATTTCGTCGGCCTTAATAATCACTTTGGCTTGAAGACTAGATCCTAATAGTCCTTCTTTCCTTTTTTCTTCAATAGCAGTAGTAACAACTGACCTTAACTCTCTTATCTCAGTCCATTTTTTTCCAATTAAACTATTTTCCCATATTTTTTCAGCTTTAAAGTAAGTCTGCATGTGAACTGAGTTTTCTGGGTCATTATATCTACTTTGCCAAGCCTCTTCAGCTGTAAAACATATTATTGGAGCTAACCAAGTTGTAAGTGACTGAAACAGAATATCCATCACTGTTCGACATGATCTTCTCTCAATACCATTTAGTTCTTCACAATATAAAGTGTCTTTTCGAATATCAAAATAGAAAGCAGATAAGTCGATAGTACAAAAATTATGAATGTCTATATAAATATCATGTAAATTAAATTTTTCTGTATTTTCCTCAATTTTCTTACTTAGTTCGGACACTCTGTGTAACACCCATTTTTCTAATTCAGGCATTTTTTCAAAATCAATTTTTTCTTTTTCTTCAAATTGACTTAAACCTCCTAATAAGTATCTAAGTGTATTTCTGAGTCTTCTATAATGATCTGAGTGCCTAATTAGAATTTCTTTCCCGATCCTAAGATCATCATAATAGTCAGAACCAACCACCCATAATCTTAATATATCAGCACCAAACTCATTAATAACTTTTTGAGGTGCAGTTATATTTCCAAGAGATTTTGACATTTTACGACCTTGCTGATCTAAAACAAAGCCATGAGTTAAAACCGCTTCATACGGCGCTCTTCCACGAGTACCACAACTCTCAAGTAAAGATGAATGAAACCACCCTCTATGCTGATCTGTTCCTTCAAGATAAAGTGATGCTGGCCAAAATAAATCATCTCTTTCTTCTAGAACAAATGCGTGGGTTGATCCTGAGTCAAACCATACATCAGCTATATCTTTTACAGCTTCATAATCATCAGGATTATATTTTGATCCAAGAAAAAAAGAAGCGGGTTTTTCAAACCAAGCGTCTGCACCATCTGTTTTAAATGCATTAACAACCCTATCAATAACTTCTTGATCTCTTAATGGTTCTTGGGTTTTTTTATTGACAAATATTGCAAGAGGAACGCCCCATGCCCTTTGTCTTGAAATACACCAATCAGGCCTATCTTCAATCATTTTTGTTAAGCGATTTTCTCCTTGTGGAGGAAAAAAAGTTGTTTCCGACAATGATTTAAGAGCTGTTTTCCTTAATTCATTTTTTTCCATTGATATAAACCATTGCGGTGTTGTTCTAAAAACTAATGGTGCTTTTGAACGCCAGCTATGAGGGTAAGAATGATTGAGTACGCCTCTTCCAATCAAAGCATCATGTTCGGACATAATATCTGCAATTTTTTCATTATCTTTTAAAACACGAAGCCCCCCTAAAAGAGGTAAATCATTGTCTAAAACACCATTATCTGAGACTGTTTCAGGTATTGGTAAATTATTTTTCTTACCTAATTCAAAGTCATCAGCACCATGTCCGGGGGCAATATGAACGAAGCCAGTACCTTGATCGGTCGTAACAAAATCTGCTTCTAATAATGGAACATCATGATCATAACCATGCTTATGTAATGGGTGAGATAAAATCGAGCCTTTTAAATCACTTCCTTGGACATTATCTGTGATATGATACTGTAATATTGATAATTCTTTTACTACTTCATCTAATAAATCTTTAGCTATTATTATCTTATCGCCTATCTTGGCTAAGGCATTTTTATCAACTTTTACAATCTCTAATAAAGAATATTGAATATTTTTTCCATAGGCTACAGCTCTATTACCTGGCATAGTCCATGGTGTTGTTGTCCAAATTATTATTTCATATTCCGATAAATTTTTTAAAGATGGATTTTTAAAAGGGAACCTAGCAAAAATAGTTGTACTAATATGATCGTGATATTCAATTTCAGCTTCAGCAAGAGCTGTTTTTTCAACTGGAGACCACATAACAGGCTTTACACCCCTATAAAGACTTCCATTCATCAGAAACTTACCAATCTCAGACATAATGATAGCCTCAGACTCGTATTTCATGGTTGAGTAAGGATCCTTCCAATTACCATACACTCCTAATCTCTGAAATTCTTCAGATTGAATCTCCATCCATTTAGCTGCAAAATCTCTACACTCTTTTCTAAACTCAACTACTGGTATATCGTCTTTATTCTTCTTCTTTTTTCTATAGTTTTCTTCTATTTTCCATTCGATAGGTAAGCCATGACAATCCCATCCAGGTACATAATTAGCATTTTTTCCTAACATAGATTGTGAGCGATTAATTACATCTTTGATTATCTTATTCAAAGCATGTCCAATATGTAAGTTTCCATTCGCGTAAGGGGGGCCATCATGGAGAATAAATGGTTTTGCATTTTTTCTCTGATCTCTTAGTTTATTATATAGTTTAGTATCTTCCCACAATTTTAAAATTTGTGGTTCCTTTGTAGGCAACCCAGCTCTCATTGAAAAATCTGTCTTAGGTAAAAAAACGGTTTCTTTGTAATCTGTCATAAAATTTCTCTATATAAATCAATAAATATACTGCTTAAATAATTCTGTCATAATTTTTCATAACTCTGTTTTATCAACTAGTTCTGTTTATGAAAATGAGTAGCCTCTTTAGTATCATGCTCAATCTGCTTTTTTAATTCAGATAGAGAGTTAAATTTTCTCTCAGCTCTTAAAAATTTAATAAGCTCAACTTTTATTCTCTTTCCATAAAGATTTAATTCTAAGCTTTTATTTTTAAGCTCAAAAATATGAGTTTCTAAGTTGATACAATCTCCAGAAACCGTAGGTCTTGTACCTATATTTGAAATAGATGGCAACCAATCATTTTCTGTATTACTACTTTTATCACTAAAGACTTTAGATCTTGTAATATAGACTCCAAGAGGTGGAACTAAAAACTTTTTCATTTTTACATTCGCTGTAGGAAAACCTATTTCCCTTCCTTGTTGTTTGCCTTTTTCTACAGTACCTGTAATACACCATCTTCTTCCTAATAGTGTGTTTGCAATTTCTAATTTCCCTGTTTGTAATAATTTTCTTATCGTCTGAGAACTAATGATCTCATTTTCTTTTTCTATTTTAGTTTCTTTTAAATCTATAGACTCGATTTCTAAACCTTGACTTAGAGCAAAATCTTTAGTGCCTTCAATAGTCCCTTCTCTATTTTTTCCAAATTTAAAATTGGAACCAGCATACATTTTAGAAACTTTAAAATTATTTTTTAAAACTTTTGATAAAAAATCATTAGCATTACAATTTTTTAAATCTTCATTAAAATTGATCGTTATAAGATACTCAACTCCCATTTGGTAAAGTAGTTCCTCTTTTTCTTGAATATCCAATAGTTTATATGGGGTATTGTTTTTATTAAAAAAATCTCTTGGATGAGGATCGAATGTAACTACCCCAAAGGCTAAATTGCTAGTTTTTGCCTTCTCTTTTACTGTTTGTAATAATTTAACATGGCCTAAATGAATTCCATCAAAATTTCCAATTGCAACAGCAATATTTGTATCTATTTGCGCAGCTTCATCGCCAAATTTCCAATTAATAATTTTCATAGAAGTGTTATAACCATATTAAGAATTTAAACTCAAGCTAGATATATCTTTGTTTATATAAATTTTGTATTTTTTTTGTTATATAAATACCTATTATATGGAATAGTGATAATACTATTTATTTTCTAAAGCCAATGGAGATTAACTCTTTGAATGATAAAATAAATGTTAATCTAGAAATAATTTCTAACCTCATTAATAGTTCAGTTCAGGTTGTGGTTTCCTATGCCGGGCAGGTTTTAGGAGCAACAATTATACTTATAATTGGCTTCTATTTTGCTGGCAAACTAAGCAAACTAGCTAGAAAAAAATTAGGCGTATTTAATAAAGTAGACCCTCTAATTGTTCCTATTATTGGTAACATTATAAGATACGGTATAATAATTATTACATTAATTGCTGTTTTAGGACAGTTTGGAGTACAAACGACTTCAATTATTGCTGTATTAGGCGCTGCAGGTTTAGCAATTGGTCTAGCGTTGCAAGGTACATTATCAAATGTTGCTGCTGGAGTAATGCTATTATTATTGCGACCATTCACAACAGGTGATTGGGTGGAAACTGGTAGTGTTTCTGGTACTATTAGAGAAGTAGGTTTATTTACAACAATTATTGATACATTTGATAATGTTTACGTATCCATTCCAAATTCAAGTATATGGAATAGCACTATTACTAATCACTCTCATTACGAAACTAGAAGAATAGATGTAGATATTGGCATTCATTATGATACTAATCTTGATCTAGCTTCAGAAGTATTACTAAAATTAGCTGAGGATGAAAGAGTTTTAGACAATCCTAAAAAACCTCAATTTTTAGTAATGAAATATGACGATAGTGCTATAGTTGTTAGACTTAGATTATACACTCACACAAAAGACTGGTACGCAGTATATAGTGATTTGATGAGAAAACTGAAGCCAGCCCTAGATGAAGCTGGTATTCAAATCCCTTATCCACACAGAGTGATTTCTTCATAAAATATAATATGTCTACCACAAAAAAAATTAATCATGGATCTGTGAAACTAACTAGAGAAAATATTAGTAAAGGTCATCTAGGTGATAAAATCAGAAGCATAAGTGGCAGTGACAAAGTATTAACTGACGAAGAACTCATTCAAGCTAGAAGAAAAATAATTCCTGATGAGGGCATCGGAGAAGATATTTATATCTTTGCATATGGGTCTTTGTTGTGGAATCCAACAGTAGAGTATGAAAAACAATATTTAGCTAAGGTTTTTGGTTTTCACAGGAGTTTTTGTATGAAAACTAACTTAGGAAGAGGCTCTTTTGAAAACCCTGGATTAATGCTGGGACTTGATAAAGGAGGTTCATGTAGAGGGTCAGCCTTTAAGTTACAAAAAACTGAAGCCATTAAAAATATTGACATTTTATTTAGACGAGAAATGGTAACAGGAGCCTATAAACCAAAACTCTTAAAAACTATTTTAGAGGATAATAGAACTGTTATGTCACTTGCTTTTACTGTTGATAAAAATCATAAAAACTATGTTAGGGATAAAACAATAGAAACTAAGGCTAATATGATTTCTAGTGCGTATGGGTTTTTAGGTACATGTGAAGAATATTTCAAAAATACATTAGAGAGTTTATCAGAGCTTAATATTATTGATTCTGAGATGAAAGCTATTTCAAACTATTTAAAAAATAAGTAGTTACATATCCTTTTTTATTAAGTCTGACGCTTTCTCTGCAATCATTAATGTTGCAGCATTTGTGTTACCTGACGGCATGGTTGGCATTATTGACGCATCTGCAATCCTTATGTTTTCTAGACCTCTAATTTTAAGTGAAGGAGTTACTACTGCACTTTTATCAACTCCCATCCTACAACTACCAATAGCATGATAAACAGTTGATCCATTATTTCTTAAAAAATTTAAAATTTCTTTATCAGATTTTATATGATCACCTGGAAGAGTTTCAACAATAGATATCTTCTCAATATTTGATGTTCCAAGAAGTAATCTACACATTTTAACACCCTGTATTAAAACATCTTGGTCTATTTTCTCTTTCAAGTAATTAGGTTGAATGATGGGATGATCTATTATGTTGTTTGTAACGGCTTTAATATACCCTCTACTTTGGGGCCTTGATTGCCATACTCCGCACGTTATACCTGGATTATCCTGAAGCTTTCCAATCATACCTTCTGTATAGGAAGCGGGGGTAAACACGAATTGTAAATCAGGAAAATCTATTTCTGGCGAAGATTTTAAAAATGCTCCAACATGAGCAGGACTATATGAAATTAAACCTCTCTTAAATACAAACCATTTCATTATTTCAATAAATAATTTATATCCACTTGCCTTCTCATTTAGAGAATTTGGTAATTTTATTTGATTTGCAACTCTTACTGCATAATGATCTTGTAATCCCTGACCTATACTTTTATTGTCGTGAATAGGTTTAATGCCAATTTCATTTAAATATTCTAAGTCACCTACTCCTGAAACTTGAAGCAAATGTGGTGTGCCAATAGCTCCAGCACATAATATAATCTCTTTATTAGCAAAAATTTTAAAAACTTTGTTATTTTTTTTACAAATTAAACCAATAGCTTTTTTACCTTCAAAAATAATTTTTAAAACCATGGTGTTTTTTTGAATATCTACGTTTTTTCTTTTAATGGCAGTCTTTAAAAAAGCGTCATATGCACTAAACCTAACGCCATTTTTAATTGTACGCTGATAATAAAAAATGCCTTCTTGGTTACCAGAGTTATAATCTTCTTGTATATTTATTCCTAATTCTTTAGATCCCTCTATAAATTCTTCGCAAATAGGATGTTTTTCTACAATATCAGAAACAAACAAAGGACCTTTTTTTCCCCTAGTTTGCTCATCTCCATTTTCTTTGAATTCGGATTTTTTAAAGTAAGGTAGGATATCTTCGTATGACCAACCAATGTTGCCTAGCTGAGCCCATTGATTATAGTCATCAGGCTGTCCTCTAACATATAAATGTCCATTAATTGAGCTGGAACCACCAAAACCTTTACCTCTAGGAAAAAAAATTTCTCTATTGTTTACACTTTCACTTTTTTCAGTTTTAAAGCACCAATTAAACCTTTTGTCATTTATAGTTTTAATAAAACCTGCAGGCATTTTTATGTAAGGATGTTGGTTACTACCCCCAGCTTCTATTATACAAATTTTTATATTGTTAATTTCAGACAATCTATTTGATATGACTGAACCTGAAGAACCAGAACCAACAATTATGTAATCATAATTTTCCATAATTGTTCTTAAAAATTTTTATCAATTGTTGATGTTTCACCTGCGACGGTTGTTCTTACCATTAACCTTTTCTCTACTTTACCTGTAATAGGTGTAGCCCTATGTAACACAGCTCTATTATCCCAGATAATCAAATCATAAGGTTTCCAAGAATGAGAATACACAAATGTCTCATTATTGGTGTATAGATAAATTTCATTTAAAAGATCTTCACTTTGTTTGCTTGTCATACCATCTATTCTACTACAATGAGCGCCCAAATATAGAGACTTCCCATATTTACTATTATTTAAGACTAATTTCTGCTTAACCGGAGGTAACGCTTCTTTTTCTATAGGTGTTACTAAGTTAGGATCTATTTTAGATCTCCCATGTGAATAATCGTGCCAACAAACTTTATCCTTGATTTTCATTTTTAAATCATCCGGTAAGGAATTATAAACAGCTCTCATAGATAAAAACTCGGTATTTCCACCTTGTGAAGGAATCATTTTTGCAGATAAAAGGGATATTTTTGAGGGTATTTTTTTAAAAGAGCTATCGCTATGCCATTCTTGATTAGCTAAATTATTCAGTCTCTGTCTACCTGAAGGAGGTACAATATTTCCATTTTCATCAAAATTTCGAAGGATAATTAATTTTGACCCAGATCCATCTGTCCCAACTTTAGTCAACTCTAAATTACCAAAGTATTCACTAAATCTTATATGTTCTTCATCAGTAATATTTTGATTTCGAATTATTAAGACCGAAAACTCCGAAAGAAGTTCTGAAATTTCATTAATAGTATTTTTATCTTTAATATTTGTTACATCAAGATCATTAATTTCGAGACCAATAAAAGTTCCAAGTTTTTTTGTTATCACTTTTAAATTCCTTAATAATTTAATGTTTTAAATAAGATATTATAAAACTATTATTAATCTTCAATACAAAGTAACTTTACACTATATTGAGTTATTATTTTTCTTAAAATTTTTATATAAATTATAAATATCTATCCATTCTTTATGTTCATCAATACTCATTAGATTTGTTCTGGCATCAACATAATTTTTCCAAGATTCATAAAGAATTTGGGAAGCTTGGAATTCCACACGATTTGGTTGTCTTCGAATATTTAACCAACCTTCACTTTCACATTCATCAACTATTGATGATATAGCCTGTCTTGTACTTCTCAGTTCTCTAGTAGCATGAGCAATAGTATAAAATTCATTTACTGAAAATGCATAGTTACAAAGTCTAGCAAATACATTTTTAAGAGGTGTTGAGTTAAAATATCTTTGCATTCTAGTATCTCCTCTATCAACTCTAGCTTGATAAACTTTTATTTCATGTGAAGAGATAATCCTTACCATTTGTCTATAAATAGAATCTTCGTCTAACTTTTGAGAAAAATCTTTAATAAATTTTTTATTCATTATTAATCAACATTACTCTTAAACTTTGTTACTGTTAATATTACAATTTAGATTTAAAAATCATAAAGAAAATTATTTTAGAATGATTAAAGAATTAAATATTAATGATGACGTTAAGGTATTAAAATTAGAAATCCTAAAAGAAAATTTAAAACAAGATTGGAATCTTGATACTGATTTATGGAATGAAGAATTTCCACATGATTATAGATTTGAGGATACCTATTTACAATTAAGTTTTATTTTAAGAGACTTTAATATTGATGAATTAAAACATTTAATCTCCATAACCAATATTTTTGATGTAAAAAATTATAATCACGACATTGCTACATTAATAAATAATTTTGTAAGAAGTTGTGTTGATTATCTAAACCACGAAATTGAAGGAAAGTCTGAGGAATATTTTAAAAAATTTGATAAAAATAACAACTGCTTTTCATATGAAAAGAAAATTAAAATCGCATTAAAAAAACATAAATTAAAATATTCATTATTCTTCTACGGGACCCTAAGAGCAGAAGAGGTTCGAAATGCTGTGATTGGCAAAAAAAAATATGATATATGCGAAGGCTTTTTACAAAAGCATAAAGTGTATAAAGTTAAAAATGCCAATTATCCTCTAATTCAATTTACAAATATTAAGAGCGATAAAGTCCATGGTATCTTAATTAAAGATCTTACGGCAGAAGAAATAGAGAAGTTAGATAAATTTGAGGGTACAAATTATTTTAGGCAATTTGTAAAAATTAATATTGAAGATAAACTTCATGATGCACAGATCTATATGCCTAAAAAAATATTGATAGCTGACATACCTTGGGATTTTGACTATTGGTATAAAAATAATATGAAAGATTTTTTTTCAAAAGAATTTAATTTAAATGGCGTTAAGTAAGTAAGGGTTTGTATAAGTTTTATTTATTTGTTTTTTAATTTTTGTACTTGATCCCATGCAGCATTAATAGCTCTCATTTTATTTTTACTTTCATTAATAACTTCGGCAGGAACCCCCTTGCTCATTAATAAATCAGGGTGATGTTCTTTAGATAGTTTTATATATTTTTTTCTAATTGTCTGCAGATCATCAGAGGGGTTACTTTCTAGTACAATATAGGGATTGAGTTTATCAGAGGATTTTCTAGATTCTCTGATACTATCATACTGTTTTTGGCTCAATCCAAATATATAAGCAATATTAGCGATCATTGATTCTTCATCTTGGCTAACATTTCCGTCGGCCTCTGCTATATAAAATAAAATATTTATAACTTCTTCTAAAACATTTATATTTCCCTTAAAAATCTCAGCAATTTGTTTTGCATAAGGTTCATAACCAGTACTTTCATCCTTGGCCTTGTTAAAAATTTTGGCAACTTGATCAATTTCACTTTCTGGAATTTGTAACTTTTCTTTAACCGCAAACAATTCTTCTTTGCTAACTTGGCCGTCAACTTTACTCAATTTTGCAGAAAGAACTATCAACGATAAAGCAAAAATTTCTTGGGAACTTTGATTGTTAGAGAAGTTTTTTTGTGAGCCAATTCTAGAAATTTTACCACCTAGAAAAGATCCTAACAAAGCTCCAAAAGGCCCCCCAAATGAAAAACCAATCACACCACCAAGTAGAGTACCCCAAATTGACATTGTTTATCTTTCAAAGTTAAAAATTAAATGATGTGTATTAATATAATAATGTTTTGTTTAATACAAAGTTTAAAAATCTTTAAGGGAAAAGTTCATGAAATTACGCAAAAACAAACCTTGGAAACCTGCTCCAGAATATTCAAAAGACTTATCTGGCCTTACTGTTAATTTGCTAGTTCAAGAAATGGAAGAAGCTACAAATTTTGTAAAAAATGTTCTACAAGCTAAAGTTATATATGAAGATCCTGATTTTGCAGCAATTAAAGGTTTTGGATCTCAATGGTGTTTTCATACATATCACACTTATGATTTACATCCTTTTAGGGTCAATACAGAATCCTCAGAAAAAAAAGGCTTAGGTATAGAATTAAGGTTAATTGGTTGTAACCCTGATCAAGTTGAGAAGAGAGCAAAAGAAAAAGGTTACAAAATATTATCGAACTCTTCTAACAAAGCTCATGGTATGAGAGAATGCTATATTCTAGATAATGATGGCTATTGCTGGGTACCTTCTATAATTATTTAGTATAATTTCTACTGCAAATTTAAGATTTCAATCAATTTATAGAGAGTTTTTTCATTATAATCTGGCTCTTGCTTAGTTATATTATCTAATCCAATTCTGTTATGCCAATATACATCCATTCCCATAGACTTTGCGCCTATTACATCAAAAGGTGACCCTGCAACGAATAATGTTTTGCTAGGAGAAGTATTCATTTTGTTTAATATAGAATTATACATTTCTGGGTGAGGTTTATAAAAGCCTGCTTCTTCAGCAGTAACTGAAAAGTCAAATTGTACATTCATAGTATTTATTGCCTTATTACCTCTAACAATCGAACAATTTGTAGCTATCCCAATTAAATATTTTTTTCTAATTTTGTTTAGAACTTCTTCAGCTTCTAGCCAAGGTGAAAGTCGGTCCCATTCGTCAAAGAGATTTGCAGCTTTACTTTCAGAAAAACCAACATCACGAGCGGCTTGTAAAACTAACTTTTCATAATCTTGGTATTGAAAAGTATTATAAGTAATTTCAAGGTATCTACTCCTCCATTTTTGACCTGTTAAATCTGAACCCGCAATCTCATTCCATAAAGACCAAGAATTAATTAAACCTGTCAACAAATCAAAGACTACTGCTTCATATTTAACTTTGTTCATAAAATCCGTTTCTAAAAAATTTACACAGAGTAAATTAAACAGTTACCCATTACCAACCATTAATTCTATTCCATCTATCATTTATAGTTTCATTTTCAAGGACATTATAATTTTCATAAGCTGCACATGTAAGACAAGCATGATTGGGCAAAACTCTTAGTAAACTGCCAATAGGCAATTTATCAAACCAGCTAGTATCACTTATATTTATTGCACCATGCTCTTGGTGAACCTCAGAAATAGCTAAGTCTGACAAGGGTAGACCTGTATTAGGATTGCAAACCAAACCATAACCCACTTCTTGCATAAACTTATTTGCACTTATGTCTTTAGATAATGCCAACGCTCCTGCATCTACTATAATTTTATTATTTTGATAATTATGACCTATAACACTTGTTAAAACAGTTACGGCAATATCTTTTATTTCACATATTCCTCTAGAAGCTTGAGCCAAATCCCAGAACATATAAATTCCAGCTCTAATTTCTGAAACCCCTTTGAGATGAGAAGCATAAAACATAGTTGGAGTAGAACCTATGCTAACAACTGGAGGTTTTTTATTAATTTTTGTGAAAGTATTTATAGAAGCTAAAGCCTCATCTCGCTCTATATTGCTAATAGACATAATCTCATTCTTATCATTTGTTGAATAACTATGACCTGCATGAGACATAACACCAATAAGTTTTGAATGCTCACATTCATCAAAAACTTTAGATATTTCTTTTATATTTTCATCTTGAAAGTTTAATCCACCTCTTCCTTCACCACAGTCAATCTCTATTAAAATTTCGAAATTAGAATTAAATGTCTTCCCAAATTTTAAAATTTCTTTCGCAACAAAAACAGAATCTATCACTATTTTTATTGAACAATTATATTTTTGTTGAATATAATTTAATCTATCAAGCTTTTTAGGAATTATGCTAACTGCATACAAAATATCGTTAAAGCCAGCACTTGCAAAATACTCTGCTTCTCTGAGAGTGGATACTGTAATAGGACCAGTTTCTTTTCCAAGAGCTATTTTAGCAACTTCAATGCTTTTGGGTGTTTTTACATGTGGTCTCAAAGTGGTATTCAATTCGAGACATTTTTCTCTCGCTTTTAAACAATTTTCTTCAAGTTTTTTTTTGTCTAAAATTAAACAAGGCGTACTTAAGTCTTCTAGATTTTTTGTTTTCATTTTAACTAACTTTATGATGCAAAGAATTACCTAATTCGTAAGTCGATACATTTTTTTAATTATTAAATTAAAAGTGAGTAGATAATGAATTTACATTTTTTTCAACAGGAGGTGAAAATTTTGTAAGATCAATGCCTTCAACAGCAGTTTTGTACTCATCAATAGTTGGTGTTCTTCCTAATATAGCTGATAATACAACAACTGGGGTCGATGCAAGCAAAGATTCCCCCTTTTTTTGATCAGAATCTTCTACCACTCTTCCTTGAAATAATCTTGTTGATGTAGCCAACACAGTATCACCTTTTGCTGCTTTTTCTTGATTACCCATACATAGATTACAACCAGGTCTTTCAAGATAAAGAATGTTCTCATATTCTAAACGTGCAGACTTTTTGGGACTATTGTCGTCGAATTCAAAACCTGAATATTTCTGTAAAATAGACCAATCACCTTCTTCTTTAAGTTCATCAATTATGTTATAAGTTGGAGCAGCAACAACAAGGGGAGCTTTAAATTTGACGTTGCCAGATGATTTTTCAAGGTTACGCAACATTTGAGCTACGATCTTTACATCTCCTTTATGAACCATACAAGAACCAACAAAACCTAGATCCACTTTTTTCTCAGCCTTGTAATATGAAATAGGTCTTATAGTGTCATGAGTATACCTTTTGGATACATCTATATTATTAACATCTGGGTCTGCAATCATTGGTTCATCAATTAAATCTAAGTCAACAACAACTTCTGCAGAATATTTAGCATTTTCATCTGGTGCTAATGCTGGCTTCTCACCAGATTTAATTTCTGCAATTCTCTGTTCAGCAATGCTTATTAATTTATGAAGCATTTTATTTTGATTTTCCATACCCTTATTGATCATGACTTGAATTCGGTCTCTAGCAATTTCCAAAGATTTGATAAGAGTTTCATCCTGTGAAATACAGATGGAAGCTTTAGCCTTCATCTCAGCCGTCCAATCAGTAAATGTAAAGGCCTGGTCCGCCAAAAGAGTTCCTAAGTGAACTTCTATTATTTTACCTTGGAAAACATTATCACCGAATTGTTTTAACATTTGGGCTTGAGTAGCATGAACAACATCACGAAAATCCATATGATCAGCCATTTTACCTTTAAAAGTAACTTTTACTGATTCAGGTATCGGCATAGTGGCTTCTCCAGTAGCTAAAGCCAAAGCAACTGTTCCTGAGTCAGCGCCAAAGGCAACTCCTTTTGACATTCTAGTATGAGAGTCCCCACCTATGATGATTGACCAGTCATCAACAGTGATATCATTTAGGACTTTATGAATTACGTCAGTCATAGGGTGATAAGAATCTTTTGGGTCACGAGCTGTAATCAAACCAAATTTATTCATAAACTTCATTAGTCTTGGGGTGTTTTCTTGAGCTTTAAAGTCCCAAACGGAAGCTGTATGACATCCTGATTGATAAGCTCCATCTACTGTAGGGGAAATGACAGTTGCAGCCATAGCCTCCAATTCTTGAGAAGTCATCAAGCCTGTTGTATCTTGTGAACCAACAATATTTACCTTTACACGCACATCCGAACCTGCGTGAAGCATTACACCAGCTTCAATACCTACAGCATTTTTATTAAATATTTTTTCTACAGCCGTAAAACCCTGACCAGGATTAAAAACTTGTTTCGATGGCGCAAATGCTGACTTAAGTTCAATATTAAGTGCCTGACAAGCAAAACTTTGTAGCTTTTTTCCAAAAACAATAGCGTAAGATCCACCTGCTTTCATGAACTCCTTTTTTTGTGGTGTGAATGAGGAGGACAAATCAACCAGTTCTTTATCTCCAGTTTCATCATAAAGCTTCTTTTCTTTAGTATTTATTTTTAGAACTGTTCCAGTATCAACACTATATCTTTGTTCTAAAACTGGGTTATCATCATTATTAATAATAGGCTTGCCGTCAGAGTCTAACTTTTTAGTCCAATTTTTAAGATCGATGCCAATCCCACCTGTAACTCCAACCGTCGTTAAGAATATAGGTGAAATTCCATTTGTTCCAGCAACGATAGGAGCAATATTTACAAATGGGACGTAAGGACTAGCTTGTTTCCCTGTCCATAATGCAACATTATTAACACCAGACATTCGTGAAGAACCAACACCCATTGTACCTTTTTCAGCTACTATCATGACTTGTTTATCTGGATTTTCCTGCTGTAGTCTCTTTATATCCTGCTGCGCTTTTTCAGATATCATGCATTTACCATGAAGTTCACGGTCTGATCTAGAATGAGCTTGGTTGCCAGGGGATAACAAGTCAGTAGAAATATCGCCTTCTGCAGCCACATAAGTAACTACTTTAATTTCCTCTTCAATTTCAGGAAGCTTTGTAAAGAATTCTGCTTTAGAATAACTTTTTAAAATATCTTCAGCTATTTTACTTCCATTTTTATATGCCGTTTCTAGTTTGTTTGTGTCTACTTCATAAAGGAAAAATTGTGTTTTTAATACTTCTGCGGCATCTAATGCAATTGATTGATCCTTCCCTAAAGCAATATCTAAAAGGACTTCTATTGAAGGGCCACCCTTCATATGTGATAACAACTCAAATGCAAAAGAAGTTGAAATTTCATCAACTTTAATTTTGCCTGTAATTATTTCTTTTAAAAAATTTGACTTTTCTACAGCAGCAGTGGTTGTGCCAGGAATCGTATTATAGATTAAAAAATGAAGGGAATCTTTTCTGTGAGGATTATTATTATCTTTTATTTGTGAAATAATTTCTTTTAGAAGCTTTCCATCCTCAATAGGCTTAGGACTTAAACCATCTTTTTTACGATTTTCAATTTCTTGTAAGTAATTTGAATATAAAGTCATGAGTTCCCTGTAATCTTAACAATCAAGTAATTAATTTATTTGGTATTTAAAGCTTGTATTTAACTTCAAGATAGAATGATTTTAATTGGAAATGTTTGATATAACAACGAATATTTTTTAAAAAATTATTAGAGTTCTTGAGCAATATATTTTCTAAAATTTTCAAAAAAAGTCTTAGATAATTTTTTGGCTGTACTTAAAATAAGACGACTCCCAAGCTGAGCTATTTTACCTTTTACTTCACTTTTTGCAGTATATTTAAGAATAGTTTCATCACCTTCTTCTATTAACTCTACATTAGCCCCTCCCTTAGCAAAACCAGCTACACCACCATTACCTTCTCCACTTAGACCGTATGAATTTGGAGCACCAGAAAGATCTAATACAACCTTGCCATTAAATTTAGCCTTTATAGGACCAATTTTTAACACGACTTTAGCTGATAAAGAACCATCTTCATTCTCTGATAATTCCTCACAACCTGGTATACAAATCTTCAGAACTTCAAGATTGTTCAAGGAGTTATAAACATGGTTCAATTTAGCAGGTAATCTTATTTCGTCTTTTAATTCCATTTTTTTTACTTTTTTTTCTAAAATTAGGTTTAATTACATTTAGAAGCAATTAAACTGAACGTCAAAAAATATTTTTCATGTATAAATATATTTACCTAAAAAAAACAACTAATATTATAATTTAATATTACTATTACTATTGCTAATAAAATATGTGTTTTACCTTTTTTTGAATTTTGCATGAGGAAGTAAATGGATATGAAAAATGGATTTATATTTGTCACACTAATTTTTATAGGGTTAACCAAAACTGTTCATTCCAAAGAGATTTTCATACTCCCATCTGATGTAATACAGTCATACCATAAATTAGATGCTAATATTAAAACGCTACACTGTGGAGGCATAAATAAAAATGCACTTAGCGAACTTGAATCTTTTGCTATTTCAATTCCTCCAAAAAAAATTGAGGGTTACAACTCTCGCATGGACAACGAAAGAAATGTACCAGGCGCATCCGAGGCAAGCTTATTTTTTCTTAGGTTATCTGAAGCCGCAACTGCAGCAGTTTTTGCCAATGACAAAAAAGCTGAAAAGGTAGCAATTGCTGCCATGAAAAATTGGGCAACTAATCGTGCCCTAACTGAGACAAAACAATGTTATTCAAACAAGGGCCTTTCTAAAAGCTGCGAAAAAGCATGGAAAAGAAAAGATGGCCAAGATTTAGCACCAACCATGGATAGCGGGAAAGTACAAGCTTTCATTAACCACGCTTCTTATGCTTATTTTGGTGGCTTAGATAAATCAGAGACAGATTTACAAACTCACGAAAAAATAAAAAATTGGCTGAATAACTTTCAAAGTAGAAACAAGAAACCCACTGGAATATATTTTGGATATGATTTCGGTTGGTATTGGCCAGCCATCTTTAAAAAACGAGATAAAAATGATAACTGCTTTTCTGATGATTGCCCAAAAAAACTTATTGGCAAGCTGGTCAAAAAATTAGATGAATTAATTCTGAAAGATGGCGCATTAAAAGACCGAACAACAAGAGGAGACAGGGCTTTACATTACCATAATGAAGCAATGGCCGAAGTAATGATTACTCTAGAGCTAGCCAGGAAATATAATGTAAGCATTCCTAAATCCCTTGATAAACGAATTGAAAAAGCGGGTGACATTTTTATCAACGGCTTTTTTGACCATTCTTATATGGATAAATGGGCAAGTGTTGCACACAACTCAAAATATACTCCAGGAAAGCAAAGATTTAAAACTGACCTAAACAAACTAACCTATGGAACATCATGGTATTTTATTTTCGCTTACAGATACCCAAACAGTGATTTAGCTAACAAGATTGACAAAGTTTTTGAAATCGGAACTAAGGCGGCAAAGAGAGACCTTGCGTTTGGCATTGGTGTAGGCTGTGTTTATCAGGCACTAATCTCTTCTCAATAGCACCCTTATTGAAAAAGTAATAATGACGAAAGCATTTAATTGCTCGACAAACTATCTAAAGTCTTAACTATTTTTATTAGAAAAATTTGGTAGGGATACCCGGAATCGAACCGGGAAGCCTTGCGGCACTGGTTTTTGAGACCAGCGTGTTTACCTATTTCACCATATCCCCATAAATAGTATTGGATGATTATATATATCAATGATATCAAATTGAAAGAAATTTATAAAAGATATTAATATGTTTTTAAAAAATGATAACGATGAATCCAAAAAGTTATAAGAACAAAATTAATGCCTTAATTTTAAAAGCTAGAGAAAACGCAATCAAACCAATAGCGGACAAAGTCCTTGCTTTTGTTTCACTAATTGAGTCAATCATTTTTCCAATTCCTGTAGATCCTTTATTAGCTGGCTTAACTTTAGCCGCTCCTCAAAAAGCTTTTCGATTTGCATTAGTTTGCACTTTGGGATCAGTAATTGGTGGGGTAATAGGTTGGCTTCTTGGTTTTTTGATGGGCTCATCTATTGAAAATATTTTTATGCAAATTCCTTGGTTTACTGAAGAAAAATTTAGTGCTGTTAAAAACGCTTATAAAGAAAATGGAATGTTGATTATCTTCTTAGGCGCATTTACCCCTCTCCCCTATAAAATTATTACAATTACAAGTGGAGTTGCAGGTGTAAATATATTTGCCTTTATTATTATGTCGATTATAGGAAGAGGTATTAGGTTTTTTATTGTTGCTTATTTGGTAAAATTTTTTGGCAAACCTGCACTACTTTTCTTACAAAAACATCTAATATTTGCATCAACTATTTTAGGAATTGTAATTATAATTTTTTCTGCATATATATTTTAAATG
>Ga0255766_10000712_pt1 | contig 30667 bp, 29 predicted proteins | sample 071ome_23_FD_179966 | JGI IMG/M metagenome (GOLD analysis project Ga0255766, IMG submission 179966) | Coastal salt marsh microbial communities from the Groves Creek Marsh, Skidaway Island, Georgia - 071403BT metaG (version 2) | ecosystem: Environmental > Aquatic > Marine > Intertidal zone >...
TTCAGGTGAGGAAGACCACCTTACAACATTATATTGAATATCACCAGCGTCCCAATCAGCATCATCAGGTTGAATTTTTGCAACAACTGCATTCTTGAACCCAGCTTTTTCAAATGCAGTATTCCAAGCCTCTATGCCTTCAACAACAAAAGGCTTTATTTCTTCAGGAGTTGAGTTTTCAACCCAGTAAACAATTGGATTAACTGGTTCTGATACTTCTGCATTTGGATCTTTCTTTACTAACCTCCATTTATTAATTAAATCAACAACAGGAAAATAATCATATGAAGATAAATCAGTTACCTTTTCAGAGAAATATCCAACTCTTTGATCGGCAACCCTTGATTCAAAATTATCATCGGGCATTTCGACAAATAAATGTCTTACTTTTGCAAAGGTATATCTTTTATCGGCCACAGCATCGACTGATCCGCCTTTTGGTTTCGGGTTAAAAAACCCGTACACAACATCAACAGTTGTATTTTTTGCATAATTTTTAACTTTACTTATATAGGTTTTAGATTTATCTAACTTACCAACATTTAAGTCAACATATTCCATATATTCAGGCGGAATATTTGGAGAAATGCTAGTTAACATTTCTGAAAGAAAAATAGAATTAACTTTAATTAAAACTTTGTTGGCATCCTCGTCATCAACCTCAATTTTAAATCTTCCTAAAAATGCCTCTTGAATATTTCTTAGTATTGATTGACTGATATTATTTGAATCGTCATAGACAAATTTTGTGTTTTTCTTGAAGAGGGCTATATCATTTTTAAATTCTCTGAATTCTAATATTGATCCATCTGAAAGAGCTCCACCAAATTGACCAGAGGCCTGAGGCGCATCAAGAAAGTATGTAAAATATATAAATTCTCTATTTAAATTATCTTTATTTATAACTAAAAAGTGATCATCATTTTCTTTGTTTATCAACAAATTTAAAAAGCCCGGTATTGAATCTAATTCATTCTCCTCGATGTATGATTCAACGGTAACTTTGCTTTCTTCGGCAGTCTCTGTTTCAGCAACATTTTCATCACTTTCAACTTTAACATCCTCATTTAGATTTAGATCATTTGAATTATCAGCGTAAGCTTCAAAACTAAAAATCGTAAAAATTAATGTAAATAAAAATTTTAAATAGTTCATAAGTTTTCCTTTTTAATTGGGCTCATAATTCTATACTATTTATATATATATTTGCTAATATAATGCCATGAAAAATAATTATGCTTTGGTTACTGGAGCTTCTTCTGGAATTGGCTTAGAAATAGCTCGTTCACTTGCAAAAAGAAGCTATAACTTAATATTAGTTGCAAGAAGGGAAGAGCAGCTAAATAAAATAGCTGCTGAAATAAAAAATGATTTTAGTATTAATGTGGAGGTTTTTTCTGCAGATTTAGCTAATCCTTTGGCACCAAATGCTATATATAACTTTTGTAATGAAAAAAATTTGATTGTAGATATTCTTATTAATAATGCAGGCTACGCCCTTCCTAATCAGTTTCATAAAACTCCAATGCAAGATGAAGAGGATTGCTTGAGAGTATTGGGCATTTCTGTAATTGCTTTAACAAAAATTTTCTTACCAGACATGCTCGAACGTAGAAGTGGCAAAATAATGATTGTATCCTCAGTAGCCTCTTTTGCTCCACCATCGACAATCCAGGTTTTATATGGTCCTGTAAAAACATTCATGAATAGATTCAGTGATGGTATAAATATTAATTATAAACATAAAGGAATAACTTCTACCTCTGTTTGTCCTGGCTATACAGTTACTGGTTTTCATACTGCATCAGGAACGCAAACTCATATGGATAATGTTCCTAGCTTTATGAAGCTTGATGCTAAAGTTGTAGCTGAAGAAGGCCTTGATGCTATGTTTAAAGGCAAAAGATTATCCATACCAAGCATTAGGTATAAAGTTATTGTATTTTTAATGAAGTATGCAACGCCAGTACTTAACTTATTTAGCAATCAGCTTTCCGGCGGTCGTTACAAGAAAAACTAATCTATATTTAAGGCAGCATCTGAGACAAACATATTGATTTGTCGTTCATGTCCAAATGTAGAATTTGGACCATGCCCTGAAATAAACTCAATATCATTACCTAATGGCCACAATTTTTTTGTTATAGAATCTAATAAATCTTGATGATTGCCTCTTGGAAAATCTGTACGACCAATTGATCCATTGAATATGACATCGCCAACCAAAGCTAATTTATTTTCTTTATTGAAAAAAACTATGTGACCTGGAGTATGGCCAGGACAAAAAATTACTTGAAATATAGCATTCCCAACCGAAACCTCATCACCATCATCAAGCCAATAATTTGGAGTACAGTTTCTTGTTTGCATACCATACATTTGACCTTGGTCACTTAAAGCATCAAGTAAAAAAGTATCTTCTTTATGGGGCCCATGTATCTTGATATTTAAAATTTCACTTAACTCTGCTGCAGCTCCAGCATGATCCAAATGCCCGTGTGTTAAAAGTATTTTTTCTGGAATAAGCTCATGGCTTTTAGCAACTTCTAACAGTTTATCTATATCTCCACCAGGATCAACAAAAGCACACATTTTTGTTTCAGTGCAATAGATAATTGGAGCATTTTGCTCAAATGGAGTTACTGGATTGATTAATGAATTAATTTCTGACATTGTATTTATAAAAAATAATAAATTTTCATGACATTTACTACCAAGATAGAACATTCTATTGGATATATAACAATAAACAAACCCCCTGTGAATGCTTTAAATTCTTCGGACTGGATAAGTTTTTATAAAATTTTTGAAGAACAAGCTTTTAATGAAGAAGTTAAGGTAATCATTATTGATAGTAAGGGAAAAGGTTTTTGTTCCGGTGCTGACTTAAATGAACACAAAGATTTAGCTATTGAGGACAAAATAAAAGTATCTGAAAAAATTAATGATGGTGTTTGGAAATTGGTGCAGGCTATAGAGCGTTCGCCGGTGCCAGTAATTGTGAATTGCTCTAATTTCGTTGTTGGTGCAGGCATGCTTGTAGCAATGAGTGCAGATTTTATTTTTGCTGAATCAAAAACTCAATTCAAGCTCCCAGGAATAAATTTTGGTGTTTTTGCAGGTATATCAAATGCAATAGGTCTTTTACCAAGATCATTAGTAAAAAAAATGCTCTTTACTGGAGAGCCAGTATTTGCTGAGGAATTAATAAAATATGGATTTATTTTGGCAGTTTGCAATGATAAAAATGCATTGGTAAAAGATAGTTCTGAGCTTGCAAAAAAAATTTCAAAATATAAAAGAGATCATTTAACTATTTTAAAGAGCTTAATTTTAGAAAATAAAAATCATAGCGCGAACTTAAAAAAAGAACTCAATGCATCGATAAATGCCTTAAAAAGCCTTGATTGATAAGGCTCTTAAAAAGATAAAAAATTTACATTGGCTTTAATTAATATAAAATGAGACACAAATTTAAGGAAAAAAACTTATGACTAATAAACCTACCAAAGATGAAGCAATGAAAGCAGTTAAGACTTTAATTGAATGGGCTGGTGACGATCCTTCAAGAGAAGGCTTAATTGAAACACCTAAAAGAGTTGTAAAAGCCTATAATGAGTTTTTTCAAGGTTACGACCAAGATCCTGAAGAAGTTTTGAATAAAACTTTTGAAGAGGTTGAAGGATATGATGATGCTGTGATCGTAAGAAATATTAGAGTCGAGTCTCATTGTGAGCATCATATGGTACCTATTCTTGGCGTAGCTCATGTAGGCTATATTCCTAATAACAGAGTTGTTGGTATCAGTAAACTTGCTAGAGTTGTAGATATTTATGCAAAAAGACTTCAAACTCAAGAAACCATGACAGCTCAAATTGCAAATATTTTAGATAAGGTATTGCAACCAAAAGGTGTTGCAGTTGTAATCGACGCCGGTCATCAGTGCATGTCTACTAGAGGTATTCATAAGACTGAGTCAAGTACTATTACTAGCAGAATGCTCGGAATTTTTAGAGATAAGCCTGAAACTCGTGCAGAGTTTATGCATCTTATACATTCTCCTAAAAAGTTTTAATGCAACCAAAATCAGATCAAAAATCAGAATCTGATTCATCACTAGTTATTTTAGCCTCAGGATCAGAGAGCAGAAAAATAATGTTAACTGATGCAGGTCTATCTTTTGATGTGAAGGTATCTGATGTAGATGAGGATGCTCTAAAAACCTTGATAGATGGTATGCCATATGAAAAACAAGTTATTGAACTAGCCAAGGCTAAAGCTGAGGTAATAAGCAAAAAAAATCCTAATGCCTTTGTTATAGGTGGTGACCAAATGTGCGTTATGGGAGATGAAATTTTTCATAAACCTGGATCCCAAGAGCAAGCCATAATTAATTTATCAAAATTGTCTAATACCACTCATTTTCAACATAGTGGAATATGTATTTATAAAAACTCTGAATGTTTATGGGAGTATTCAGAAAAAGCAATCATGACTATGCATAACTTATCTATTGAAGAGATTAAGGCATATGTAAATTTAGAAAATCCAATTCATGCAGCTGGAGCATATAAATATGAATCAATTGGTTGTAACCTTTTTCAGAGCGTTGAAGGTTCATCTTATACTGTTAGAGGTATGCCTTTATTGCCTCTTTTGAACACATTACGATCCTTTGGAATTAAAATAGTAGAAAGTGCTAACAAGGAAAATACATAATGAAGCAATATCTTTACAACTCATTATCAGGTAAAAAGGAAGAATTTTTACCAATTGATGATAGCAATATCAGAATGTATGTATGTGGGCCAACTGTATATAACTATGTGCATATAGGTAATGCGCGCCCGGCAGTTGTTTTTGATACTTTAGTAAGAGTCTTAAGAGCTAATTACAAAAAAGTTACTTATGTATCAAATATAACTGATATTGATGACAAGATTATAGATGCAGCTGCTTCACAAAAAGTACCTATATCTGAAATAACTCAAAAATATACTGATATCTATAACCAAAACATGGAAATACTTGGTGTTCATGCACCGGATATCCAACCTAAAGCAACTGAATATTTACCAGAAATGATTGAGTTAATAGCTGAGTTAATAGAAAAGGGTTTTGCATACGAGAAAGACGGCCATGTTTTATTCAATGTTTTAGCTTACGAAAAATATGGAGCTTTATCTAAAAGAAATAGAGACGAACAAATAGCTGGAAGTAGAGTAGAGATAGCGCCTTACAAAAAAGATCCAGCTGACTTTATTTTATGGAAGCCTAGTACTTCCGAACAACCAGGTTGGGATTCGCCATGGGGCTTTGGAAGGCCCGGATGGCATACTGAGTGCTCAGCCATGACAGAAAAAAATTTAGGATTGCCTTTTGATATTCATGGAGGAGGTAGAGATTTAATTTTCCCTCATCATGAAAATGAAATTGCTCAAAGTTGTTGCGCATCTGGTGACGTTAATAACCCTCAATCCTTTTCAAAATACTGGGTACATAATGGTTTTGTGACTGTTGAGGGTGAAAAAATGTCTAAATCCATAGGTAATGTCATCTTAGTAAAAGATTTAATTAATCAATATGATGGTGAGGTAATCAGACTTGCTTTGTTATCAAGCCATTATCGTCAAAGTTTTGACTGGAACGCAAAAATCATTCATCAAGCCCAAGTTTTATTAGACAAGCTTTATCAGGTTTTAATTGATTTATCAGACACAGATATTAAACAAAGCAACAAATTAAATGATGAGCTACTTATTGCTCTTAACGATGATTTGAATACCCCAGGCGCAATAGCTATCTTGAATAAAAAATATAGGGAATATTCATCAAATCAGATCTCTAAAGAAAGCTTTAAAGGTCTTTTGTTATTTGCTGCTAATATTCTTGGTATTTTAAATACAGAACCAGCAGAATGGTTTGCTAGAAAGCTAAATGATATTGATGAAAATAAAATTGTTAAATTAATAGAAAAAAGAACAAGCGCTAAAGCAAACAAGGATTATGCACTTGCCGATGCTATTAGAAAAGAGCTCATAGATATGGGCATCGAGATCATGGATACTGCTGAAGGCACATCTTGGAAAATTTTATAATATAAATATATATATTTTAAACTTTTTTACTTTTCAATCAGCTTGCAACATCTAAAATTTAAATAGATACTTATATTATCAATCGGGGGGATTTGAATATGAAAAATATAATTTTAAGCATGCTCTTAATTGCACCTTTTGCTATTGAGGCAAATAATTCTGAAGGAAATTCTGTTGAATGGGAAATAAAAACCTATACCTCTGCGGCACCTGACTTCATAGGAGATTTCGCAACTGTTGTTGGAGCTAGTGGAGAAATTTTAAGAGAAGGCTCGAATGGTTGGACCTGCTTGCCTTTTATACCCATGCCTAAAATGGGATTTAAGACAGCTAATGAAGCTGCGCCCGCATGCGCTGACGCTAACGCAGTAGCTTGGGCTAATGCATACATAGCTCAATCAAAACCAGAAATAGAAAATGATGGCTGGATATGGATGAAACATGGAGATACCGGAGTTGATAATTTTAGACCTTATTCTGAGGGTGATAAAGATAATACAGACCCTGAAGATTGGATATATTCTGGCTCACATTTAATGCTTATGCCAAAAGATCCTGCATCGCTTGAAGGTGTTTCAACTGATTTTACAACTGGAGCTCCATACGTAATGATGCAGGGAACTCCATTTGTACATTTAATGATTCCACTAGACGGATATTATGATTATCAACCAGAGTCTGCACCTAAATAGCTTAAATTGATTTAATTTGAAAATAAGCCAGCATTAGCTGGCTTTTTATTAGTTGTTTTTTTATCAATTAAACTTTTTTATGAATGCTGTTAAGCAAGTAGTGATATCCATTTAGCCAGGAAGATTAAATATAAGGATATAATAAGTATCATGGTCAGTAATAAAAGAATTTTTCATTTAGCAGGATTTGATCTTACTTCATACACACTATCTTTTTACTCATGTGATAGAAAAATCTCTGATGGGCTAATTCGTAATAATAATATTGTTAAAGAATTTAGTTATAACGATATGATTAGAATGAATAGCTTAGTTAAAAGTAGAAACTATTTTAAAAAAAAAGGTCATGAAATTTTATATGATTCAATTAAAAAGTTTGATCCTCATATAATTTTTTTAGGACATGTAAACCTTACAAAAGAAGTAATTAAGAATATAAAAAGTATTTCTCCAAGAGCTAAAATTCTTGCTTGGTATGTTGATCCACCTGAAATACATAGGATGAAAAGATATAAGATACTGGAGCCATATATTGATGTTTTATTTTTGACTTCTGGTGGTCAAACTTTAAAAAATCTAAGAAATGAATTTCAAAATGTCCCTAAACTTGCATTTTTCCCAAATCCAACTGATGAGGCTGTTGATAATTATCATGCATATAAAAATCAAAAGTTTGATTATGATGTTATGTACTGTGGGAGTGATTCTCGTTACAAGGACAGGAGAAGTTTTTTAGAAGAAGTAATAAGACTTACCCCAGATCTAAATTGGTTTATTGCCGGCTCATTAGGAAAACCAAAAATATTTGGCTCAAAATACTATAGAATATTAAAGTCTACTAAATTTGGAATTAATATATCAAAATTTACTCCAAATAATTTTGATCTGTATTCATCAGACAGAATCTCTCAATTAACAGGAAACGGTCTTTTGACTTTCAATCAAAGTTTTCCAAATATCTCTAAATTATTTACTAAAGATGAGATAGTTGTTTTTAATAATGCGAATGATTTAGCAGAACTCTTAAATTACTATCATTGCAATCAAGAAGAGGCTTTTAATATTGCTAAGCGAGGCAGAGCTAGAGCACACTTAAGTTATTCGTCTACAAGAATTGCAAAGTATATGTTAGAAACCATTTATGATAATTATTCAGAAACTTATGAATGGCAGGATGAGGTATATTAATTTTTTATGTTAGTTAGTTTTCTGGTAACTGTTTTCAATAAAGAAGATATTATTCTTGAAACCTTAAAATGCTTAGTAGGACAAGAGCTACCTAGAAATACATCTATTGAAATAATATGCGTTGATGATAAGTCAACTGATAAAAGTATTGAGCTAATAAAGCAATTTGCAACTTATCATCCTAATGTATTACTTTTTGAGAATACTGCTAACAAAGGACCATCCATTTCTATCAATAAAGCAGGGATTTGTGCTAAAGGTGATTATTTTATTCCCATAGATGGAGACGATCTTATTCCCAAAAATCATCTATCAACCTTATTGAATATTGCATTGGAAAAAAAGGCAGATTTTGTAATTGGTAAATCAATTAGAACAAATAGCTTACCTGAACCAATTACTATAGAGCCAAATTATCAACAATATAAAGGTACAAAATCTTTAGATTTTATAGTTAAAAAAAAGTTATGCCACATGGGTTTTTTGGTTTCATCAAGCCTTTGGAAATCAGCTTCAGGTGCATTTGAAAAAGTTTTTATACAAGACCAATCATTGCCAATGAGATTAGCGCATCAGGCAACTAGCATGATTTTTATTGATCATTATGTTTACTACCTTTCTGCAAGAACACTAGAAAATTTATCATCTAATACCAACCAACAACATCATGATAGGTTTTTTTCAGCACTTGATATGTTAAAAAATAAAGACTTATCAGATGATTCTATATTTGGGCTTAAAGAAAAAATTATCAGCTCTATATGGAAGTGTTATAGGGATAGACTAAAATGGAAAGCACTCTTTACTCAATCATTTTTTATTTACTTATCTAATAAGATCTTTAAGACCACCTATAATGATAAGCTTCAAAAAAAGTGGGAATATTTTTTTAAAAACTTAGAAAATGTAAGAAGGATGTAAAACAAAGCTATATAATAAATAAAATTTTAAATTACTTTTTAATGGATATTAAATTACCTGACAAATCTATAAAAACTTTACCAGATAATGCTACTGGTTATGATCTTGCGCATACAATTGGACCGGGTCTCGCTAAAGCTGCTATTGCAGTAGAGGTTAATGGTATTCAAAAAGATCTTAGTGATAAGCTTGATGATGGCGATGAGGTTAATATCATAACGAATGATTCTGATGCTGGCATGGAAATTATGCGACATACATTAACAGCTCAGGTTTTAGCAAAAGCAATTAAAAATATATATAAGGATGCAAAACTTGCTATTGGTCCTACTATTGAAAATGGTTTTTACTATGACTTTGAATCTGATTCTTCAATTTCTCTCGATGATCTTGAAAAAATTGAGAAGGAAATGCAATCAATCATTGATACAAAATCGCAAATAACCAAGAGATACTTAACCAAAGCTGAAGCAATAGAAGTTTTTAAAAAATGCGATGAGCCATATAAACAGGCAATAATAGAAGAAAGTGATCAAGAAGATAATTTTCAATTATATTTTCAAGACAATGATGTATTTGTTGATTTATGTAAAGGGCCTCACTTACCAAGTCTAGATCATATAGGCGCCTTTAAACTTACTAAAGTATCAGGAGCTTACTGGAGAGGTGATTCAAAAAACAAGATGCTAACAAGAATATATGGAACAGCTTGGAAATCAAAAAAAGATCTTGATAAGTTTATATTGATGCAAGAGGAAGCAGAAGCAAGAGATCATAGAAAACTTGGAGCAGAGTTGTCGTTATTTCATTTTCAAGATGAAGCTCCAGGAATGGTTTTTTGGCATGAAAAAGGGTGGGCTATTTATAGAAGCTTAGAGAATTATATGCGTAAAAAACTTGATAGTGCATCTTATAAAGAAATAAAAACACCCCAAGTAGTTGATAGAAAGCTTTGGGAGGCTTCAGGACATTGGGATAAATATAAAGAAAATATGTTTATAACTGAGATTGATGAAGAACATGCTAATGAGAAAAGATCTAATGCACTTAAGCCGATGAATTGCCCATGTCATGCTCAGATTTATAATTCAGGCTTGCACTCATATAAAGAATTACCCCTAAGATATGCTGAGTTTGGTTCCTGTCATAGATACGAACCCTCAGGTACCTTGCATGGTCTTATGAGAGTAAGAGGATTTACGCAAGATGATGGTCATATTTTTTGTACCGAGGATCAAGTTGAAAAAGAGGCAGCACAATTTATAGAGCTGTTATCTGATGTATACAAAGATCTAGGCTTCGAGTCTTTTAAAATTAAATTATCAACTAGGCCGGAAACTAGAGTTGGCTCTGATGAGGTTTGGGATAAAGCAGAGGCCGCATTAGCAAATGCTATAGACAAACTTGATTATACATATTCAATTGATGAAGGAGATGGAGCATTTTATGGTCCTAAACTTGATTTTGTTTTACAAGATGCAATTGGTAGAAATTGGCAGTGCGGCACCTTTCAATTAGATTTTAATCTTCCAGAAAGGCTTAACTGTAAATATATTGCAGATGATGGCAATAAACACACTCCTGTAATGATTCACAGGGCTGTTCTAGGCTCATTTGAGAGATTTATTGGTATTCTAATAGAAAACTATAATGCCAAGTTACCCTTATGGTTAGCCCCAATTCATGCAGTGGTAACGCCTATTACATCGGATGTAGATGGCTATGCTAAAAGCATATATCAAGATTTAAAAAAATTAGGTCTAAAAGCTAACTTAGATTTAAGAAATGAAAAAATTAATTACAAAGTCCGTGATCATAGTGTAAATAAAATTCCAGTAATCATAATTGTAGGCAAAAAAGAGGAGGCTAATCAAGAAGTTTCTGTTCGAAGGCTTGGTTCTAGTGAAAATTATCTCTATGAAAAAGATAAATTTTACAAAGAAATCCTTAAAGAATCAGAAGGGCCGCTTGGTTAATGAGGTACTTATTTATAATACCTATAAGATTCTATCGTTATTTTATATCACCTTTATATCCGCCATCTTGTAGATTTAAACCTACATGTTCAGAGTTTGCCATTTTAGTGATTAAAAAATATGGAGCCTTCAAAGGTCTCTACTTTGCTATAAAGCGTTTATCAAAATGCCATCCTTGGCAATAACTTTTTGTGCAAAATTGCAATCAAAGTAACATAAAAAAAACTAAAAAAAACCTTGTTTTTGCTGGCTTCTTAGACTTTTTTAGTGATATTATTAGCTAAATATAGATATTCCGTAAGGGGGGATTAACTATGACTAAACTATTAAAAACTAAATTCTTAGGTTTTATTGCTGTATTTACATTTTCTTTTTCTGCAATTGCGCAAGAAGTTGAAGAAGTTGTTGTTACAGCTACAAAAAAAGCTGAGTCAGTTCAAGATTTGGCTGTATCGATTGAAGCTTTTACATCAGATGATATTGAAGCAAATATGATCGATGATTTTGATGATTTGGCTGAAAACATACCAGGATTAATAATTGGTAAAGGTATTGGTTCAGGTGCTTCATATGCTATTAGAGGTATAGGTTCATATGGGGTTGGAGCAGCTGTAGTAGGCGCTGTTCAAACTGCAAATAATGGACATAGCGTTAATACTTCAACAATGGCAGACTTAGGCTTTTTTGACTTAGAAAGAGTAGAGGTATTAAAAGGACCACAAGGTACGCTTTTTGGAAGAAATGCTGTTGCCGGTATGATTAATTTAATATCTGCTAGACCTACAAATGAATTCGGGGGCTATGTAGATGTTGAGGTTGGTAATTTGAATATGAATAGAGTTACATCTGCTATTAATATTCCAATTAATGACAACATTAGATCAAGATTAGCTGTGACTCAATTTGTAAGAGATGGCATGGTTACTAACATTAGAACTGGTGAAAAATTTGATGATAGAAATGCTAATGGTGTAAGACTTAGTATTGATGCTGATGTTTTGGAAGATTCTACACTTAGATTTACTTACGAAAGATATGAAGGCGACGACAATAGAAATAATATTGGTACAGGTTTCTGTCAAACTGATGAGTTGCTAGGTTGTCATCCTCTTGAAGTAGGTCCTGCTAATTCACCTGCAGACTCTAGAGGTAGTACAGCTGCATTATTTAACTTCTTAGGCGGTTTACATAGTTCTGCATTTGTAAATACATACAGAAATGCACCAAGACCAGATGATTTTTCAAAAGCTTATTTAACAAGAATTCCTGAGCATAATCAGATTGGTGAGTTCTCTCAAATAGAGTTTATTACTGATGTTACTGATGAGTTGACATTGAATGCAAAATTCTCATATCAAACAAGAAATTATTATCATATGAATGATAATGACTATAGTCATTCTGATGAACCTTTCCCAGGAGTATTAAATTCACAAGTTCCTATGAATCTTTCTATTGATGCATGTTTCTTAGAATTCTGCGAAACAGCTTCAACAGATAGAACATATGAGTTTTCAAAAGTTGATTACTATAGTGGTCAATCAGAGATATCTTTGATTTCTAATTATGATGGCCCATTTAATTTTGTGGTAGGTTACTATCATAGCGATGAGAGAAATCATAATAGATATTATGTTCAAACCCTTGCTTGGAACTTAACAAGTGATTTCTCAAGACATCCTTACAGCACCTTAGTATATGGAACTGCTACTAATCCAGGTGACTTTTCTGCATATGGCGGTATTCCATTTTATCAAACATGGCTACTTGGTGGTTTAAGTGGAGCTGCTGCTTGTGCTGCTGATCCAGCTAATCCAGGAGTTCCTCAAACATTAACTACAGCATATGGTCCATGTTTACAATTCTTGCTTGATAATGCTGGTGGACAAGGTGTGGCATTGCCTCCTTATCATGTTGATAATGAGCTTGCAGGGTTCCACTATAACGATAAGGTGAGAACAAAATCTCAAGCTTTATATGGTGAACTATACTTTGATCTTGATGATGCTACTAAGTTAACTTTAGGTTTTAGATATAATGATGACATAGTTGTTGACAGATTGATGCAGTGTCTAGCAGATCTTGATTGTGAAGCATATACAGTTATGGATTGGGCACAAAATAAATATACTTGGAAACCTAATTATGATATCAATGCTGATGATGGTTTTGCTTACAAAATAGCTCTTCAGCATAATCTTGCAGATGATCAAATGGTTTATGCTAGTTATACAACTGCTTCAAAAGCTGGTGGATTTAACCCTGTAACAAGTGGTGATCCAAGTCCTTTTGATAAAGAAGAAACTGGAGTATTTGAGGTTGGTATTAAGAGCATTTTGATGGATGGAGCTGTATTATTTAATGCTTCAGCATTTATAAATGATACTAAAGGATTGCTGGTTTCTAATATTGAAGAGGCTGGTTCTGTAAACTATAACGTTGATGCAGAAATCAAAGGTTTTGAAGGTAACTTAGTGGCTTTCTTAAACGAAACAACTAGCGTTGATGCTAATTGGCTATATGTTGAAAGTGAACTTCAAGGTGGAGAAATGCCTCATCCTCTAAATCCAGGCAACATTGTAGAAAGAATTGGTATAAACCCGGCTGCATGTCAAGTAGTTCCTGGCCTTGGCCAAATTTGTGCTCCAGATCCAACTAGCTCTGTAATGGTAGGAACCGCAGATGGTGCAGGAATACTTAACTATGGTTATGGTTTAACTGCAGATGGTGATGTTGTGACTATGTATAAATCTGCTGGTACTTTATGTTTAGCACCATTTAATCCATTAGCAAATGTCCCTTGTACTAATTATGGTCCTAACTATAGTGTCGAAGGTAACACTTTACCTAATTCACCTAAACTATCCTATAGCATTGGTGTTAACAAGGACTTTGTAATGGAGTCAGGAATATTAACCGGTAGACTTGCATACAGATACCAGGATGAAAGAGAAGGTAATGCATTTAATGATCCTAGATCTGTTATGGAAGAGCAAAAATTCATAGATTTATCATTTAATTATCAGCCTAATAATGCAGATTGGTATGTTGGTGCATTTATTAAGAACGTAAATGATGATAGATATGTTGGTGTATGGGCCGCAGCAAGTGCCTTACAAGGTGGCGCTCAGTTTGCTACTTTCACTGATGGTAGGGTTTACGGATTGAAATTTGGTACTGATTTTTAATTAGTAACTTAAATTATTATAATAAGGCTGGTTAATCCAGCCTTATTTTTTTAATATCAATGAATATAGAATTACCATATAAAGTTAAATCTATAAGTGTTACCGAGAATATGTGTGATTTAAATAATCATATGAATGTTTGTTTTTATCACCTAATCTTTGAGGATAATTCAAACAAATTTTATAAAGAAGAATTAAATTTCACAGATGAGTATTTTAAATTAGGTTTTTCTACTTTTACTCTTGAGGATAATGTTAGATATTTAAAAGAGTTTATTTTAGGTGATGAAATAAAAATAGAGTATGCATTACACTCAGTTAATAATAAGCTATTGCATATGGTTGGCTGTCTAAAAGATAAAGACGGTGTTCCTTCTGCATTTTGGGAAACCATTTTAGGTCATATTGATATGAATAAACGCAAAACAACAAATTTCCTTGATGCGCATTTTCAGCATTTAAAAAATTTATCTCAATCTCACAAGAATAATATGATTATTGATTTAGATATACGACTAAAAATTAAGAAGTAATTATGAAGATAGTTTATTTATTTTTTTTGTTTTTAAGCTTATGCAATGGTTTAAATGCAAAAGACAGCATTAGTGTCATGACATATAATCTAGAAAATTTTTTTGATACATATGATGATCCTAACAAAGATGATAAGGCTTATTTGCCTTTATCAGTAAAACAAAACCCTGATCATATTAATGCCTGCAATAGAATTAGAGTATCAAAGTGGAAGAATGAATGCCTCTATTTGGATTGGAGTGAGGATAATAAGAATAAAAAATTAAATAACATTGTTTCAACAATAAAATCACTAAAAAATATGCCTGATGTGATTGCTTTTCAAGAGATTGAAAATATTAATGCTTTACAAGATATTTTTATCAAGCTGCAAGATGAGGATTATATAGATTATGCATTGATTGAGGGCAATGATTATAGAGGTATTGATAATGCTTATATTTCGAAGTTTAAAATATTAGAAACAAAACAACATAAGATTATTTTTTCACCTGAATTTTCAACTAAAGACACTAGACCAATACTTGAAGCAACTATAGCAGTTAATGGTAAAAAAATTCATTTTTATAATGTTCATTTTCCAGCGCCATATAATCCTATAGGCATGAGAAAAGATGCTTTCAAGACTCTTCAAAGATTAGCATCATCACATCCAGATCCAATTGTTGCCCTAGGAGACTTTAATGTTACTTCGCGAGAGGCAAAAGAGAATAAAACTTTTACAGATCTTGATAATGATTGGGATATTTCTCACATTTCAGGTTGCTCTGCCTGTTTAGGCAGCCATTATTATAGAAGGGATAATAACTGGTCCTTTTTAGATGTAATCATTCTAAAAGAGAATAGGGGGCTTAGTTTTAAAACCCCATCAATCAATGTTGTGCAAACAGATATAAATGTAAACTCCAAAAATGAACCTATATCTTTTAACATGAATAATGGTAAAGGTGTCTCAGACCATTTACCTGTTATTGCAGAAATTATAATAGACTAATTTCTCCAGCCACCTCTATCAAAAATTCTGAGGTAGGTTAGCTGATCATGATCCGAATCATTAACTACCTTAACGTAATCACCACTTTGTACAAGAATAACATCTCCCGAAGCTAAATCATAAGAGTCCTCATGCTCAATTCCAAAAGATGGATCAGAACCATGTCCATCTTGACTATTAGCATATTCAATAACTTCCATAGTGCCTCTTCCATTTGTAATAACGTAAACTACATCTGAATCAATAAGCTTATGCCCAACTGTTGACCTTCCAGGCTGAATAACAGTTTTACTTGCAATGATTCTTTCTAAAAGATCATTTGTCCATACTGAGTAGTCTTCATTCTCTACTCTAGGAGATCCGCCAACTCGAAAATTATTATATTTTTTTGCCATAAAATTTACCTCGTGATTAATTATAAATAATTAAAGACTAGAGTCTAGCTTTATTAAATTTTAGCTTGTTATGAAAACCAAAAATCAATATAATCCTTCAAACGCTTTTTGAAATCAGCTTGCTAGCGTTTAACAAATAAGCTAAAGAGATGAAATCTTTTGATCAATTCCCTTTTTTTTGCTGATAATTTAATTATTAAGGAAAAATTATGACTAAAAACTATACAAATCCAGAGACGATTGGTCTTCATGTAGGATGGAGAAAAGATGAAACAACAAACTCAGTTGCTGTTCCAATTCACCAAACAACCTCATACCAATTTAATGATACTGACCATGCATCAAATTTATTCGCATTATCTGAGTTAGGCAATATTTACTCTAGGATCATGAATCCAACATGCGCAGTTCTTGAAGAAAGAATTGCTGCTCTTGAGGGTGGAGTTGGCGCTTTAGCGGTTGCATCTGGTCAAGCGGCATCAGCATACGCAATTCAAAATATAGCTAAAGCAGGTGATAACATAGTCGCATCATCTCATTTATATGGTGGAACCTATAACCAGTTTAAAAATTCATTTGCAGATATTGGAATTGAAGTTAGATTTGTTGACCCTGCTGACCCTGAGAATTTTCTAAAAGCTACTGATGATAATACAAGAGCATATTATGGAGAGGTTTTACCAAATCCGAGTTTTGAAGTATTTCCTATTTCTGAAGTTGCTGAGATAGGAAGACCTCTAGGCATTCCATTGATTGTTGACAATACGGCAGCACCGATAATTGCAAAGCCTTTTGATCATGGTGCTGCAATAATTATTCATTCAACTACAAAATTTATTGGAGGCCATGGAACTTCTATAGGTGGGATCATTGTAGACAGTGGTAATTTTGATTGGGAAGCTTTTCCAGAAAGACAGCCAGCTCTTAATACGCCTGACCCATCTTATCACGGTGCAGTTTGGACTGAGGCTGTGAAGCCGTTAGGCCCAATTGCATATATTCTTAAAGCTAGAACGACTTTATTAAGGGATATGGGTGCAGCAATGAGTCCTTTTAATGCTTTTATGTTTATTCAAGGATTAGAAACCCTTGCTTTAAGAATCAAACAGCATTCTGAAAATGCATCAAAGGTTGCTGATTTTCTAGAAAATCATCCTAAGGTAGAAAAAGTCATATATCCATCTAAGGCAACTGATTTAGCTAAAGAGAGAGCAGATAAATATTTATCAAATGGTTTTGGCGCCTTAATGGGATTTGAGCTTAAAAATGGATTAGAGGCCGGCAAAAAGTTCATTAATTCATTAGAATTGTTATATCATGTAGCTAATATAGGAGATTCTAGATCTTTGGCAATTCACCCTGCAAGTACTACTCACAGTCAGTTAACGCCTGAAGAGCAGCTATCTACAGGAGTTACACCTGGCTTTGTAAGATTATCAATAGGTATTGAGCATGTTGATGATATCATTGCTGATATTGACCAAGCCTTAGCTAGTATATAAATGTTTTGAGCCAAGAATTAGTATCCTATATTGTTCTTGGCTCATCCAAGCATCTTGCTGATAAAAAAGAAATCAAAACAGATTCTTGCGAAGAATTTTTAAAGTTAAATTTTGAAAATATTGATTCATTCATCAAAGATCTAGATATCAAAATTGCAGAATCTAAGGGAGAGATTGTAGTTTTATTGCCTCCATCCTCCATGCCAAACAAACACACTAGATTAAAATTACAAAAGGTTGCATCAATGCCTTTTCCTAGCTGGGGATGGTTTAAATTTAATAAATTTAGAAAAAATTTTGGCCAGGACTTAAAAAAAATTATTACAAAATTAAGAAGTACACCTGATTTTGAACAAGGAATTTATTTTACTAAAAACTTATATTTTTCGATTGGTGGTTTTGGTAAAATAGAAAAAAATATTTTTTCTGAGATCTCTAGAAGGCTATATTCTAGATTAGACCCTCAAAAGCCTTTACCGGCGCTTATAGTAAGATCTAAAAATATTAAATTTGAATAGAAACATGACTAATGATTATGTATTAAAAGCTAACAATATAGGCTATTCTATAAATAATACTAAGTTATTTCAGAATATTAATTTTGAGGTAAAAAAAGGCGAATCAGTTCATATAAAAGGCTCCAATGGAAGTGGCAAGACTACTCTTTTAAGAATTATTGCGGGTATTTGCTCATCTTCAAATGGGGAAATAACTATTGATGAAGAAATTAGTAAGGTTATGGTTGGACATAACAATGCTCTCAAGGATTATTTAACTTTAAAAGAGAATATTCTAATGGATGGCTCTTTTAATATTAAAGATATCAATATATTTCTTGAATCATTAAACTTAAAAAATAAATTAGAATTAAAAATAGGTAACTTGTCTTTTGGTCAGAGAAAAAAAGCTAGTCTCTTAAAAGTACTTAATAATAATTCAGATCTTATTATTCTTGATGAGCCTTGCGTTGGCTTAGATGCAAAAACACAAACTTATTTAATAGAATTTCTAAAAAAAGAATTAGTCAAGGGTAAGACAATAGTCTATTCATCTCATATTGATATGGATTTAGATTCAATTGAGGTGTATTTGTAATGAAAGTATTGTTGCAAATCGAGCTTTTTAAACTTTTTAAAAAAATAAGATCATGGTTGGGGCCTGTATTAATATTTACTCTTATAATTATTGCCTATCCATTAACTGTAGAATATTCTACAAGTGAACTAGCCAAGTCGTTTTATTCCATTCTTTGGTTAGGGGCTTTAATGACCATTATGTTTTCTACAGAAGATATTTTTTTAGAAGATTATTTAGATGGAACTATGGATCAATATATTGTTAATAATATTTCGCTGCCACTAATCGTTTTTATAAAGATTTTTGTTTATTGGTTATTGATTGGAGTTCCAATTGGAATTTTAAGCTTTATTTTTGCATTAGTTTTTACTAGTAATTTTGAAAGTTCTCTCTTAATAGGCGTAATTTCTCTTGTAGTTAATTATATCTATTTTGCTGTATTTAGTTTTGGTAATTCGTTGAGCTTAAATAAAGGCTCTCTTTTAAGCTCTTTAGTATGTCTTCCTCTTGTACTACCAATTTTAATTACTCTTGGTAAATTTATAACAGCATTAGAATATGCTCTTAATTTTTATAGTTACATTATTTTATTATTAGGCGTGCTTTCAATTATAATAACTATAATTCCTTTTTTAATATCTTTTATTTTAAAAGCTCATTTAGATTAGACAAAGTGTTTAAAAAATTTTTTCATCAATTTGCTTCCCCAAAGACATTTTATTTTGTTTCGCAAAAAATTTTTCCTTACCTTTTCTGGCTATCAATTGCGTCTTTAATAATTGGTTTAATTTGGGGGATTCTTTATGCGCCAGTTGATAAAGTACAAGGGAATTCCTACAGGATTATATACATGCATGTACCTGCATCTTTTGCTGCCCAAAGCTTATATATGATGATCGCTGTAGCAAGTTTTATTTTTTTAATATGGAAGGTAAAGTTAGCAGCATACGTTGTTAAATCTGTGTCACTAATTGGGGCCAGTGTTACTTTTTTAGCCTTAATTTCTGGTTCTATATGGGGAGTACCAACCTGGGGTACATGGTGGCAATGGGATGCAAGGATAACCTCAACATTGGTATTATTTATTATGTATCTAGGTTTAATTTCTCTTCATAATTCTTTTAATAATTTAGATAAAGCAGATAAGTTTATATCGGTGTTGGCTTTAGTTGGTTTTATAAATATTCCAATTATCAAAATGTCTGTAAATTGGTGGAGTACACTTCATCAGCCTGCATCTATAACTTTAACATCAAAACCATCTATAGATTTGGCTATGCTTTATCCTTTAATGATATGTATATTTTCATTTTTAGGTTTAATTATCGCTATTGTACTTAGAGCTATTCAATATGAAATTTTACATAGAGAAAAAAATAAGAAATGGATTCAATCAATATGATGAACATGCAATTTGAATCATTTAGAAGTCTTTTTTACATGAATGGTCATGGGATTTATGTATGGGTTGTACTTATTATTTTTTTAATGGTGATAATTGGGCTATTTCTATTTTATAAAATTAAAATTAATAATTTTAAAAAAGAAAATAATGAAATTAATTAGAAGAAAGAGATTAAAAAAAGTTTTATTAATTTTACTTGGCGCAAGTGTAGGGATATTTTTAATTCTTTACTCACTTAATAATAAACTTGATTATTTTTATACAGCCTCAGATTTTAAAAGTGCAAATTTCTCAGAAAATAGAAGAGTTAAACTTGGAGGAATGGTTCTTGATGGCTCTGTTAAAAGAAACAAAGATGGCATAATTTTCTCTGTCACTGATTATAAGGAAACGGTGGATGTATATTATGCTGGAATCGTTCCTGATTTATTTAAAGAGGGTAGTGGTGTTGTTGCGCTTGGCTATGTTGAAAAGAATATTTTGGTTGCAGATCAAGTTCTTGCAAAACATGATGAAAACTATATGCCACCTCAATTAGATTAGTATGTTAATTAATCTTTCACACTATATGAGCATCCTTTCAGGAGCATCCTTCTTGCTTTGTGCATGTCTGAGTTTTTTATTTATTAAGCATGCAGATGAGTCTAAAACCTTAATAAAAAATATTTTCTCAAATAGTTGTTATTTATTATTTATATCTTTTGGTATATACGTTTCCTTAGCTATTTCAGATGATTTTAGCGTAGAGTATATTGCCAATCATTCAAATAGTAATTTACCTGTGTTTTATAAAATTTCATCTATTTGGAGTGCACATGAAGGCTCTATGTTTGTTTGGATTTTATTCTTAGCAATTTGGGGGTACTTCTTTAATTTACATAAAGCATCTAACGATCAAATTAAGATGACCTCAATCGGCATAATTAGTCTAATACTTTTTGGGTTTATGGTTTTTTTATTATTAACCTCTAGTCCTTTTACTCAAATCCTTCCATTAGCGCCTGAAAATGGTGCAGATATAAACCCAGTATTACAAGATCCAGCATTAGCAATGCATCCACCAACACTATATTTAGGATATGTGGGTTTTGTCATACCTTTTGCATATTCTATTTCTTTTTTAATACATGAAGAATATTCATATAGTTGGGAGAGAGCTATAAGGTCTTGGTCAGTTATTGCTTGGTCTTTTTTAACTATAGGAATTGCCTTAGGAAGTTGGTGGGCATACTATGAATTAGGTTGGGGAGGCTATTGGTTCTGGGATCCGGTTGAGAATGTTGCATTAATGCCTTGGTTAGCAGCAACTGCATTTATCCATTCATTAAAAGTTTCAGCTGACACAAGAGCCCATAGATCTTGGACAATACTTTTGGCATTACTTGTTTTTTCTTTAAGTTTATTTGGAGCATTTATAGTTAGGTCTGGAATCATTGATAGCGTTCATTCGTTTGCTAATGATCCTGAAAGAGGATTATATCTTTTAGCATTTTGCTCAATTATTGTACTGTCATCATTATTTATTTATGCAAATAAATATGAAAAACTATCATCAAAAAAATCTACTCTCTTATCAAAACAATCATTTATCTCAATAAATAATATTCTATTTATTACTTTAATTTTTTCGACTATGTTAGGGGTTCTTTACCCTCTGATTTTTGAGTATTTATATAATGAAAAGATAAGTGTCGGCGCGCCTTTTTATAACTCAATATACATACCGATCACTATTATTGCAGCAGTGTTTCTAGTTTTTTCAATAGAAATAAATTGGAATGGCTCTCTTAGTAAAATTAAGTTTCTTCATCCACTTAGCTTTTCAATAATTTTTGCATTTGTCATAACTCTTTATCTATATCAAGAGTTTGAGATTAAAAATATTTTATTGCTTATTAGTTTATTTGTTGGCTATTTGATCATCATTAGATATTTATTTGTATTATTTATGAGTAAATACATCAATATAGCAAGTTTTTGTGCTCATTTTGGATTAGGTGTTTTAATTGTTGCAATATCTTTAAACTCGCTTTTAAGTTCTGAAAGAGTCTTAAATTTAAATATCAATGAAACTAAAACATATAAAGGTATTAATATAACATTGGAACAAATCAAAGTTCTGAAAGGCTCTAATTATGATTCTATTAAGGGATTTTTAAAGGTAAATGATGGCGCTAATCAATATATACTTGAGCCAGAGAAAAGAAGATATTTTGTCAGGGGGCAAATCACAACTGAAACAGATATAAAAGTAACCCCATTTAAAGATATATATGTCACATTAGGCGATCAATTAGATGATGGATCATGGATAGTAAATGTACAATTAAATTATTTTATTAGATACATATGGGCATCAATGATCATGATGGCGCTTGCCTCTTTATTTATTATTAGTAATATCAGGAGACAATCGTGAAAAATATTTTTAAATTATTTATTATTGTAGTACCAGCTACATTTTTTATATTTTTTTATTTTTATTTATCTGAAGATAAAACATACCCCGGCTTTCAAACAGATGAATTTGCTTTCCCAAACTTTTATCTTGAGACTTTAGATGATGAAAAAGTTTTTCTTAATGAGCAAGATCTGCCATCAACTGGCTTATTAAATGTCTGGGCAAGTTGGTGCATAACATGTTTAGTGGAACATCCTTTTTTAATGAAGTTGAAAGAAAAAGATGTAAAAATTATTGGTCTAAACTATAAAGATGAAAGGCTTAATGCACAGAATTGGCTAAATAAATATGGAGACCCATATTCTGATATTTTATATGATCCAAAAGGTTCTTTAGCACTTGATTTAGGGGTTACTGGCGCTCCTGAGACATTTCTAATTCATAATGGAAAAATTATAGCTCACTACTCTGGCGAGGTTAATGAAAGAGTATGGACAGAAACTTTCTTGCCCATTATTACTAAAAACAACATCAAAAATTTATGAAAAAATTTTTACTGGTATATTTATTTCCAATTTCATTACTTGCTTCTTCATATTATGGGTTAACAACCTACGAAGATGAGGAGAGATTTAATAATCTTATCAAAGAAATACGATGTCCTAAGTGCACTAGCGGCTCTTTAGCAAGCTCAAATGCTCCAGTCAGTGAAGACTTAAAATTCAAGATAGCTCAGCTTATCAATGAAAAAAAATCAAATGAAGAAATTAAAAAATTTGTATCTCAAAGATATGGAAATCAATCTCTGTATGATCCTGGGCTAAGTAACGAAACCTATATATTATGGTTTGCGCCTTTTATTTTTTTATTGATAGCAAGCATAGTTTTTATAATGAGATCTAAAAGATGATATTGCCATATATAGCAATTACCATTTTATTTTTATTGCCAATTATTGCTTTTCTTTTCAAACAAGTGACTAATTTAAAAGGAGTAGTTATAGGAGTAACAGTTTTTATTACTTCTATAGTTCTTGTAGCTTATTTCAGCTCATTTTCTTTTATTGGAAACTATCAAATAAGCTCCTTAAATAACAAAATAATACAAAAGATATCAAATAATAATGAGATAGAAGAGGATTTGTTTTCAGAGTTTGATCTTGTGGTCCCTGTAGAGGATCAAAAAACTTGGCTTGTAAAATATTTAAATAAATCAATTTCTGATAAAAAAATTAAGCCAGCTGAATCACTTATTGCTTTTTCAGAGCCTTTTTTTCAAACCAATGAAGAAAAATTAGTCTTTTATAATTTTTACACAATGTTAAGAGATTTAAAATTTCCAATTTCCAAAGAAGTAGCTTTAATTGTTGATTTGTCTTCTATAGATTCCTTGGAATGTTCAATACAACAATCTGAAATTGAAGTCTTTATAAATAATGGGCCTGAGATACCTATTGCTTCAAAAAAATCATTAGATCTCGATAAAATATTATTAGATTCCAGCCATTCTCTTATTCCTGGTTTTGATTTACCTTCTGCCTATCTTAATAATGAAGAAATGCTATTAGAGGCAAAAATACTATGTGAGAATGGCGTTAGTTATAGCTTTGAATCTACTTTTTTCTTTATCATTTCATCACCAATAAATGACTACAAAATTGAGACAAATCAATGGTCTAGAGTGACACAATAGTTTAATATGTAGTTTAAAATTTATAATTAAATATGCAGCTTAAACACATAAAACTCTCAGGTTTTAAGAGCTTCGTGGATTCCACGAAAATTACTTTTCCAACAAATCTAGTTGGCGTTGTTGGCCCAAATGGTTGTGGTAAATCTAATGTTATAGATGCAGTTAAATGGGTTTTAGGCGAGCTTTCAGCAAAGAATCTTAGGGGTGATTCTATGGTTGATGTTATCTTTAATGGCTCAGATAAAAGAAAAGCTTCGGGGCAATGTACCGTAGAGTTATTATTTGATAATTCAATGGGAAAAATTGGGGGTGAATACGCATCATTTAATGAAATCTCTATTAAAAGATCTATGACCAGAGATGGTATATCAGATTATTTTATAAACAATACAAAGTGTAGGCGAAAGGATGTTCAGGATATTTTTTTAGGAACAGGCTTAGGCCCTAATTCATATGCAATTATTGAGCAAGGCATGGTTAGTAACCTTGTTGGCGCAAAACCAGAAGAATTAAGAGTTCATATAGAGGAGGCTGCTGGTGTATCAAAATATCGAGAAAGAAGAAAAGAAACTGAAAGCAGAATTAAAAGAACCAAAGAGAATCTTTCAAGAGTAAAAGATATTAGAGACGAGATTGCAAGACTAATAAGGCGTCTTGAAGGTCAAGCAAAAGCAGCTGAAAAATACCAATTACTTAAAAAACAAGAAAATGAAACAGAGATAGATATTTCTGTACTTTTCTTATTAGAGGCACAAGAAAAAAGAGATGAACTGCAAAAAATAATTGATAAATACAACAGAGATTACAAAATTAAAGAAGCTGAAACTCAAGCTAAGCAAGCCCAAATTGATGAGTTTAGAACACAGAATGAGTCAGTTATAAATTCTTATGAGGAGGCTCAAAAAAAATACTATAAAATTGGTGCTGAAATTGCTAGACTCGAGCAGAATATTCAAAATGCAAAATCCTCTGAAGATAGCCTTAAAGAAGAATTGGATAGAGTAGAGGCATTACATCAAAAAACAATTGAAAAAAATTCTAATTTTGAAAACTTAACTCCAAAAGAAAAAGCACTTCACATTCTTGATGAAATTATTTCATCAATACCTAATGACACTATAAAGAATAAAACTATTGAGTTAAAAGAGTTGCTTTTAGAAATATTTGACATTGCTTCTGCTCAAACTAAATCAATTCAAGACGATTACATGCTTCGTAAATCTAAGTTAACTAATGACATAAATAGCTCACAAAAAATTCAAGAAAAAAATTCACTTGAATTAAAAGCTTTAATTGAGGATAGCGCTTTATCTGAAACAGAGTTAAATAAAATTAGACAGCAACAATCAAAGGTTGATGCAGAAGTAAGAGAACTTGAGCGAGATCGATCAATGGCTGAGCTGGATTTAAGAACTATTGCCGAGAAAATATCAAATAATAGAGTCGACTTAAAATCACATCAGATTAAATTTGAAACCGCACAGACTAAGCTTAATGATGCTGGTATTAATATTGAAGAATTAGATGTATCTAAATATGAAAATTTAAAAATTAGTGAGCTTGAAAATTTACTTAATGAAATACAGGTAAAGATTGTAAGACTAGGTGCGATTAATTTAGCAGCTCCTGAAGAAATAGCAGAAGAATCAAAAAGAAAAGATGATCTTGATGAGCAGTATCAAGATCTAGAGGAAGCTCTTGCTAAACTTTCTGATGCTATTAAAAAAATTGATCAGGAAACGAAAACAATTTTTAAAGAAAGCTTTGATTCTGTTAATGCTAAAGTTAAAGAGGTATTTCCTAAATTATTTGGAGGAGGTTTTGCTGAATTAACATTAACAGACCCAGATCCACTTAATGCCGGCGTTGTTTTAATGGCAAGGCCTCCTGGAAAAAAGAACGCAACAATATCACAATTATCTGGTGGTGAAAAAGCATTAACCGCACTTGCATTAGTTTTTGCTTTATTTGAATTAAATCCAGCACCTTTTTGTATGTTAGATGAGGTTGATGCACCACTAGATGATCTAAACACTATGAGATTTATAGACATGGTTGATGAAATGTCAAAAAATGTTCAATTTATATTCATTACACATAACAAGGTTTCAATGGAAAAAAGCGATCACCTGATGGGTGTCACTATGCAAGAAGCTGGAGTTTCAAGAATGGTTTCTGTTGATGTTAGCCAAGCTTTAGAAATGGCTGAGGTATGATGATAGATGCAAATATTGAAATATATCTTATTGGTATATCTGTACTAGCTTTCTTAATACTTACTTTCTTTTTTGTTAAGAGGATTTCAAGCAGTAGAGATCTTCATGTAAAAATAGAGCCCTCCATTGATAGCGATTTAGATTCTAAGCATTCAAAAGTGGAACAGACTTCTTTTGAATTCGAAAATTCAAGCAATGATCTTCAAGATCAGGAGTTAGTAGTTTTCAACTTAATATCTATCGATAAATCTTTCTTTGATATGGACCAATTGTTTGGATTTATGAATAACATAGATGCAAAGTTTAATAATGGTTTTTTTTCGGTCTTAAGTTCTGGTAATGAACAATACAGAATTGCTAACGCCTTGAATCCTGGATTATTTAACGAGGAAACAAAAACATTTGCAATAATAGTTGCTGCAGATCTTATAACCGTTGATGATCCTATTCTAACTTTAAAATCTATGGTTGATCTTTCTTACTTATTTGCTGAGAAATTTCATGCAAATATTTGTGATCAAGAAAGGACTCCCATTACAAAACAAATGATTTCTCATCTTGAAAATAAAGCCCAGGAGATTGCTCGAATTAAAAGCTTAGAAAGCTATAATTAGTATATGAGCAAACTAATAACTGATTATGAAGAGCTAAAAGATCAGATTAGATATCATGATCATAGATATTACTCTCTTGATGATCCTGAAATAAGTGATAGAGAATATGATGTACTTCTGAAAAATCTAGAGGAGTTTGAAAAAAATAATCCTAATCTGATATCTAAAGATTCGCCGACTCAAAGGATAGGTAGCACCCCAGTAACACAATTTAATACGGTTGAGCATTTAAAGCCAATGCTATCGCTTGCTAATGTATTCACTAAAGATGAATTAGAGGATTTTTATACAAGAGTGAATAAAAGACTTTTAACTGATGATGGGTATGAAATTATATGTGAGCCTAAAATGGATGGTGCTGCTGTTTCAATTATTTATGAAAAAGGACATCTAGTTTCAGCTTTAACTAGAGGTGATGGCTTTCTAGGTGAGGATATAACTTCAAATATTCAAACAATTAAATCCATTCCTTTGAAATTACTTCCTAGTGATCTCACTATTCCTGACTATCTAGAGGTTAGAGGGGAAATATTTATTTCAAAAAAGGATTTTGAAAAATTAAATGAAGATGCAAAAAGAAATAATGAAAAAATTTTTGCTAATCCAAGAAATGCGGCATCCGGAAGCTTAAGGCAGTTAGATCCTAAAATTACTGCAGCAAGGCCTTTATCATTTATTGCGCATGGAATTGGAGAAATTCAAGGATTAGAAATAGAGTCAGTAAAAGAATTTTTTGATGCAATATCTAAAATGGGGATACCTGTATCAAAATTGAATAAAATCTCATATTCAATTGATGATTGTTTAAAGTATTACAACGAAATATTAGAGACAAGAGACCAAATACCTTTTGATATTGATGGTGTTGTTTACAAAATTAATAATCTTGAATTTCAAAATAAACTTGGAAAAGTATCAAGATCACCAAGATGGGCAATTGCTCATAAATTTCCTGCAGAAGAGGCGACAACTGAGATTTTAGAAGTTTCCTTTCAAGTAGGGCGAACGGGCGTTATTACTCCTGTTGCTAGACTAAAGCCTGTAAAGGTTGGGGGTGTAATTGTAAGCAATTGTACCTTGCACAATATTGATGAAATTAACAGATTAGATGTAAAAATTAATGATACAGTCATTATCAGACGGGCAGGAGACGTAATTCCACAAATAATTAAAGTTATTGAATCAAAAAGACATAATCCTATTGATATAGAAATTCCTAGGGCTTGCCCAGCGTGTGGAGCCAATGTCATTAAAGAAAATGCATCAGATTGGGATGTTTTTGATGGAGATAAGAAAATTAAATCATTGGGCAGCAAACAAGAGGCAAAATTTTTTACTGAAAATCATGTTAATAAAGATTTAATACTTAAGGAGGTAAAAAATGATGGAGCTTTTTTGAGATGCTCTGCAGAATATAAATGTGATGAAATTCTTAAAGGCTCGATAATACATTTTGTTTCAAGAAAAGCTTTAGATATAGAAGGACTTGGTCAAGAAATTATTTCTAAATTCATTGCAATGGGTTACCTGAAAACAGCTGCTGATATTTTTAAATTACATAAATATAAAAAAGAATTGTATGCACTTGAAGGATTTGGTGAAAAATCAATTAACAACCTAATTAAATCGATTGAAATTTCTAAAAACATTGATTTACATAAGTTTATATATTCACTTGGCATTCCAGATGTTGGAGAATCAACTTCTAGATCATTGGCAAGCAACTTTAAGGAATTTAGAAAAATACAAGATGCATCTTTTGCCGATTTAGTATCTATTGAGGATATAGGCCCTAAAGTGGCATCAAATATAATTAATTTTTTTAAAAATGATTTTGTATGCCTATTTATAGATGATTTATTATGTAATGTAAAAATTAATAAAATTAAATCTCCAACATTGGATGAAATGCCGCTTTTAAACCTTAATATAGTTCTTACTGGCAAGCTCCAAAAATATTCTAGAGACGAAATTAAAGAAAATCTTCTTCTGAATGGTGCAAAAGTCTCATCTAGTGTTTCAAAAAATACATCTCTTGTTATAGCCGGAGATAACGCAGGATCAAAGTTGAACAAAGCAACTGAATTAGGTATAAAGGTTTTATCAGAAGATGAATACATTGAGCTGTTAAATGATCCAAAGAAATTTACTTAAAACAATTGCTATTATATTTACAGTTTCATCCTGTGCAGTTACGCCTCCTGAAAACCCAGATAATATATGCTCAATCTTTAAGGAAAAAAGAAGTTGGTATAAGGCAGCAGTAAAGACTGAAAAAAGATGGAAATTACCTCCATATGTTTTAATGTCATTTATATATCAAGAATCAAGCTTTAAATCGGATGCTAAACCAGAAAGAGAAAAGCTTTTAGGTTTTATTCCATGGAAAAGACCCTCATCTGCTAAAGGGTTTTCTCAGGCTCTTACGCTTACCTGGGAAGATTATAAAGACGAGACTAGTAACTCAAGAGCTAATAGAAAAAACTTTGCAGACTCTGCTGATTTTATAGGCTGGTATGCAAGTAAAGGTTATTATCAAGGTTTTGAGAGAACAGACGCGCGTTCGTTATATTTGGCTTATCACGAGGGGTATGGAGGTTTTAAAAAGAAAACTTACCGTAAGAAACAATGGCTCATTAATGTTGCTGATAGGGTACAGGCAAGATCAACAAAGTACCAACAACAATACTGGGGATGTGCAAAAGATCTTGAAAAGAAAAGGTTTAAAATTTTTGGTTAAATTATATTAATACTAAAACCAAGTTTTGAAATTTCATCTTCAAAGCCCTTACCAGCAATTACTGATTTAGAACTGTTTTGTGTTAAATACGTATTAGCCACTCTTTTAATATCTTCTAAAGTACAACTAAGTACATTATTTTTAAAACGTAATCTATCATCATCAGTTTTACCATCCAGCATATTCATAAAATCCATTGCAGATTCTCCATTTGGAGATAAAGGCTTATCAATACTTGATACGATACCTAAAACACCTTCATCTAATTGTTCTTTTGATACTGAACCAGACAAAACCCAATCAATTGAATTTTTGAATTCAGTAAATGTTTCTGTACACTTAGGATCTCTATAAGAAAAGAACTTAAAGCATTTAGAAACAGTATCATTCATTGCTCCTGAGCCATAGGCTCCTCCTTTCTCTCTAATCGCAGTATGCAAATAGCCATTTCTTAGAATTACTCCTAACACTGCTAATACTGCTGAATCCTTATGATTTGACCCCACTGATGGGAAAGTTTCAGCACAAAAAGAAACCTGAGAACCTGTAATCCATGCATTATTTAAATTTGATGGTATGGAAAGGTTTAATATTTCTGTTTCTATATTTTTGGCTTTGTTTTGAAGAATAATTGAATCAATATCTTTTGAAGTTGCAGCATATTGATACATTGGTTGCTTAACAATTTTTGATTGAATAGATCTCAATATTTCTAAATAATCTTTAAAAGCTTTTTCATCTTTAATGAGCTTATTCGTATTGGTTATAAATTTAATACCTGACAAAACATCATTCGTAGATGCTATTTCACTTATACTGGATGCTGAACTATTCATAGCTAAGTAATGACCATTTTGGACTAATGAGGCATCATTTTGAGAAGCCACAAGGTTTAAAATTTCTTTTAATCTATTTTCGTTACTCATTACGGTCTTATCTATAGTTGAATGGATAAGATCATTAAGTTTAGAAGAGTTCTCTTCAAGACTTTTACCTGAAATTTTCAATGCTAGAGAGTAGCTATCTTTGTAAGG